>SL_8KL_010_SEDDRAFT_10001456_pt1 | contig 20508 bp, 21 predicted proteins | sample SodLakKL_010_SED_4_FD_11160 | JGI IMG/M metagenome (IMG submission 11160)
ATGGGCGGCGGGGATATTAAAATCATGGCTGCCCTGGGGTTTTTATTTGGCTTTACCCAAACCCTGGTGTTAATATTTTTCTCATTTATCATCGGAGGTGTCATGTCCGGCTTACTATTGGTACTGAAACTTAAAAAGCGAAAGGATCATATCCCCTTTGGGCCCTTCATCTGTATTGCGGCCTTTATTACCATCTTTTGGGGAGAGGATCTGATTCGCTGGTATACCAATTTATTATAGATTGAAACGTATATTTTCAAATTTGAATCAAAGGGGGAAAGCAGATGCTGTTTAAATCCAAGAATCAGATGATTGCCATCGATATCGGAACGAAAAAGACCAAGGTTGTGGTGGGAAGCTGTGAGGCGGCAAAGAATGGTGGAGGAAAGAATCACGCCATTACCATTAATGAGATTTTTGCCTTTGATACACCAATGAAAGAAAGCCATGACCCGGCGGCTAAAGTAGAAGAGCCGGTATATACCGGAAGCAACGTGGTGGAGGAGTATAAGCCCTTTTTTAATGAACTGCAGCTAAAAACCATTTTAGAGGACGAACTGTCCAAGAGAAAGGTGAAAACCGATAACGCTACCATTACCATTAATAACAAACCCTTAATTACCCGGGAGATGGTCATGCCGAAGGCCAGTGACGAAAAACTTCGGGGCATGATCAAGTATGAAATTGAAGAGTACTTACCCATTAATGTGGATCAGTACTTAGTGGATTATAGGATTTTAGAGGAAGTAAAAGAAGGGGACGTGGAGAAGTATAAGCTGTTGGTCGGCGCCCTTCCGAGAAAAATCGGAAAGTACTACTACGACTTTTTAAAAAGCATTCACCGGGAGCCCATGGCCCTGGATACGGAGTCTAATGTTATAGCCAAGGGTTTTGAGAAAAACTTAAAAATCAACGGGAAAGACGTGAATGTGGGTGAGAAAACCATCGCCTATATTAACATTGGTTACAGCAATATTGAAATGAATGTGATTGATAAAGGCATATTAAAATTTACGAGAACCCTGGATAACGGTCTGAAGGATATAGAAGAACAGATCGTAATAGAAGAGGACCGGGAGAAGATTGAAGAAGAACATGTCAATAAATGGCTGCAGTCCCTGGAGCGAATGTTTTTATTTTATACCAGCCGGGAAACCGACCGAAAGATTCATGAAATATACCTATACGGTGGCGGCTCAAACGTAAAAGAGCTTCCCGAGAAGATGTATACGGCATTGGAAATTCCAACAACCCTTATTAAAGACTTAGATATTATCGATTTTAATAAAAGTTGTGAGGACTGTCCGTTATCCTTATATTTAAACGCAATACTATCCTTAATAAGAAAGTAGGTGGAGTGTATGAGAGATTTTAACTTTTTTACGGACCTTAGACCCAAGAAGAAAAAGACCACTTCTACCTCGACCTATGTGGCCCTGGTAGTACTGTTGGCAGCCTTAGCCATTGGTGGATCTTATTACTATTTTTATACGGAGTTGGAAGAGGTCAATGATGAAATTGCTCGGATTGAAACAGAGCTTCAGGACCCGACCTTTGTAGCCCAATACGAAGAGGCGGAAGAGATGAACCGTCAGCTTGCAGTAATGGAAAGAGAACTGGAAGAGATGGACATGGTGATTTTCTCCTTAGAGAGCAGTATGGTCATCGATAATCTGTTAATTAATGAAATATCCATGGCGAAACCGGAAAATATTGCGATGGACAGCATCAACTTCAGTGACCGAAATGTGAACCTGGAAGGGACGTCAACCACGCAAAACGGTTTAGCGCTATTTGAACACAACCTTCGGGGAAATGACCGGTTTGAAGGACCCTTCATCCCCAACATCGAGGAGATTGAAGACGGCCTCTACACCTTCTCCCTCAGCTTTAATATTGTAGAAGAGGAAAGCCCCTTCGTAGTAGATGAGACCGAGGAAGAAGAACTAGAAGAGGAGGGTGATGAGAATGGCTCCTAAAAAACAGGCCGGAAAAAAACTGACCAGAAGAGAAACGGTATTATTGGTTTTATTACTTATTGTGGTTGTAGGATTCGCTTATATATACTTCTTTTTACTTCCCATGATGGATGAGATTGAACTTCGGGAAGCGGACTTAACAGTTGTTGAAACAGAGTATAATCAAAAACGGGAGTTAGTGGATCGAAGAGAGGAGATCGCTGCAGAACATGAAAGGTTACAAGGGGAACTCGCGGAGTATTATGAAGGTTTCTTCCCGACAACCAACCAGGAGCATTTTATCAAAATCCTGGAACTGGAATTTTTGGCGGATAATGATTTAAACGTACCGGCCATGACCTATCAACGGCCGGCACTCATGAGTTTTGGTGAAGGCGAACAGGAAATTCAGTCGGAGATATACCACACCCGAATTGCCCTACCCTATGAGGGAAGTTATGAAGGACTGCGGGAGTTAATCAGTCGACTCGAGTCCAACGGAGAACGGGTTCGAATCAACAACTTAAGTATTACCATCGACGAAGAGGAAGATGTGTACTTTGGAAATATGTTACTTGAACTGTACTCTATTCCTCAGGACGATTATATCTATCCTTGGGAAGCGGATCTGCCAAATTATACCCAGGCCTCGGCCTATGACCGAAGTTTATTTTACTTCAGCGAAGTGGGAGAAGAGCCGGAGGATAATGATGTGGAGGACCCCGATGAAGAGGAACCGGATAACGGAAACGGCGATAACGGAAACGAAGAAGCCGACGACCCGGAAGAGGATGATGACGACGAAACCGCCGACGACGATGAGGACGATGACCCTGCTGACCCGGGAGATTATATGACGTATCGAGTTCAACCGGGTGATACATTAAATGAAATATCACTTGCTTATTACGGAACCACCGCCTATGTGGGAGAAATTATGGAACTGAATAATATCACGGACCCTAGAAGACTGCTTTGGGGAACAACGATACGACTTCCGAGACCATAATTAAATCCATGAGGTATCTGTACTAAAGATTGAATAAAACCATAACGAAAAAATAATAAGAGAAAAAGTAGTAACACAGAAAAAAATAGGCATCCCTAAATCTTTGCCCTATGCGGCTTAGACCAAAGGGATGCTTTTCTTATACCGCTTATTCGAATACATCCGATGGTCCGCCCGGCAGCTCTTGTTAAATTAGTGCGCCGGTCTTGTGATGGAATCAAAATTTTCGAGGAGAATAAACAGCTTCCTGAAAAGAAAATAAATAGGTCTATGGAACTGTGACCAAAAGAGAAGAAAAGGGTATCAGTATTGCATGATCAAAAAAGGGGGGGGTACTCCATGGAAGAAAAAAAGGGCATCCTTAAGAAGTTATTGTTGGGAATCGGAATAATTTTACCAGTCCTGGGGATCATCGCCCTGTACTGGGTGAATGACGGCTACGATCCCATGGAGGAGGCCTTGGAAAGTCTGGAATCCTCGGAAAGGGTAACGGTTCATTCCTTGGAGCAATGGGTTCATTTTAAGCCGGAGGATAAGGGTAATGATCAAGGGGAAAATGGAGAAAATATCGGTTTGATCTATTACCCCGGAGCCCGGGTGGATCACCGAAGCTACGCCCCTTTGATGCATGCACTTGCCGTTGAAGGACTGGACGGTTTTTTGGTGGATATGCCCTTAGACCTTGCGGTACTAGGCAGTAACCGGGGATTGGAAATCATCGAAAATCATCGGGAGATTGACCGCTGGATCATCGGCGGACATTCCCTAGGAGGCGCCATGGCCGCTCGGTTTGTCCATAATCACGAAGCTTTGGTGAATGGCCTGGTATTCTTTGCCTCTTATCCTGCCGGCAGTAACGACCTGTCGGATTTTCAGAATTTAGCGGTCCTGTCGATTTACGGCGACCGGGACGGATTTGTGACGGATGAGGATATTGAAAACTCCCGGGAATATGTCCCGGGCAATACTCGGTGGCTGGAAATTGAAGGGGGNAACCATTCCCAGTTCGGGTGGTACGGTTTTCAGCGGGGGGATCTTGAGGCTGGGATTTCTCGGGAAGAACAGCATCGCCAAATGGTAGAGGAAATGTTATTATGGTTAGAAGAGGACTGGCAATAGAGTTGGATAAAGTTAACCGATAAGCAAAGGGGAATGCGAAACCTCCGGGGGGAAAATTATATACTAAAGTCTGTTGCAGATATGTCGATAATATAGTAGTATCAATGACAAAATGTAACACGGACACTATAATGATTTAAGAAAGGACGATCCCATGCGAATCATAACGAGCAACTCTCTAAAACAGGGAATGGCCCTGTCTAAAAACGTTTATTCATCCAACGGACTGATCCTTCTAAAAAAAGGTACGGTCCTGACACAAAATTACATAGAAAACCTGCGAAGAAGAAATATCCCCGTGGTTTATATTGAAGACGATTATTCAAAGGATATTGAATGCTGGGACGTCGTGGACTCTGAAATCAAGGCCAAGGCCGTTTTTTCCATTAAGGAGATTTTTGAGAAGATGGAAAAAGGAACGAGGGATGCCAACAAAGGCAAGGGGTTCTCCCATGTTATTCCCGAAGAGCAGTACTACGCGGTTAAATCCGTACTGGATAGGCTGATTGAAAACCTGAACCAAAACAAAGGCTGTTTAATGAATATGATTGATGTGATGAGCACCGATCTTTACACCTACACCCATAGTGTGAATGTGGCCATCCTCTCCATTATGACCGCCCGGTCCATGCAGATGAATGAGAAGATGGTCACGGAAGTGGGTATGGGAGCCCTTCTTCATGATGTGGGAAAAATCCGGGTGCCCCAGGAGATCCTGAACAAACCGGAAGGGCTGGAGGACTATGAGTTTGAAATTATGAAAGAGCACAGCTGGCTGGGCTATGAAATTGTAAAAGAGAACTATACCCTATCCGCCTATACGAAAAATATTGTACTAAAGCACCATGAACGGCTGGACGGCAGCGGCTATCCCTTTGGTATCGAGGGGGACAAAATGGAGCCCTATGTTCGGATTGTGGCCCTGTGCGATGTGTTTGACGCCATGGTCTCGGACCGGTGTTACCGGGAACAGCTTCCCGTACACGAAGTCCTGGAAACTGTAACCAGTCAGTTGAATATTAAATTCGACAGCAAAGTCTATCAGCATTTCATCAAAAATGTTACGGTGTTTCCTCCCGGCAGTGTGGTTCAGTTAAACACGGGAGAGGTGGGAATTGTCCTTCGACCGAACCCCAACTTCCCCAGCCGACCGAAACTTCGACTGATCAAAGACCCCGCGGGGGAAATCTATCCAACCTTTAAGGAGCTGGATATGGCCGAGGAGTTGACGGTGTTTATCAGTGGACAGGGAGATCTATAAAAAGCATAGGAANTATAAAAACCTCCAACAGACTCTCTCATGCGGTGCATCAGAGGAGGAACTTTGGAGGTTTTTTGTGCTGTACTTTAGCGAAGTTCCCGATCCACGTTCAGGACCGTTTGATAAAGGAGCCGCGCTCCGTCGAAACAGTCCTCCTGGGTACTCCATTCATCGGGGCGGTGACTGAGGCCCTTCTGGGAGCGGACAAAAATCATACCGATGGGGGCGATCCCTGAAAGGTTTAAGCTGTCATGACCGGCGCCGCTGACCATTTTCGTTGTGGGCAATTCCAATTTCTTCGATGCCTCGATGGCAAGCTTTACCAGTACGGGATCGCATTTTACCGGATCCAGATTATGAAGCAGCTGAAGGTTTAAGTCCAACTCCCGTTTATCCGTGATCGCTGCGATTTTTTCTTTGATGGCGGTCTCCGCAAGGTTGCGGTTTTCCAAGTCTTCATCCCGAAGGTCCAAGCTAAAGGAGACCTCCTCGGGGATAATATTAATCCCGCCGGGCTCCACACTGAACTGCCCGACGGTGGCAACGGTATTTTTTTGTTTGCGGGCAATGTCTTCAATATGGGTAATGATTTCCGCCGCTGCGGCCAGGGGATCCTTACGAAGAATCATCGGGGTACTGCCCGCATGACCGGACTCTCCCCTAAGGGTGATCCGAAACCATCTTGGGCCGGCTATACCGGTGACCACGCCGACGGAAAGGCCGTTTTTCTCCAGGACCTTGCCCTGTTCAATATGCACTTCCAAATAAGCGGCAATGGAGCCCTTCGCCCGCTCCGCATCGGTGAGTTTATCGGGATCGTATCCCGCGTCTGCCAAGGCTTCCTTTAAGGTAATACCCTGTTCGTCTTTTCGCTCTAAAATGTCCTCATCCAGGTTTCCGGTCATGGCCTGGCTGCCAAGCATTCCGGTGCTGAACCGTGCCCCTTCTTCATCGGTAAAGGCCACAACCTCTAGGGTATGGTCCAGGGCCACGTCCCGTTCATTCAGGGTTCTTGCCACTTCAATCGCCGAGAGGACCCCCAGGGCCCCGTCAAACTTCCCGCCGCGAAAAACGGTATCAATATGGGAGCCCAGCATAATTACGGGAAGGTCGGGGTTTTTCCCGATGCGTTTTCCAATGAGATTCCCCGCGGCGTCTTCCATTACCGTAAGACCGGCGTCCACCATGTATTCCTTGATCAGCTTTTTGGCAATATCCTCTTCCGGAGTGAATACCAGGCGGGTAAGGCCTTTTTTCTTATCGGTGTTTTCCCCGATTTTTCCAAGTTCCATCAACTGATCCCACAGCCGTTCTTTATTAACCATGTACATTCCTCCTACCATTTATCCTCTGAAAACCATCTTCATCCGATCAATTCCCCAGTCCAGATCTTCCTTGGAGATATTTAAGGGCGGTGCAAAACGTAGGGTTTGGGCCTTGGTGTCCTTTACCAGCACGCCGAGTTCCATCAGTTTTTCGGAAAAATCCCGTCCGGTACCGGCTGCTTCCTTGATTTCCACCCCGACCATCAGGCCTTTTCCCCGAATGTCCTCAATGACCGGGCTGTCCATGGCTTTCAGGGTTTTCATGAAATAAGCTCCCAGTTCTTCCGAGCGTTCAATTAACCCCTCCTCCATCAGAACTTCCAGTGCGGTATATGCGACCCTTGCCGCCAGGGGATTCCCCCCGAAGGTGGAGCCGTGGTTTCCGGGAACGAAAACGTCCATTACCCCGTCATCGGCAAGAATGGCGGATACGGGATACACGCCGCCGCCTAAGGCTTTCCCAAGGATGACAATATCCGGCTGAATATCCTCATGCTGATAACAATACAGTTTTCCCGTACGGCCGAAACCGGTTTGGACCTCGTCGATAATCAACAGCACGTTATGCTTTTTCGTAATTTCCCGAACTTCTTTTAAATAGCCTTCAGGAGGAACAATGACGCCCCCTTCTCCCTGGATGGGCTCGAGGATAACCGCTGCGGTGTTTTCCGTAATGGCTTCCTCAATAGCCTTCGCATCCCCAAAGGGCACAGTGGGAAATCCGGGAGCATAGGGACCGAAGCCTTCCGTGGCAAGTTTTCCCGTGGACATGCTGAGCACACCGATACTCCGTCCGGAAAAGTTGTTTTCCGCCGCAATAATTTCCGCTTTACCTTCCGGGATGCCCTTTACGTCATAGCCCCATTTTCGAGCGGCCTTTAATGCGGTCTCCACTGCTTCCGTACCGCTGTTCATGGGAAGGGCCCGGTCAAAGCCGGAAAGGGTGCAAAGTTTTTCCAAAAAGGATCCCATCTGATCGTGATGAAAGGCCCTGGAAGTCAGGGTCACACGATCCGCCTGGTCCTTTAAGGCCTGAATAATCTTCGGATGGCGATGCCCGTGGTTCAAGGCGGAGTAGGACGACAGCATATCCAGGTATTTATGACCGTCCACATCATATACCCAGGAGCCTTGGGCTTTGGACACCACTAAAGGCAGAGGATGATAATTGTTGGCACTGTATTTGTTTGTCTGGTGAATGCATTTTTTCGTTTGGTTCATTAAAATAACCTCCTTTGATATTTCTCTTCAACAAGTTTTAAATTTACCTTAGTTATGCTTATACCCCTACGGGCCTGTTCAAATCAATCCCGGTGCTGGTAATTAAAAGGTGGTTATGTTAAACTGTTAGAAAAGTGAATTCTCTGAAAAAGTGTGAGGACCGCTGAAGAACAAGACAGGAAAGGGGCATGATTATGACAGCAGATCAGAAGAATCAAGAAAAAAGCAAAGTGTATTTTGTGGATTTTAAAACCGGAAGCCGGGAGAACAATATACCCAATAAGATCCGAAACCTGTATGAGAAAACCGGTATTAATGACATCTTAGTGAAAAATGAACTGACCGCGGTAAAAACCCATTTTGGAGAGCGGGGAATGACTACTTATATCCATCCCGTGTTTGTGCGCCAAGTGGTGGACAAGATTAAAGAAGGTGGAGGAAAGCCTTTTCTGACCGATACCAACACGCTTTATACCGGCGGTCGTACCAACTCTGTGGATCATTTGCAAACCGCCATTGAAAACGGATTTGCCTACCCCGTGGTAAACTGTCCGGTGATCATTGCCGACGGGATTTTCAGCAAAAACAGTGTAAGTGTTAAAATTAATAAAAAGCATTTTGACAGCGTGCGGATTGCCGGGGATATTTACAATACCAATTCCATGGTGGTACTGTCCCATGTGAAAGGCCACAGCCTTGCGGGATTTGGGGGCGCCCTTAAGAATATTGCCATGGGATGTGCTACGGCTTCGGGTAAACAACAGCAGCACTCGGACTCGAAGCCCGAGGTGGATCCGGAAAAATGTGTGGGATGTCGAATCTGCATTGGAAACTGTCCCGTAGAGGCCATCGAAATGATCGATAAAAAAGCGGTGATTGATCACGAGGTCTGTATCGGATGCGGCGAATGTATTACGGTCTGTCCCCACCGGGCCATTAAAGTGCAGTGGGAAACCAATGCCGATGTATTTGTGGAAAAAATGACGGAGTATGCTTATGGTTCCGTAAAAAATAAAGTGGGAAAAGTGGCTTATATCAACTTCGTGATGAACGTAACCCCGCTATGCGACTGTGTGCCCTGGAGTGATGAGCCCATCGTCAGTGACGTGGGAATTTTAGCCTCCTTCGATCCCATTGCCATCGATCAGGCAAGTCTTGATTTAATCGATCGGCAGCAGGGACTAAAAGACCGTTCGCTTACCTGTAATCACAAGCCGGGAGAGGATAAGTTCGGCGGCCTTCACCAGGAGGTCAACGGCCGGCGGATCCTGGAATACGGAGAAGAGCTTGGAATGGGATCCCGGCAGTATGAGCTGATTAAGTTATAAAACAAACAAAAACGATTAAAACCCGAAAGTCGAAGGGGGTCTAAGACTTTCGGGTTTTAATCCAAAATATTACTTCTTTAAAGAATATGAGGATAGGGAGTGAACTACAACGATGCAGTTCGGTTACATCCTTTATATACCCCGGGGAAATGATTCGTAACAGGAAATATAAAAGTATTTTAAAATTTTCCAATTCCCTTGTTTAGGAACGGTTAAGCAGGACCTTTTCAACCTCTTCCAAAGGAATATCCAAGGCCACCATCAACACTAAAACATGATAAAATAAATCGGCGATTTCCGTGGGAGTATGGGGCTTTCTGCTTTTTCCTTCTTCATCCTTGGAAGCAATGATCACTTCCGCGGATTCCTCGCCGANTTTTTTTAGAATTTTATCCAATCCGCTGTTAAATAGATAGCTGGTATAGGATTTTTCCTTAGGATTTNCTNNNCGGTCCNGCTAANAGNCNNTAGAGGCNNTCNAGATANNTNCCNAGATTTCCCTTAGGGGAAGCTTGATTAAAGCAGGTTTTNGTACCTAAGTGACAGGCCACCCCGGTTTGTTCCACTTGAAACAGTAAGGTATCGCCGTCGCAGTCATAGGAGGCCTCAACCACCCGCTGGGTGTTGCCGGAAGTTTCTCCTTTATGCCAAAGAGCTTGGCGCTTTCGACTGAAAAACCAGGTGGTTTTTTCTTTCAGGGTTTTTTCTAAAGATTCCCGGTTCATATAAGCAAGCATTAAGACCTCTCGGGTTTTTATATCCTGAATGATGGCAGGGACTAAGCCTTTTTCATCAAACTCAATTTTTTCAATATCAATGGTCCCCGGTTCTTCATCTTCGATTGTTTTATCAATGGACTGATCATCCATAATGATTACCTCCTGACAGGTATACCCTTATCCATAAGGGCTTTTTTTAGTTCCGGAATTAATATTTCTTTATGATGAAAGATCGAAGCGGCGAGGCACCCGTCGGCGCCACCAATATCAAAGCCTTCAATGATATCTTCTACGGATCCGGCACCCCCCGAGGCGATCACCGGTACGGAAACTTCCCGTTGAAGAGCCTGCAACAGGGGGATGTCGTAACCCTTTTTCACACCGTCCTGATCAATACTGTTGATCACAATTTCTCCGGCACCGAGGGCCACCCCTTTTTTTGCCCACAGGATGGCGTCCATTCCGGTGTCATTCCGGCCGCCCTTGGTAAAGACCCGCCAGGCAGGGTCGGCACCCGCTGCGTTGGCATCCACTTTGCAAGTATCAACCTTGCCGGCCTCAAGGGAACCATCCACTTCCGCAGGATAATCCTGTCGGGTATCCACCCGTTTTGCATCAATGGACAGGACCACGCACTGGGAGCCGAACTTTTTTGCGGCCTCTTGAATCAAAAAAGGATGCTTCACGGCCCCGGAGTTTACAGAAACCTTGTCGGCGCCTCGTTTAAGAAGTTTCGTAAAATCCTCTAAAGTATTGACCCCGCCGCCAACGGTAAAGGGAATGAAAATCTCTTGGGCCACGGTTTCCACCACGTCCAAAAAGATTCCCCGATTTTCAAAGGAGGCGGTAATATCATAAAAAACCAATTCATCGGCGGACTGTTCATTATAAAACCTTGCCAACTCCACGGGGGAGCCCAGGATCTGAAGATCTTGAAACTTCGTGCCTTTAACCACCTGTCCATCCCGTACATCCAGGCAGGGGATAATTCGTTTTGCTAACATAGGATCACAACCTTTGTATTAGAGTGTTACTTATAAGCCGTGGGTAGCGCCAAATCATATTAAAAGAACGGATAAAAAGGTTCCGGATCCTCATAAAGGGCTCGACCCACAATGGCTCCGTAAAGATCCATTTCCCTTAATTTTTTCACGTCCTCCGGGGTGGAAACCCCTCCCGAGGCGATGATATTAAGTCCCGTATTACTTTTAAGCTCCCGGTACATGGAAAAGTTGGGACCCTGCAGCATGCCGTCTTTTAAAATATCGGTATAAATTAAGGTTTTTAACCCTTTTCGCTCCAGGATTTCGGCAAAATCCAACCCCCTTACCTCCGAGATTTTCAGCCAGCCCTGCAGGGCTACGAAACCTTTATTGGTATCGATGGATACCGCAATTTTCTCACCGAAGGCATGGAGGGCTTCATCCAAAAAGTCCGGATCCTCTAGGGCAGCGGTGCCAAGGATGACACGCTGTACCCCCCGGGACAAAAGTAATTTCACGGTTTTCATATTACGAATGCCTCCGCCGATTTGAATCGGCAGGCCGGNTTCTTCAANGATGGACTCGATCACGGGAAGGTTTTTTAGAGAACCCTCTTTGGCGCCGTTTAAATCCACGATATGAAGGGCTTTTGCCCCTTTTTCCTTCCACTGCTTCGCCATAACAACGGGGTCCTCGTGGTAAACACTTTGCAGGTCATAATCCCCTTGACGAAGGCGGACGCATTTTCCGTCCAAAATATCAATGGCGGGTAATAAAATCATGAAATCATCTCCTTAAAACTTTGTAGTAGTCGAAGTCCGATGTCCCCGCTTTTTTCCGGGTGAAACTGCATTCCCAGAAGATTATCCCGACCCGCCAAAGCGGAGAAGGGTCGGTCATAGGTGCAGTAGGCGATGGTTTCTTCCTCAAGGCCATCCACATAATAAGAGTGAACAAAATATACATAATCGTCGTTTTTCGTATTTTTTACTATGGGATGATCCCTGAAGTCTTCGTTGATCCTTAAGGCGTTCCAACCCATATGGGGAACCTTCAGCTCGGTTTGAAAGGGAACCACATCCCCTTTTAAGACTCCAAGGCCCTTAAACTCCCCGTTTTCAAAGCTCCGTTCATAAAGCAGCTGCATACCGAGGCAGATTCCAAGGAAGGGTTTGCCGGTTTTAATCTCCTGTTGAAGAAGGGTAACCAGGTGATGGTCTATTAAAGACTGCATGGCGTCTTCGAAGGCACCGACTCCCGGAAGGATAATCCCCTTAGCGCTTTTTATGGTTTCGGGATCCCGGGTAAGGACCCAGGAAAGTCCGATTTTATCCAAGGCATTGCAGACACTTTTAATGTTTCCCACATCGTAATCAATAATTGCAATCATCAGGTTTCCTCTTTTCTCCAGTTAAGTTGTTCGGGTTATTTCTCATTCATATTATTAATCATTGATATTATATTTCATTCCTGTAAAAATTATTCCGTGTGGTAAGTTATTTGTGTTATGCCTTACTCATGGTGTAAGGTTTGTGTACCATGAACTTGCCGGCTGCCTTGCGTCCTAGAGCAATGTGCCCTTTGTGGAAGGGATCTTCGTTCCCCTGACCGTAACCGCTTCTTTGATGGCCCGGCCAAATCCTTTAAAGGAGGCTTCGAGAATATGATGGGTGTTTCTTCCCCGAAGCTGATCGATATGAAGGGTAAGGCCGGCTCCCCGGACAAAACCCTGGTAAAACTCTTCTATCAGTTCCGTATCAAAGTCGCCGACCTTTTCTTTCAGTCCGTTAAGGCCGTAGTATAAGTAAGAGCGGCCGCTAAAATCCAGGGATACCTGGACTAAGGCCTCATCCATGGGGAGCAGGAAAAATCCGTAGCGCTGAATCCCCGCTTTAGTTCCCAGGGCCTCCCGAAAAGCCTCTCCCAGACAAATTCCCACATCCTCCACGGTGTGATGAGGGTCCACCACTAAATCCCCCGTAGCCTCCAGGGTTAAATCCACTCCGCTGTGGGCCGTAAGAAGGGTAAGCATATGATCAAAGAAACCGATGCCCGTGTTGATCTTTCCAATACCGTCGCCCTCAAGAGCAAGGGTAAGCCGGATGTTCGTTTCCGTCGTTTCGCGTGTAATCGATGCCTCTCGCAAGGGATCGCCTCCTTTAGTATAAAATTTAGATTCAATCATCAAAAATATTTTGAAGTTTTTCTATGATCTTCTGATTTTCTTCAGGCTTTCCCATGGAGATCCGGTAATAAGGAACCGCTTTGTATATAAACTTCTTAATTTGAAAACCTTCCTTAAGTAATTGTTGATCCAAGGTCTCAGCAATCCTATGAAAAGCAGTACCGGAGTTTTTCCGATCCTGACTGTTCCTTACGGAAAAGCTGATAAAATTTCCGGCACCGGAGTAGGGACTGCATCCCGGCAGTCGGCGAAGAGCGCTGTACAGAAGGTTACGCTGACAGCGAATTTCTCCGATTCTTTCCTTGATCAGAGCAGTTCCCTCGGGCGTTTGCATATACGCCAGATAAGCGGTAAGAATCTTTTGGGTCAATACGTTTAAATTATAGGGAGGCTTTACCTGCTGCAAATAGGATACCGCCTCGGGACTTCCCAAAAGATACCCTCCCCGTACCCCTGCAAGACCATGGGCCTTGGAAAAGGTTCGAAGAATGATTAATCGGGGATGGGACGCATTGAGTAACGAAAGAAAATCCTGATCGGAAAATTCCCGGTAAGCCTCATCAATGACCACCATGGCTTCGGTTTCCTTCAGGACCCGGAGGACTTCTTCTTTGGAAATTGTAAGGCCCGTAGGATTATTCGGAGTGCAAAGAAAAACCGCCTTTGCCCGGACCTTGTTGGCCGCCTCAATCAGGCCCTTCACATTGATGGCAAAGTCGTCGTCGGTGGCAGAGGCAATTCCATAGTATTTTCCTCCGATAATTTCCGTAAAAATCTGATACATGGAAAAGGTGGGGTCGTGGGACACTACGGCATCGCCGGCGGCCACAAAGGTTTTAATCAACACATCGATCATCTCATCGGAACCGTTCCCCACAAGGATTTGTTCCATGGGAAAGTGTAAATACTCCCCGATGGCCCGGCGAAGTTCCGTGGAGTTGGTATCGGGATAAAAATTCACCGGTGTACTCTGTATGCTTTTAAAGGCCTGATCAAGCACCGGTTTCGGCACGGGATAAGGGCTCTCATTGGCATTCATTCTGACGAGGGTTTCATTTTTTAAATTCAGGTTACTGTCCGGACCGCTTTCAGGGTTATAAGGCTTAAAGTTATTCAAGTTCGTACTGAGTAAGTTTTTCACAGTTTCACATCCTTACCGTAATTCTTTCAGGGTTTATCAGTGGCATCGGCTCAAAGCTTTATTCAAAACGGATGGATACCGCTTTTTTATGGGCTTCTAAACCTTCGTAATCCGCCAGGAGTTCAATATCTCTTTTGCCCTGTTGAAGTGCTTCCTTGGTATAATACACAATAGAGGTTTTTTTAATGAAGTCCTCCACGGATAGGGGAGAGAAGTACTTGGCACTGCCGCTGGTGGGCAGGGTGTGATTGGTACCGGCGTAATAGTCCCCTAGGGGTTCCGGAGAATAGGCCCCTAAAAATACGCAGCCCGCATTTTCGATTTTCGGAAGATAGCTCATGGGATCCTCAAGAAGTATTTCTAAATGCTCCGGGGCAAATCGATTGGATAGTTGAAAGGCTTCCTCGAGATTTTTCGTAATAATGATCTTTCCTTGATTTTCCAAAGCGATTTTTGTAATGTCCTTTCGAATTAAACGCTGCTGCTGTTTTTCAAGGGCTGCTAAGACCTTCTCTCCCAAGTCCCTGGAGGGGGTAATGAGAATCGCCGAGGCTAAGGTGTCGTGTTCCGCCTGGGACAGTAGATCCGCCGCGATAAAGGCGGGGTTTTGGCCCGCCTCGGCGATGATTAAAATCTCGCTGGGTCCTGCGATCATATCGATATCCACCTGGCCGTAGACCGTCTTTTTCGCCAGGGTTACATAGATGTTTCCGGGACCGACGATTTTATCCACCTTCGGAATGCTTTTAGTACCGTAGGTCATGGCAAAAATCCCTTGGGCGCCGCCTAGAGTATAGATCTCCGTAATGCCGATCAGCTTTGCGGCAACCAGAACCCCGGGGTGGATTTTTCCGTCCCTTTGGGGCGGAGAGACCAGCACAATTTCCTGAACCCCCGCAAGGGCAGCGGGAATTCCGTTCATTAACACCGAGGAAGGATAAGCCGCCGTGCCTCCGGGTATGTAGAGTCCCACCCGCTTAAGAGGACTGATCATCTGTCCTAAGATTCCGCCGTTTTCCTCCCGGGTAAAAAAACTTTCCCGAAGCTGCTTTCGGTGGTATCGCTCGATGTTTTCCTTGGCCTTTTCCAAGGCCTGTAAAAGTTCGGAGGAAACGTCGATAAAGGCCTGATCCACTTCCTTTTCCGTTACCTTTAAGGTGTCCAGGCGTACACCGTCAAACTTTTCCGTCAGCTCTATAAGGGCGGCGTCTCCCCGGGTTTTTACCATTTCTTCAATATCCGATACGGACCGGCGTACCTCGTCGGTAAAAAGGGCCATGGGATTTTCAAACAGGTCCTCCATTTCCTTGGCTGAAGCGTTTTTTGTATCAATCCACTGCATTTTTCTTCTCCTCCTTTACAACATTTTCCGCTGCCACGTCCTGCTTTCGCAGGTATTTCTGTATATCTTCAATTAACGTTTGCATAACACCGTTTTTTGTTTTAAAACTCACTTTATTGGCAATCAAACGGGCGCTTAGAGAGGTGATGTCTTCAAAGACCTCCAGGCCGTTTTCCACTAAGGTGTTGCCGGTTTCCACAATATCCACGATCACATCGGAAAGGCCGATGATCGGGGCGAGTTCCACGGAGCCCTGCAGTTCAATAATATCAATGGCAACTCCCCGCTGAAGAAAATAGTTCTTGGCAACCTTCGGGTACTTTGTGGCAACCCGCAGGGGCCCGGGGAAAAATTTATCCCCTTCCCCTTTGATGCCCGCAACGGAGAATTTGCATTTTCCCAATCCTAAGTCCAGCAGTTCATAAAGGTTGCGGTCCTTTTCCAACAGGGTATCTTTTCCCACAATGCCTAGATCCGCGGCGCCTTTTTCCACATAGATGGGAACGTCGGCGGGTTTTACCAGAATAAAACGAAGGCCCTTTTCAGGGCTTTCAAAAATAAGCTTTCGTGATTTTTTTTCCATGGCGGGCACGGAATAGCCGAGGGCTTTAAAAAGTTCGTAGCCCTCTTCGGCTAAACGGCCCTTGGCAAGGGCAATATTGATCATGGTGTGCTCCTTTCAAAGATAAATTTTGTTAGTGAATCGGTACCATGGAAAAATTACGGTCCTTGTCATCTAAGGATTTGATAAAGGTATTCTGATAAACCTTGGATATGTCGTCGCCGATCAGATCAATAAGTTCTAAGCGGTCCGGGTTGTAGACCAGTATCTCTTTGATGTTTTTCTTTTGCGCGCCGATAATCTGTTCCTTTAAATCTTTTTTTGCATTCATTTCGACCACAAAGCCTTTACCACGAATGGTTTCTGCTATTTGAAAGGCTTCCCTGCGCTCGCTGTCATCATAAAGCACTAAATAATCGGTGTAATAGGGGGATTCGATGGACTGATTAAATTTTTTCATTGCTTGGATCACCTCGTCTATATTTATTCCGAAGCCCAGGGAAGGAATTTTCCGTCCGAAGGATTCGGTAAGGGGGTCGTAGCGACCGCCCTGAACAATTACTTTTCCGTGGCCCGTTAAGTATCCCTGAAACAACGTGCCGTCATAATAATCGAAATGATTAATCAGGCTGAGATCCAAATGGATATACTTGCCGTAGCCGTAATCCCGAAGGATTTCCACCACCCGCTGTAAATGCCGGAGGGGAGCTAAATCTTCTGTGGATAGATCGTAACCTTGAATTTTCTCAAATACCTTTTCCGGTTTGCCGTAAAGGTTGGGCATGGCGCCCAAGAGTTTTCGAAGGCTTTCCGGAACCCCGGCGGGGACCTTTTCCCCGATGAAAAGTTCCAAAGCCGTGAAGTTTTTCTCCCGGATCAGAGCGTTGTACTGCTTTTGATCCTTCAAAGGAAAGGCTACCCTGGCCAACAGGTTTTTAAAAAAGTTGATGTTGGAAAGGTCCAGCTGAAAATCCTGAAAACCCAGTTCCAATAAAGATTTAATGGCAATTAGAATGACCTCCGCTTCGCCGCTGGGGGAACCGTCACCGAAATACTCAATGCCTCCCTGAGTAAACTCCGTAGCCGAGGACTCGTTTAAGTCGCTGCCTCGAAATACATTGGAGATATAGGATAGGCGTAGCTGCTTGGGATCCTCCTTGCTGTTGGCCACCATCTTGGCAATGGGCAGGGTGCAGTCGGGACGAAGGACTAAAATATCCCCGGCGGAGTCGATAAACTTTAACATCGCCGAATGTTCCAGCGGTCCTTTGGATTCCTTAAAAAGATCAAAATATTCAAAGGTGGGAACGGCGATCTGCCGGTAACCGTATTGGTGAAACAGTTTTTTTAATTGTCCGCTGATAATTTCCTTTGGTTCAAAGGAAGTGTAATACTCGTATTTGGCGCCCTTCGGCACTTGTGATTTAAAATATTCCAATGGCATACCTCCTAAAACGCTATATCGCTTTACTGTGATAAAGCACTAAAGCAATATAGTGATTGTACACCGGTTCGAACAAAAAGTCAACAGCAGGAGTAAAAAATATTAACCCGGATAAAACCGTGGTGTTGCAAGGTTTGAAGAGGGGGGGCGGTTATTTGGCGGATTTTATGGGATATATTATTTAAAAAAATAATTAATTAGGAATTAATGCAAAATAAGAGGGATGCAATAAGAGGGATGCAGTAAGAAAAAAAGAAATAATGCAAAAAGAGGTAGGTGAAAAAAAGCAAATAAAAAAGACGAAAACCCTCCCGGGATAAACAGGGGATTGTTCTCGTCCTTTACTGAGTCATATTTGTGAATCTAAGCGTCGTGATTGTTATTCCGATTCTTCTGTTTCTTCCTTTTCCATTAAGCGATCCAATATTAAATTGTAGCCGTCGGAACCGTACTGAAGAAATTTGTTGATCCTGCTGATGGTAGCGGTGCTGGCCCGGGTTTCTTCTTCGATTTCTCCGTAGGTCTTTTCATCCTTCAGCATCTTAGCCACCTGCAATCGTTGCGCCATGGACTGAATTTCCTTAAAGGTACAGAGGTCTTCAAAGAAGCGGTAACACTCTTCTTCGTTTTCAAGCATTAAGATCCCTTTAAAGAGCTCATTCACTCCATCACTTCGAACTTTAGAATCATAGGCCATATCCAATCCTCCTTAGGGATTATTCTTTTAAACCGTTAACTATAGTATAATGGGAGAGAGAGAAAAAAACAAATCAGTTAATAATTCTTTAAGACTAATTCTCTAAAAAGAATTTCCAGAGAAAACTTGCGGCGGGCACGAAAAATGTAAAGGGCCTCCGTAAAATATAATACAAGAAGGCGTGGTGAGAGCTTCGTGAAAACGGGAAAGAGCTTAGAGACAGAAATCTTAGAAATTCAACAGGGAGATTCAAACCTTCGAAATGAGATCTTAGAAGAGTATCATCCCTTTATCAAATCCGTTTTAGCCAAGGTGCTTAATGAGTTTATCGGTAAAGAGCATGAATACTTCAGTATCGGGCTACTGGCCTTTAACGAAGCCATAGACCGTTACGATCAGAATAAGGGGAAGTTTTTAAGCTTTGCGGGTATGGTCATTAAAAGTCGATTGATCGATGAGCTTCGAAAAAGAAACAAACTGGAGGCTCGGGAGGTTGAGGGAGAAGAGGAGCTTCAAGTAATAGAGAGCCCCAACTTCGAACAACGTTTACAGGATCAGTTGGAAATTGAGACCTTTAAAAACCGTATTGAAGCCTTCGGATTTGATTTGGAAACCTTAATTGATACTGCACCGCGGCACGGGAAAACAAGGGAGAAAGCCATTGAGATTGCCAGGACCCTATATGAGGACGAAGAACTGCGAAACACTTTTTTGAAGACGAAGAAATTGCCGGCCAAGGGACTGCAGAAAAAGGCCGGAGCTTCCCGCCGGGTTTTGCAGGGATCGAGGAACTTTATTATCGCCGTATTTTACATTTTGGACAGTGATTTAGAGGTTTTAAAGAAATATATAAACCTATAAAAAGAAGGGTGGGAGAAAAAGTGAAGAAAGGTTATATTTTGGAAGTAAAGGGAGAATACTTACTGGTAATGACCGAGGAACAACGATTTTTAAGACTCCAAAAAAAACAGGGAGTCAACGTGGGAGATGAAATTCTCTTCTCTGAGAATCAAGTTCTGGACATAACAAGATCAAACAATAGAAAGGAGAATTTTATGAAGAAAATCAAACATGCAAAACCCATGGGAATTGCAGCAGCTATGGTAATGTTTTTAGTACTATCGATCTTTGCCATAAGCGGCGGAGAAAGCGAAGCCCAATATTTACTCAGTTTTGACGTAAACCCCGGAGTACAGATTGAAGTAGGGGAAGACTACAAAGTCCTTGCGGTTCATGCAGCCAATGAAGAGGCTAAAGAACTGGGATTAGAGGATCTGAAAGGGGAGTCCCTGGAGGATTTCTTAGGAGAGTTTTTGGATAAGCTTTCGGAAAAGGGTTACTTAAATAATGAGACCGCCCAAGTACTGTTTTCCTATGCGGATTTACTAGAGGACGAAGAAGCATCGGAAGACTTTGCGGAACAGGTTACGGAACAGATGGAAGCCTATTTCACAGAGAGAAACATGAACGTTGAGATTAATATGCTGCGGGCAGACAGTCAAAACTATGAAAATGCCCGATTAGAAGGAATAACCCTTGGAAAGTTTCAATTGATCCGGGCCATTGAGGAGCAGGAAGGCCGGGACATCGAATTAGAAGACGAAGAAGCAACGGAAGAAGAGGCGCAAGAACCCTCTGAAGATCCCACAGCATACCGGGATATGGAAGTTCGGGAATTACTAGAGCATCCGGTGTTTGAACGGCATCCAAGGGATCGCAAAGCGGAAGGACTGCACCCCGTATTTGATGTACATCCAAGAGATTGGAGTGAAGAAGACGGAGAAAAGCCTCATCCCGTATTTGACAAGCATCCGGGAAACCGAGGAAATGACGATAATGATGACGAGACCTTAAATGAAGAAGGTCGTGATGAGGATAAGGAACATCCGGTGTTTGATGAGCATCCAAGAAATCGTGACAAAGAAGACGGGGAACATCCCGTATTCGATGAACACCCGAGAAACCGGGGGAACAGCCATGAGCAGGAGTCCGATGATTCGGAAGACGGGGAAGAGGGAAACTCCGATGATGACGAAAAATCCAATGAAGCACAGGGATCCGACGAAGAACGGGAGCATCCTGTTTTTAAAAATCATCCGGGAAATCGAGGGAACGGGAATTCTTAGATAGAAAAAATAAATAAGCTTAGATAAGCGAAATACCAATGGTCCTTTAGTCTATACCAAGACTAAAGGACCATTTTTGTGAAGAAAT
>SL_8KL_010_SEDDRAFT_10001458_pt1 | contig 20502 bp, 15 predicted proteins | sample SodLakKL_010_SED_4_FD_11160 | JGI IMG/M metagenome (IMG submission 11160)
GGAGCTGAAAACTGGAGCTGAAAACTGGAAATCCGTGTTCCGGTAGCAATAACAGGGGTTTCGATTTTTCCGCTTCAGGAAACCCGCGTCATGATTCGCGGCGGACGTTTTCGCCGGACTCTCCTTTTCGGATACATGACTTCCCGCCGCTCCGTCCGATCATGGATCGGGCCGATCACCGACCGGGCCGATCACGGGCTGGGGCGATCCCTTCCCCCGATGCCAGCCACGACAGTATGACGCGACAGAAGAAAAAGGACTCTAAACGCGGATTAAAAGCGACAGTATATGGAACATATTCAAGGTTATACAATTTGAACCTGCAAGTACGGAGGGTAACATGAGTGAAACGAAAGGAGCCCCAACAAGCGGAACGATACTGGTGGTCGGGGGCGGCATCAGCGGCCTTACCACTGCCCTGGAAGCCGCGGAAGTGGGGAACGATGTTATCATCGTGGAAAAAAATCCCTACCTGGGCGGCAGGGTGGCACAGCTCAATCAGTACTTTCCCAAGCTTTGTCCCCCCACGTGCGGTCTGGAAATCAATTTCCGGCGGATCAAAGACAATCCCCGGATCAGGTTTTTTACCCTGGCCGAGGTGGAAAAGGTCGACGGGCAGCCCGGCGACTACAAGGTCAGCGTCAAGCTCAATCCCCGCTATGTCAATGAAAACTGCACCTGCTGCAACGCATGCGCCGAAGCCTGCCAGGCGGAAATCCCCAATGAATTCAATTTCGGGATGAACCGGCACAAGGGCGCCTACCTTCCTCACGAAATGGCCTTCCCGGCCCGCTATGTCATTTCCCCCCAGATCATCGGCACGGAGGATGCCAACCGATGCAAGGAAGCCTGCCAGTATGATGCAGTGGATCTGGACATGCAGGCGAAAACCGTTGATCTCAATGCCGGGGCCATTGTCTGGGCCACGGGCTGGGAACCCTACGATGCGGCAAAGATCGACAGCCTCGGTTTTGGCCGCTACCCCAATATCGTGACCAATATGATGCTGGAGCGAATGGCCTCCAAGAACGGTCCCACCGGCGGGAAGATCCAGCGGCCGTCGGACGGCGGGGAGCCCAAAAGCATCGCCTTCGTGCAGTGTGCCGGATCCAGGGACGAGAACCATCTGCCTTACTGCTCCTACATCTGCTGCATGGCGTCCCTTAAGCATGCAACCTATGTTCGCGAACAGTATCCGGATGCAACTATCTATATTTATTACATTGACATGCGCGCGCCGGGATACCGGTATGAAAAATTTTACAACAACATCAAGGACGATGAAAATGTAAAATTCATCAAGGGCAAGGTCGCGGCCGTAGAGGAAGCATCCGGCGACGCTGTGATCGTCACCGCGGAAGACGCCATCAGCGGAGAGAAACTTCACCAGACGGTGGACATGGTCGTTCTCGCAACCGGCATGCAGCCGACGGCTGCTTCATCCAGGCTGCCGGCCGAACTGCAGTTCTCGGAAGACGGCTTCGTCATCAACGACTTTGAAAAGGGCGGCATGTTCGCCGCCGGGTGCGCCAACCGGCCCTCAGACGTCATGATGTCGAACCAGAACGCAACCGGTATGGCCCTGAAGGCCATTCAAACCCTGGCGAAGCGGTAGGAGGTATACGAGATATGAGTAAAAAATACGGTGTTTACATTTGCACTGGCTGCGGCATCGGAGATGCCCTGGATATAGAGGCGATCTGCGAGGTGGTCGAGGAGGAAGCCCTTCCCTGTACGACGCACGAATTTCTCTGCTCAGAAGCGGGCGTGGACGTCATCAAAAAGGATATCGGGGAAAAAGGGACCAACAACCTCGTGATTGCCGCATGCTCGCGGCGTGTCAATTACAATACATTCAAGTTCGACGGCTGTGTGGTGGAGCGGGTCAACCTCCGCGAGGGCGTGGTCTGGAGTCATCCGCGAGACCAGTTTCCGGCGCTTACCGCCGAGGAAAAAGAAGACGAAAACAATTTCGACCGGGTTCAGATGATGGCCGAAGACTACGTGCGCATGGGTATGGCGCGGGTTGAAAAGGTCAAGGAGACAGAACCCTACATGCCGGAGACCCTCAATCGGAAGATCCTGGTCATCGGCGGCGGCGTCACCGGCATGTCCGCGGCCCTGGATGCCGCCGCGGTCGGCTACGAGGTGACCATCGTGGAAAAGGAATCGGCCATCGGCGGGCACAGCGCCAAGTGGCGGAAACAGACGCCGACCAATCCCCCTTATGACACGCTGATCCCGCCCAAGGCGACCGCCCTGATCAAGGCCGTGGAAGAAAACGCCAAAATCGATATTCGGACCAACACAGTGGTGGCGCGGATTGCCGGCGAGCCCGGCAACTTCACCGTGACACTTAAAAAACCGGGCGAAAAAATCGAATTCGACGTTCCCTACCCCCTGCCCGAGGAAATGCGCGTGGATGAGAACGGCAAGGAACTCGACCACGAAGCCCTCATCGAAAAGTACAAGGAGTACAACGAGGGACGCCGCGATATCCTGACCATCGACCCCGATGGCGAACCGTTCGGCGCGGTTATCCTGGCGGCCGGCTGGCGTCCTTACGAGCCAAAGGCGGATGAGTTCCCGAACCTGGGCTGGGGCAATGCCGATGTGGTCACCAACTACCAGTTCGAGGAGCTGGCAGCCAAAGGAAAGATCACGCGTCCCTCCGACGGGAAGGAAGCCAAAAACGTGGTCTTCGTCCAGAGCCCCGGCAACGGCACGGACGCGGATTTTCCGTTTACCGGCGCGGTGACCTCCATGGTGGCCCTGAAACAGGCCAAATACGTGCGCGACGACTACGAGGACGGCAGTGCCTACATTATCTACCAGCACATGCGGACCACGGGGCTTTCCGAGTACCTGTACAAGGAACTGCAGCAGGACCCCGGCGTCTTCATGACCAAGGGAGAGGTCACGACGGTTGAATCCAAAGGCGGAAAGCTGGCAGTGGACGTGGGCGAAACCCTGATCGGAAAAGAAATCCGGATCAATGCCGATTTGGTGGTGCTTGGAACCGGCATGATGCCGGCCACCTACGACGATCCCACCGTCAACCTGGCCTACCGGCAGGGACCCGGGTTCCGGGACAATGAAGTGTTCGACCGGTATGCGGATTCGAACTTCATCTGCTTTCCCTATGAAACCCAGCGCACCGGCATATACGCCGCGGGTGCCGTGCGGCGGGGGCTCAATATCGAAGAGTCCATGGAAGACGCCACGGGTGCGGCACTCAAATCGATTCAGTGTCTGGAGTCGGTCAACCGGGGTGTTTCCGTTCATCCACGCTATGGCGATATGACCTATCCGGACTTTTTCTTCCAGCGCTGTACGCAGTGCAAGCGCTGCACCGACGAATGTCCTTTCGGCGCCATCGACGACGACGAAAAGGGTACGCCCAAACCGAATCCCGCGCGCTGCCGCCGCTGCGGCACATGCATGGGCGCCTGTCCGGAGCGCATCATCAACTTCGCAGACTACTCGATCGACACCATCGGCTCCCAGGTCAAGGCGGTCCATGTCCCGTCCGAAGATGACTACGACGAGCCGCCGCTCAGGATTCTGGGTCTTGTCTGCGAAAACGACGCATACCCGGCACTCGATATCCTGGGCCTCCAGCGCCGCTCCTATTCCGCGGATGTCCGCCTGATACCGGTTCGGTGCCTCGGTTCGGTCAACGTGATCTGGATCAAGGACGCACTTTCCCAGGGAATGGACGGCGTTTTCCTTTTGGGCTGCAAGCACGGGGACGACTACCAGTGCCATTTCGTCAAGGGAAGCGAACTGGCCTCCATCCGGATGAAGAAAATCGGGGATGCGCTTTCCTCGCTTGCCCTTGAGGAGGAGCGGGTGGCCCAGCACGAGGTGGCCATTGACGACTACAACCGGATTCCCGAGATCATCAATAACTTCGTGGAGGAAATCGAAGCGCTCGGACCCAACCCGTTCAAGGGCTTCTAATAAATAAACAGGCCGCGGTTCCGGGCGGAATCCACCCGCCCGGAACCGCATCCATGCGGATACGGCCGCATGGACATGGTTATTAATACGGCAAATAGCCTGTTCAGGAGGTTTAACATGNCTGAAAGATTCCTGGTTCAACCGGATGTTGAATTTGTAAAGGATATACGCGCCNTGGGNGGCGAGACGCTCAAGAANTGCTANCAATGTGCAACNTGTTCCGTGGCNTGCCCCATNGCCCCGGACAACAANCCNTTTCCCNGNAAAGAAATGATTGCNGCATCCTGGGGNNTGAAAGACAAGCTGCTTTCCAGNCCGGATNTCTGGCTGTGCCANAACTGCGGCGANTGCANNNCNCAGTGNCCCCGGGGAGCNAANCCCGGAGACGTCATGGCGGCCCTTCGCGCCAAGGCCATCGATCACTACGCCGTGCCCAAGTCGGTTTCCAAAGCGGTCAACGACCCCAAGATGATGCCCTTTCTGGCAATTCTCCCGGCGATCGTGTTTCTGGTTATTGGTTACGGGCTCAGGCTCTTCGGCATTGAATGGCTCAACTTCTCTCCGGATACCGAAGGACCGATCGCACATGGGGATTTCTTTTCCCACTGGCTCGTGGACCTCATCTTCATCCCGCTTTCCATCTGGGCGGTCGCCATATTCGCCCTGGCCCTGAAGCGATTCGTCGCGGACATCCACGCCAACGCGCTGGCCGAGGGAAAGACCAAAAAGGAAAAACTCGAACTCAAGCCTTTTTTGGCCTCCCTGGTCCGGGTGATCCCCGAGATCCTGAAGCACAAGCGGTTTTCAAAGTGCGGCGAGAACAACAACCGGGCCACTCCGCACATGATGGTCCTTTTTTCTTTCATCGCGCTGGCCGTGGTGACGGGCGTATTTTTTATCCATCTCTACGGGCTGGGCATCCACGGCCCCTATCCGCAGATCCACCCGTTCAAGATCCTGGCCAATATCGCCGGCATCGCCCTGATCATCGGCGGCATCATGCTTTAAAGCAGCGGTTGGACCAGACGAATGAGATTTCAACCTACAAGGACTGGTACCTGCTCTGGATCGTCATCGGTCTGGGCGTCTCCGGCATGCTCGCGCAGTTCACCCGTTTGGCGGGATTCGAGCTGACAACCTACGTGGTCTATTTCATTCACCTGATGTTCGTTTTCCATCTGTTCGCGTTTTTGCCTTTCTCCAAGCTGGCCCACCTGGTCTATCGGACCGTGGCCGTGGCATACAACGACTATTCCGAGCGGGAAGCCAAGGAATAGCAGCGGGAAGCAAAATATAACAGGTCAAAAATGTACGGGGCGTCGTTGTTACGGCGCCCCGTTTTTTTGTAAATAGTTTTTGTGCCCGACGGTTTTTCGGTTTAATGTATCGATGAACCGGATTTTCGGCCTGTAATATCTGCCGATACAGCGGCCGGCTTTCAGACACCTGGAGCGGAGTCTTTTCATGGCATATATATCCCGGGTCAGCACGGGCTGGGACAGTCTCGATGGCGTTATCGACCACCTGCGCAGGGGAGACAACGTGGTCTGGCAGGTCGACAGCCTCGACGACTATCAGCGGATTGCCGCGGCGTTTGCGGGCCGTGCGGTTTCGTCCGGCGAACGGGTCGTTTACTTTCGTTTTGCCAGGCATCACCCGGTGCTGGAGGAAAAAGACGGCGTTGTCGTCCGCCGCCTTCCGATTGATCGGGGATTCGAGTCGTTTTCGTCGGCGGTCCACGATATTGTGACAGCGGAAGGCAGGGATGTCTTCTACGTGTTCGACATGCTTTCGGACCTGCTGCATGCGTGGGCGACGGACCTGATGATCGGCGATTTTTTCTACATCACCTGCCCATACCTCTATGAGCTGAATACCATCGCCTATTTCGGCATCCTGCGGGACCGGCACTCATTCAAGGCGATCGCCCGGATCCGGGAGACCACCCAGGTGCTGGTCGATGTCTACACCTACCGCAACAAGACATGCGTGCATCCGATCAAGGTGCAGCACCGCTATTCGCCCACCATGTTTTTCCCCCACATCCGGCAGTCCCGAACCCGGCAGCCACACACCCGGGAGCCACACACCCGGGAGGAGGATACGCTGGAGCCGGTAATCAACTCGGTGGAAGCCACCGAACTGTTTTCCAGCCTCTTCAACCGGCAGTCCGCGGGGGCGCACCGGCATCTCGATTATTGGGATCGCCTGTTCATCGAGGCCGCCCGGCTGCGCGACGACCCGGATGCGGCTCCGGAGGAAAGAGCCGACATGGTGGAACGGCTTGCAGGGATACTGCTGTCCAGGGAAAAACGCGTCACCGACCTGGTGCGGCGGTATATGAACCTTGAAGATCTCATTGCAATCAAGGCAAGACTGATCGGAACCGGCTATATCGGCGGAAAAGCCCTTGGAATGCTGCTGGCCCGCAGGATCCTGGCGATGGAGAACCCTTTTGATGCCGCATCGGTCCTGGAACACCATGATTCCTTTTATATCGGCTCGGATGTTTTTTATTCGTACATCGTCCAAAATGGCTGGTGGAAGCTTTTCATGGCCCATAAAACCCGCGACGGCTATTTTGAAAAGGGCGCAGGGCTCCGGGAGAAGCTGCTTGGCGGGTCGTTTCCGGAAGAAATCCGGGAGCAGTTTCAGCTCATGCTGGAGTATTACGGGCAGTCCCCCATCATCGTGCGATCCTCTTCGCTTCTGGAGGATGCGTTCGGCAGTGCGTTTGCCGGAAAGTACGAGAGCTTTTTCTGCGTCAACCAGGGCTCCCCGGAACAGCGCTATGAGAAGTTCGAGGAAGCCGTGCGGATGATTTTCGCCTCCACCATGAACGAAGATGCCCTGGCTTATCGCCGCCAGCGGGGTCTAGACCGTCATGACGAGCAGATGGCGCTTCTGGTGCAAAGGGTTTCCGGTTCCTACCGCGACAATTATTTTTTCCCCGAATTTGCGGGCGTGGGCCTTTCGAGAAATCCCTTTGCCTGGAAGCAGTCGATGGATGAAAAAGCCGGGATGCTGCGGCTGGTATACGGGCTGGGCACCCGGGCGGTCAACCGCGTGGAGACCGATTATCCGCGAATCGTGGCGCTGGACAACCCGCTGTCCAAGCCAATGTCCGATATGGACCATCTTCGGCGGTATTCCCAGCGTTACGTGGATTTGCTGAAACTGGACGAAAATCTGCTTCAGACGATTTCCGTTGCGGATCTGAAAAAGCGGGTTCCGGCGCTCCGGCTCGGTCTGGCGGGGTTCCGCGACTTCGAAAGCGAAGATAAGCTGAAGAGCATGGGGCGGCCGGCCCGGGAAATATGGATCCTGACGATGGACAATTTCCTCTCGGAAACCCCTTTCGTCGATGTCATGCGGAAGATGCTGGGTTGCCTGGAACGGGTATATGAAACCCCGGTGGACATCGAGTTTACGGTCAATTTCAACCAGGCCGGCAATGTCCAGGTCAATGTCGTTCAGTGCCGGCCGTTTCAGGCTGCGGGACCGGGAAAGCGCGTCGCCATACCGGAGGCGATCGAACCGGAGCGGCTCATTATCCAAACCGCGGGCGATTTCATGGGCGGCAGCGTATCGATTCCGCTGTCCGGGATCATCTGCATCGATCCGGAGGAATACGCGGCACTTTCGGTCTCCCGGCGCTATTCGGCGGGGCGGCTGGTGGGACAGCTAAACAAACGGTTTGCGGACAGAAAGACAATGCCCACGCTATTGCTGGGGCCGGGGCGCTGGGGGACGCATTCGCCCAACATGGGGGTACCGGTCCGGTTTTCGGAGATCAACAATTTTGCGGCCATCGGGGAAATCAGCTACAAGGACGGGAGCCTCGTTCCGGATCTTTCCTTTGGCAGCCATTTCTTCCAGGATCTCATCGAGGCGGAAATCTTCTACATTGCCGTGTACCCTGAAAAGCCGTCCGTGACGTTCAACACGGACTGGATTGCCCGACAGCCCAACATCATTGAATCGGTCATTTCGGATGTGAGCCCCTATGACCGGGTGGTTCGGGTGATCGATACAAGGGGGCAGGGCGTTTTTCTGAGGGCGGATATCGTTTCCCGCCGGGCAGCCTGTTTCATCGAATAGCGTCGCCGGATTATCCTTTCAGGCCGTCGCTGCGCTCTCCGGTGTCCCCGGATTACGCAGGCTTTGTTTTCGCCGATCGGGGCCGGAGCCGGACGGGATTGACCGGGCCGCGCACCGATCGGCGAAAAACGCATTTCCGGCTGGGTTTATCCGGCTGGATTTGTCCGGAAGTCCCTGACCGGTTGGGGAAAATCCGCCTGCTAGACCACGCCGTAAGCCATCATCGCCCTGGCAACCTTTACGAAACCGGCAATATTCGCGCCTGTCACGTAATCGCCTTTGCGGCCGTAGGCTTCCGATGCGTCCAGGCAGGATTTGTGGATGCTTTTCATGATCTGCATGAGTCGATGGTCGACCTCTTCCCGGGTCCACGACATCTTGAGGCTGTTCTGGCTCATCTCCAGGCCGGAAGTGGCGACGCCGCCGGCGTTGGCGGCCTTTCCGGGACCATAGAGAATGCCGTTTTCCTGGTATACGCGGACGGCCTCGGGCGTGGATGGCATATTGGCGCCTTCGGCAATGCAGTAGCAGCCGTTTTCCAAGAGGGCCCTGGCGTTTTGTTCATCGATTTCGTTCTGGGTGGCGCACGGAAGTGCGATATCGACCTTGATGGATTTTTCCCGGATGACGTCCCAGACGTTTTTTTTCAGGAAGCATTCGGACGGGTATTTCTCGCTGTATTCCTGGACCGGGCCGCGGTGGATGTTTTTGAGTTCCATGATGTAGCAGCACTTGTCCGGATCGATCCCGGCCTCATCGATGACGGTGGCCATCGAATCGCAGATGGAGATAACTTTGCCGCCCAGTTCGTTGACCTTTTCGATGGCGTACTGGGCCACGTTGCCGGAACCGCTGACGGCGACAATCTTGCCCTTGAAATCCTGTGCCCGGGTTGCCAGCATCTCCTGGGCAAAATAGACGGTACCGTAGCCGGTCGCCTCGGGCCGGATCAGGCTGCCGCCGTATTCGAGGCCTTTGCCGGTCAATACGCCGGTATGCTCGTTTCTGATTTTCTTGTAATACCCGTACATATAACCGATTTCCCGTGCGCCGACGCCGATGTCGCCTGCCGGGACGTCGGTCTCGGCCCCGATGTGCCGGTAGAGTTCCCGCATGAAGGACTGGCAGAATCGCATGACCTCGCCGTCGGATTTGCCTTTGGGGTCGAAATCGGACCCGCCCTTGCCGCCGCCCATGGGAAGCGTTGTCAGGGAGTTCTTGAAAATCTGCTCGAAACCCAGAAACTTGATAATGCCCAGGTTGACGGACGGATGAAACCGGATGCCGCCTTTGAAGGGCCCCAGCGCATTGTTGAACTGCACGCGGAACCCGCGGTTGACCTGTACCTCGTCGTTGTCATCGACCCACGGAACGCGGAACATGATAACCCTTTCGGGTTCGACGATCCGTTCATAGATCCCGGCCCTGACAAACTCGGGATGGCGCTCGACCGTCGGCTCCAGAGTTTCCAGGACCTCGATGACCGCCTGGTGGAATTCTTTTTGCTCCGGGTCGATGTATCTGACTTTTTCGATAACATTGTTGATGACCGACATGAAACAGCCTCCTTGATTTTTTCCGTGGCAGCAATGCGTTACGCAGCCGCTTTCGCAATTCTCCCATCAAAACAGGAAAAAGGATTCATCGAAAATGACGATTCAATCCGGCGGGCGAAGTGGTGCATGAAAAATAGTTTTACATAAAGTACAACGGCGGGATTGTAAATAAAAAATTTATTTCCTTTTCGGTGCCCGGCCCGGCGTCCGGGTGCACAGGCTGTGGCGGCAGGCGAATTGCACTAGGATCCCATGCCGGATGAATCATTGTCCGGCGGATTCTGCCAGGGCCACCTTCCCGTCAGCTCCATTTCAATGGCAAAGCTCAGAAACGTCCGGATGAGGACGATGCCGGCGAGAACGCCGACGCTGGTGAAGGTGAATTCGATTGCCACGGTCTTGATGATGTCTGCGGCAACCAGGAATTCGAGGCCCAGCAGAATGCCCCTGGCCAGCTGGAGCCGGTAGGTCTGAAAAAGGTTTTTCCTTTTCCGGTCTGTTGCGAATAAATAAAGGGCATATGCCGTCGAATGGACCGCGAACAAGAGAATGACGGCGATACCCATCAGTTCGAGGACCGCGATGCTCCATTCCGCGATAACGGATACGAATACCATGATATCACTGTTCATTCTCATCTCCTGGCCAATCGGGTGTCTCGATGTGAATTTCCTTGACAATGGGACCACGCAGGAAAAGACGGTTTTCGTTCAGCCACCAAGTATGCCGCATTCTGACGGATTGCGCAACCCGTGATCCTTAACGGGTCGCAAAGCCGTCGTTCCGTGATCCCAATGGACAGCCCGGCAAACCGGTTTGCATTTTTTTTACAACCCGCGTAGAGTACGACCGTTGGATCATTCACGGGGGGTACTGACCAAACGTTTTTGCTGCATGCATGCAGGGAGGTAATATGGATAAAGGAATTTTGATTACCGGAGCATCTTCGGGGATCGGCAGGGCGCTCGCCCTTGAAATGGGCCGCCGGGGATATCGCCTGGCCCTTGCCGCCCGGCGGATGGAAACGCTGGAGGAAATCCGGCAGACGATTCTGGCGGACAACCCCCGGGCGGTGGTGTCGGTCCGAAAGCTGGATGTGACGGATTCCGACGATGTGTACGCCGCGATTTCCGAAATGGCCGGGGCTATCAACGGGATCGATATCGTTGTTGCCAATGCCGGCGTGGCCCTGGGCGAAAGAGTCGGCCGGGGCGATTTCGACAAGGCGAGAAAGACCATCGACGTAAACCTTACCGGTGCGATCGCCACCCTGGATGCGGCCGCCGGCTATTTCCTGGAGCGGGGAAAAGGTCACCTCGTGGGCATCTCAACGGTCGTTGCATGGCGTGGAATGCCCCGGAGTTCCGTGTACTGTGCATCCAAGGCGGGCCTGGCCGTATACATGGAGGCCGTGCGGGCGGAACTCTACGGCAAAAACATCGATGTCACGGTGCTTTATCCCGGTTACATCGATACGCCGTTAAACGACATGCTGCCCAGCCGCCCTTTTCTCATCGACGTGCAAAAGGGGGCCGCCATTATTGCGCGGCTCATCGAAAAAAGGAAAAAATCATCGACCGTTCCGGTATTCCCGTGGAACGTCATTGGCCGGATCCTGAACATACTGCCGACCCGGATAATCGCGCGGATGTAGCCCCTGGAGCCGGTTCAGGAAAACGTTGTCCCGGCGCGAAAGACCCTGGGATCGCTCACCGGGTTTATCGCTCAGATCAGGTTTATGAAAACTCGTCGTACTGAATCATTTCGGGCTCCACGCCCAGGCTGTCGAGCATTTTCCGTACCGCATCGACCATGATGGGCGGTCCGCAAAGATAATATTCTATTTCAGAGGGATCGTCGTGGTCCTTCAGGTAGTTGTCAAAAGCCGCCTGGTGAATGAAGCCCGTCAGCCCGTCCCAGTCGTCTTCGGGGAGCGGTTCGGAAAGCGCCACGAAATAGGAAAAATTGTCGTTTTTGTCGTCAAGTTCCCGCAGCTCCTTGTCGTAGAGCATTTCCTTGCGGCTTCGGGCCCCGTACCAGTAGGTCATTTTTCGCCCGGTTTCAAGCCGCAGAAGCTGGTCCCGGATCTGACTCCGAAGGGGTGCCATGCCGGCCCCCCCGCCGATAAAGCACATTTCCCGGTCGGTTTCGGTTACCTTGAAATCGCCGAAAGGACCGGACAGCGTCACCGGATCGTCCGGCTTAAGCGCAAACAGGTACGACGATCCGATGCCGGGCGGCGCGTTTTTCGCGTCCGGCGGCGGTGTTGCGATGCGGATGGTGAACATGAGCCGCTGTTTTTCCGCCGGTTCATTGGCCAGGGAATATGCCCGGTAGACCGGTTCGTCGTTGGCGGCGGTAAGCTCGAAAAAGCCGAAGCGCTCCCAGTCCGGCTTGAAGATGTCGTCGACGTCGAAATCGGAAAAGGACAGTTCATATTCGGGAATGTCGATCTGCATGTACTGTCCGGCCTCGAATTCGACCGGCTCGTCGATTTTCACGATCAATTCCTTGATATAGGCCCCGATGTTGCGATTGGAAACCACAACGCCGCTGTATTTTTTGATGGAAAATATTTCGGGCGGTATTTCGATTTTCATGTCGCTTCGCACCTTGAGCTGGCAGGAAAGGCGGATGTTTTCGGCCTTGTCCTGTCTGCTCAGGTGCGGCAGTTCCGTCGGCAGGATATCGCCGCCGCCCTCGGTCACGCGGCAGGTGCACTGGCCGCAGGAGCCGGACCCCCCGCACGCGGAGGGAAGGTAGATTTTGTTCCGGACCAGCGCGTTCAAGAGGTTCGTGCCCATGGGCACCTCAAGGGTGCTGTCCTCGTCATCGTTGATTACGATCGTCCGGTCGCCTTTTTTGACGATCCTGGCTTCGATGAACAACAGCATCAAAACCAGTATCAGGATGATGGATGTAAATACCGCGAGACTTGTAATATAGATCACTTCAGGGATCTCCTCCTTCTTCCCGCCGGAACTGATCGCGCAAATTCCATCTGCCGGTCAGTGCTTTGCTTCCGGATATACGGCTATGTGTTTCAGTCCTGGTTCCCGTATTGCCTTAATCAGTGACTGAACGAAAACCGTCTTTTTCGCCAACCTCTGCGTCCGGCTCAAATTTTGATGCACTCGTTAAAAGTCTCGTCGCCGTCCTTGACCTTCACGAAAAATCCTGGTTTTCGCCCGGCCACTAATTACAATGAAATGCCCGAAAAGAGAATGAAGCCTATTGCCATAAGGCCGGTAACGATCATGGTGATGGCAAAACCGTTCAGCCCGTAAGGGAGATCGGCATAGCGCAACCGGATACGGGCCGCCGCCATGGCCACGATGGCCAGCATCCAGCCAACGCCGGCACCGAAGCCGAACACCACCGATTCAATGAAGGTGTACTCCCGCTCCACCATGAATAACGACCCCCCCAGGATGGCGCAGTTGACGGCGATCAGGGGGAGAAAAATCCCCAAACCCGCATACAGGGATGCCGAAAACCGGTCGATGAGCATCTCGATCCCCTGGACCATGGCCGCTATCACGCAGATGAATACCACCAGCCGGAGAAAGCTGAGGTTCACATCCTCCAGTCCCGCCCATGCAAGGGCCTCCGGGGCCAGCAGAAAGTGGAAAATGAGCCAGTTGAGCGGGACTGTCACGGTGAGTACGAATATCACGGCAAAGCCCAGGCCGATTGCCGTGTTCAGGTTTTTCGAGATGGCAACGAACGAGCACATGCCCAAAAAATAGGCGAGCAGGATATTTCCCGCAAAAACCGAATTCATGAACAGGCTGAGCAAATCAACCATGGCGTTTTACCCTGTCCGGCTGTGTGTTATCGGGTTCCCGAACGCAAACCGTCTTTCCGCCGATCTCTGCGCCCGGTCCGGTTTCAATCCTCAAAACGGCCCCTCTACTCCTCATCCTCAACACCTGCCAGATACTTCTGCAGCCACGCCATGAGTCCGATGATAATAAAGGCGGCCGGCGCCAGCAGCATGAATCCCATATCCTCGTAACCGGCATCGTAGAAGGATTGGGGAATGACGTCATAGCCGAAAATTTGCCCCGACCCGAAGAGTTCACGCAGAAAAGCCACGGACAGCAGCACGGACCCGTAACCCGCCGCGTTGCCCAGTCCGTCCATCACCGCAAGATGCGGCGGGTTGGACATGGCAAAGCCTTCGGTCCTGCCCAGGATGATGCAGTTGGTGATGATCAGTCCAACGAAGATGGAAAGCATCCGGCTCATATCGTAGTAATAGGCCCGTAGAAACTCGTCGGTGAGGATCACGAGCGAAGCGATGACCGCAAGTTCCACGATGATGCGAATGTTGCCGGGGATGATCTTCCGCATGATCGATACGACAAGGCTTGCCATGGTAATGACGAACGTCATGGCCAGCGTCATCACCAGCGCGGTGTTCAGCTGGATCGTGACGGCAAGCGCCGAGCAGATCCCCAGCATCTGCATGTTGATGGGATTGTTCGTCCAGGCCGGGCCTGCAAACGTTTTAAATGCCTTGGTCCGGGTCAGTTTCATGGCGTCTGGCTCATTGTTTTGCGTCCTGTTTCGGTTTCTGCTTCCGCTGGATCCGAGCGGTTTTCAAGCGTGTCTCCGGTCTTGCGGCGGCCTGCCGGGTTGTTTTCTAACGGTCCCCGGGCAGTTCGGCCCGGTTGTCACGGAACCGGATGGAAACAGGTTCATACCGGTACAGAATCTGCTCGATCCCCTCGGTCAGTTTGTGCCCCGTTAGCGTTGCGCCGGAGATTCCGTCCACGTAGTGGGGCCGGTCCTCCTCGTCGACCTGACGCTCCACGTCACCGCGGGCCACCCGGACCGAGACGAAGGTCCCGTGGCGGTCGACAATCCGTTTTCCTTCGAAATTCTCCTGAAACCATTGCCGTTCGATTTCGCCTCCCAGGCCGGGGGTTTCCGAGTGTCTCGTGATGGTGAACCCACGGACGGTGGAACCATCCGAATCGATGGCCAGGTATCCGCTGATTTCTCCCCACACCCCCGGGGTGTCTATGGGAACGATATAGGCGTTGATTTCATCGTTTTCTATGTAGAGATAGATGGGAAGAACCGGCTCGTCACCGATCCGGTCGCCCGGTACAATTTCTCCGGCCTGCGTGGCGCCGAACAGTTCGATTTTTTCCTCGTAAAGGGCCGATATTTCCTCGTGTGTATAGCGCTGATCCCGGCTGACCAGGTCGACCGCCAGGAGAATGTTCTTTCTGCGGTCATTTTCCACGTTTTTCTGCTGAAGCGGCTGAAGGGCCGTGGCCGCGCCGGTCAGGAGCACGCCGAGCACAACGCACATCAAAACGGCAAATACGATGGATTTGGTCATATCAGACATTGGGAATTCTCCTTCGTATCCGAAGGCGGGTTTCCGTGTATTCCATCAGGGGGGAAAAGATATTCATGAACAGGATCGCCAGCATGACCCCTTCCGGAAACGCGGGGTTAACCACCCGGACCATCACGGCAATGGCGCCGATCAGAAAACCGTATATCCACTTGGATTTGTCGGTGCCGGGAGCCGTGACCGGGTCTGTTGCCATGTAGACGATGCCGAAGGCAAAACCGCCGGTAACCAGATGGTAGAAAGGATTGACGGAAAACCAGGCCGGGAGGTCGGGGGAGGCAAGGGCGTTGAACATGGCCCCGATGGCCAGGGCCCCGATCAGGGCACCTGCCATGATCCGGTAACTGGCGATTCCTGTGACAAGTAGAAGGAGTGCGCCTGCGAGAATGCAGAGCGTTGAGGTTTCCCCGATGCTGCCGATGTGGTTTCCGAAAAAAAGGGTTTGAAATGCGTAGCCGTTGTCCGCAAAAACGGCCTCGATTCGCTCCTTCGGATCGGCAAGGGCCGCAAGGGCGAGCGGTGTAGCGCCGCTGACGGCATTGATGCCGTTTTCAACGGACTCGCGAACCGCGATCCATACGGCATCGCCGCTCATCTGGACCGGGTAGGCGAAAAAAATGAAAGCCCGCGCGGTGAGCGCCGGGTTGAAAAGGTTGCGCCCGGTGCCGCCGAATACTTCCTTTCCGATCACCACGCCGAAGGTGATGCCCGCGGCCACCTGCCACAGCGGAATCGTCGGCGGCAGGGTCAGGGGAAACAGCAGTCCGGTCACAAGAAAGCCTTCGCTGACGGGGTGTCTGCGAATGACGGCAAAAAGCCCTTCCCAGAACAGTCCGACCGCGTAGCTGACGATAATGATCGGCAGGACGATCAAAAGGCCTTCTCCGAAAACGGCCGCAAAATCCGTGGACAGGCCGGCGGCGTTTCTCGCATGAAATCCGGTGTTGTGGATTCCGAAAAAAAGCGGCGGCATGAGCGCGATTAAAACGATGCTCATGTATCGCTTGAGATCAAGGCTGTCCCGGACGAACGGCTTGTTTTTCGGCGCAATGGCCGGATGGAGAAAAAACGTTTCCGTGGCCTCGTAAAACGGTTTGAGACGCGAAAGGCGTCCTTTGTCCTCAAAATGGGGGCGCCCCCGGTCAAACAGTGCGCGCAGGCTTTTTTCGATTCGTCGACCCATCTGTCAGATCCGATCCTGGTGGTAAGCGTGCCGGGTGGATTCAAATGTTTCGGCCAGTTCGATCTTGGCGGGACACACAAAGGAGCACAGTCCGCATACCACGCAGTCGAGCAGGCCGTGGGCAAGGGCATCTTCGATTTCCCCGGCGTAAATGGACTTGTAGGCGAAGGGGACCATGATATCAACCGGGCAGACGGCCTGGCATTTGCCGCAGTTGATGCAGGCCCGCTCTTCACCGTGCATATCGGTCAGCGGGGCGAATGGTTTTCTGTGAAGGGCATACAGAAACGCCCTGGAAGCCGTGGGCTTTTTCAGTCCGGGCCGTAAAAACCCGAAAAGTTCCGGATCGCCGGCATCGTCGGCGATCAGAAGGGATGTTTCCCGCAGCCCTAAGTAACCGTCTTTCGGGACGGCCCGGCCCCGGAAAAGCCCTCCCATGATCCAGCGCCGGTTTTCGCCGGCCGTTTCTGCGCCTGCCAGGGATGCAAGGGATGCCAGGGGCGCCCCGACCCGTGTTTTTACATACCGTCCCGTTTGGATGGAGGCGCCGTTTCCTTCCTGCGGCGCGGAAATCGATACGATGCGGTCTGTGGGGTAGCGGCCGCTCGAAAGGCCTTGCCCCAGCAAAAGCACATCCTGGCCCCGGATGAACCACGCATGGTTTTCCCGGGGCGATGTTTTTGTGTGATAGAGCACCACGCCGGGGTCTTCCGCCGGATAGGCCCCGGCCACCCGGTGGGTGACCAGGGGAGCCACGGCTTCATGGGAAGCTTCCGAGCCCAGGCTTTCGCACACGAAAACCGGCGCGCCGAGGCGCTCCAAAACCCGGATGCCGAATGCGAAAACGGATTCATTGCCTTCAAGGTAAACGCTCGACGGTACCTGGAAAGGATCCGACGGGTCCAGGCTGACCCATATGGAAGCGGGCGTTTCATCGGGCCCCGGGATGGCCCGGTACGGGAGATTCCGGATAAAGCCCCACAGCCCCCGGGCCATGAGGGCGCTGATCACTTCCGTGCGATCCATGGCCGCCAGTCTTTCCTTGTCCACGGGATCAAACGGCTCGTGGTCTTCCGTGCGATCGGTCCGGATGACGATCCGGGATATGGCCCGACGGTGGCCGTACCGGATGTCGGAAACGGTACCGCCCCCCGGCGACAGAAACAACAACGCAGGGTTGTTTTTATCCTTGAACAGCGGGGTCCCGATTTTCACCGGATCGCCTTCTTTGATCAGCAGGCGGGGTTTTATGGCGGGAAGAATTTCCGGGAGAAAGGCCACCGATGATACGTCCGGTCCCTTTTCGATTCCAGGCCCTGGGGCGCCTGCCACGGGAATGGGCAGGCCTTTTTTTACCGACAATGTTTTCATTGATGCGCTCGTAATAAATTTCAGGGTCAAGGCTTGCCGGGTTCCGAAGAATGCAGCGTACCTGGCGTGCGTGAAATTCTGAGAAATCGCGCGTAACGCAGATATTGGACTTTTTACGAAGCCGTCAATCCCTGAAGCGGGTCCAGAGCAGATAGTAACGATACACAAGCATGGCGCATGCGGCGGCCGCGGTCAGCATGACAAGCCCTGCAAGCCAGCCGTACATGTCGGGCGCGTATTCGCCGGAAATCACGCGCCCCGGCATGGAAAACAAAACCGCGGCGGTTGCCAGAAAAAACGCCGCCAGGGCGATCCACAGCACCATCAGCAGAAAAGACCGCCTCTTGTCCGGCAGGCATGACAGATCCAGAAAGATCGGCGCCCGGATTTCCCGGGTAAGAAACCGGATGTTTTCAAGCAGCGCGTGCATGCAGAATATCCCCGCAGCGATGACCAGGACGGGGAAAAGATAGCCTGTAATTGTCACCTGGTTTTCCATTCATCCTTTCCGCGCGTTTTCAGTTTGCCTGAACAACTATTATAGTCAGTCTCTTCCCACCTTGCAAACAGGGGCAGGGGGCGTCCCCCACCCGTCTCCTTAACCCCCGTCGCTCCCGCCTGAACTGAGCGGTCAGGGTCCCGTTATCCCACAAAGGGACGGCGGAGGACCGTGTCCTTTTGCCAGCGTTCCCGTTTTTCGGGATAGGCGATATTGAAATGGAGCCCCCGGCTTTCCTTGCGATGCCGCGCGCAGCGGATGATCAGTTCGGCAACGATGGCAATGTTTCTCAGCTCGATGAGATCCCGGGTGACCTTGAAGTTCCAGTAATACTCCTGGATCTCCTCCTGTATGATTTCAATACGGCGCCGGGCCCTTGCAAGCCGCTTGTCGGAGCGGACGATGCCCACGTAATTCCACATCAGGCGGCGGATTTCGTCCCATGTATGCGCGATGACAATCGCTTCGTCGCTGTCCATGGTGCCTGTGTCCTCCCAGGGCGGTATATCGGGTATCTGGTCGTATGGCGGTTCCGCGTTATTGGCTTCAAGTTGTTCAACGGCTTTTTTCGCCCCCTGATGTGCATAAACCAAAGCTTCCAGAAGAGAGTTGCTGGCAAGCCGGTTGGCGCCGTGCAGCCCCGTGCAGGCGGTCTCCCCGATGGCGAACAGATTCCGGATATTGGTCTGCGCAAAGATATCCGTGACCACGCCGCCGCACATGTAATGGGCGGCCGGTACCACCGGCAGGGGTTCCCGGGTCATGTCGAAGCCGAATTCGAGGCACCGGCTGTAGAGATGCGGAAACCGGGACTTGATAAAGTCGGCGTCCGTGTGGCTGATATCAAGAAACACCGAATCGTCCCCGCTTTTTTTCATTTCCCGGTCGATGGCGCGGGCCACGACATCCCGGCAGGCCAGCTCCTCGAGGGGGGAGTAGTCCGCCATAAAGGCGCGCCCCCGCGCGTCGCGCAGAATGCCGCCTTCCCCCCGCACCGTTTCGGACAAAAGGAAATTTTTTGCCCTCGGATGAAACAGGCACGTGGGGTGGAACTGAACGAACTCGAGGTTCGCGACGGCCGCTCCGGCACGGTATCCCATGGCGATGCCGTCGCCTGTGGCCACGTCCGGGTTGCTGGTATAGGCATAAACCTTGCCGGGCCCCCCGGTGGACAGGACGGTGCAGCGTGACAGAAAGGTATGGATTTCGCCCGTGGCTTCCTCCAGCACATAAGCGCCGTAGCAGTAATCTTCGTGGGTGGTGATGATAAGCCCCCGCTTGAGGCGCGTGGAGCGGGTAATCAGGTCCACGGCGATGTGATCTTCGAACACCCCGATATTCTCATGAGCCACGACGCGCGCCACCAGGGCCTCTTCAACGGCACGGCCGGTCAGGTCCCTTGCATGGACGATCCGGTTGTGGGAATGCCCCCCTTCCCGTCCCAGGGACAGCCCGGCTCCCTGTTCGTTTTTACTGAACTCGACCCCGAATTCGATCAGCTCATGGATTCGTTCGGGGGCTGCCTTGACCACCATTTCCACCACACCGGGATTGCAGATGCCGTCACCGGCTTCCAGCGTATCGGCAATATGATTTTCAAAGGAGTCGGCGGCATCCAGAACGGCGGCAATGCCTCCCTGGGCGCGCATGGTGCTGCTGTCCATGATCTTCTTTTTGGTGACCACTGCCACTTTACCGTAATCGGCAACCTTCAGCGCAAAACTGAGCCCCGCGATGCCGGAACCGAGAACCAGAAAGTCGTATCTGTATTCCATGGGTGGCGTCTCTTTACTGTTGTTTTCAGTTACCGGAGGCCGGACGCGCGTTTCTTCCTCGAACGGCTGCCCAGGAGCATGCCAAGCAGCAGCACCCCTGCGCCGGCCAGGAACCATTTGATGGCGGAAGACAGAAATTCGTCCGTGATCCGTCCCTCCAGTTCCTCGATCCGTTCGCGTTTTTCAGCCACCTGGTTTGTGAGGGTTTCATGCTCGTCCCGGATTCTCAGGAAGTCTTCGGAGTCTTCCAGGAGCTCCTCGTAATCGGAGACCGCCTGTTCGAGCCGGTCTTCCGTCTCCCGCAAATGTTCTTCAAGTTCCTGGTTGAGGCGGTGCAGCCTGTCGTTTTCCTCGCTGAGAGAGTCCCTTTCCCCCTCGATCGATTCAAGCCGGGCCGTCATAATTTGCAGGGTCTGCCGGGCCGGCGGATCGGGGCGCAGGTGCTGGGTACGGACCCAGCCGGTTTGTCCTCCGGGGCCTTCAACCCGGCTCCAGTTTCCGGCGGTTTCCAGAAGTTCCAGCCGCTGGCCGGTTCGCATCATCCGGAGAATACGGTATTGGTCGCCGGGACCGGATCGGAAAGTGACTTCGAACTGATCGGTCACGTAGCGGGTCTCTGCGGCGGCGGTGAGCGCCATGCCCATAACAAGGGCGACAGCCAAAAAAATTTGTTTTTTCAT
>SL_8KL_010_SEDDRAFT_10001459_pt1 | contig 20501 bp, 26 predicted proteins | sample SodLakKL_010_SED_4_FD_11160 | JGI IMG/M metagenome (IMG submission 11160)
TTGTCCACCGAATAACATAGCTGTTCCTAAAACCACCGCAAATGCCCCGCCCAAACCTAATGTCGTAGCGACCAACCTTGCAAATCCCGGCTGTGCCATAACCATATCAATTAAAACATGAAAGAAACGCTGTGCATATTGAAAGGCGGGAACTAAAATAGGGAAGAATAACTCACCTAATAATTGTTTAAGAGTAGCAATCGTTCCAAGTAATAATTCTCTTACACCCCAATAAGTATAGAGCATTTCATCCATGTAATCTTCGGCAAACCCTTTAGAATCCGCAATATTATCCCGCATTTGTTGTAAACTTTCATCACTTCTTTTAGCAAAGGCATCAAAAGCATCAATAATCGGCATAGCTTCAATACCTAACATAGATTGAAGCTGTTGCCGTCTTTCTGACCCTTCACCCCAAATTTCCTTACTCTTTTCGGCAATAATTTCCAGAATTTCAATAGGGTCTTGAAGTTCATCAAGATCAATACCTAACATAGCCCAAGATTCGCCCCTTGCTCCCGGCGAACCTGCCGCTTGGTGAACAGCACGGACGTAAGAGTTAATAATACGACCTGCATACCGGGGAGTAAGAGCAGTTCTTGCCGCACCGAGCATGGTTAAGAAAGCTGGTAAATCTTCAGTTCCTTCAAGTGCCAAACCACCGGGGGCGGCACGGGCACTCTGCCATGCTCTCCAAAGTTCGTCAATCGTAAAAGCCGTATATCTGGCAGTTGACATTAATTTATCTAAAACATCTGTGCTATCTTCCGCCGTTAAGTTTAATTGCCGGATAATAGCGTTTAAAAACTGTGCCGAATCCGCCGTTGTTAAAGCACCTTCACTAAAAAACTCCATCATCGCAATAGGTTCCGCCATATATTCGGCTTCATCAGCCCCGAAACCTAAGCGAAGGGAATCAAGGGTTCCTTCTGCTACTTTCAAACTACTGGTAGGAAGTGCGATCCCAATATCAACAATTCTATCCGTTAGTCGCTGGTATTCTTCCGTTGATACCTGCCCCAAGAATTTGACCTGCCTCATTACCTTCTCAAATTCCGAAGCATGTTCTACCCATCCGGCAATCATACCAGTAACAGCTTGCCCTGCCCGTCTAATACCAAGACCGGACATAGCAAGAGCAACCCCGCCCATGATGATAGAGTTAAATGTATTTACATGCCGTCTAACCTGTGCGTTAAAATGGTCGAATCCTTCATCAATCGTATGTGATCCGTCTTTAAAGGCTTGAGCCAATTCCGTCCTCATTAACCGCCGGACACCTTCAAAAGGTCTAAAAGCCTCCCTTGTTTGCCGGGGAATTGTCTGCAAACCAATGGAAAATTCACTACGCATTTGATTAAAAGAACGACCAATCGCATGAAACGTGCCAGACGCTTTATCAACAGCTTGAATAACAATACCGTTGTTAATCAAACTTCCTTGTTGCATTATTAACCAGCCCCTTTTTCACCGCCGCCATACATGGCACGTAGGGTTTCTGTGATATACTCCACCCACCTTTCACGCTCCGATTTTGGCAATTCCCGTATCAAATCTCTATCCCAACTATAGTTCATAGCGATCATGTGGAACTCATACCAAAGTTTCTCAAGGTTTATGTGCCGTATTATTTGTTCGAGTAGTGCTTCGTNGGTTAAATAAAATTTATCGGATTTACACCTGTTTCAAAGTCGTGTCCACAATTATCACATATTGCATCTACCATAAACTTTGGCCCGAATGAGTTTTCTGAAAGGACATTTACTAAGTATTCACGATCCTTAATACTAAGGGATCGGAAGGTATTTGAGGACAGCCCCAAATCACCTAACTCTTTAACACAACGGGTAATCAGCATCGTATTTGCTGTTCCCGGATTTTTCCTTGCCACCGTATCTAACTGTTCCTGATCGAAACCGTTAGGTAAACGTAATACCCCCTGTTTTATCCGTTCCCCATCATCCCCAATAAACCCTTTTGGCAGTTCAAAAGGAATATTATCGGGATTACACTCTAAAGGTTTAATTTCCAGTTCCTCTGAATTAAAATCAACTGTTAAATCCGTTTTACAACTTGGACACCGGGATTTTACACTCATTTCCGGCCCATTCGTATATTCCGATATTTTTAGGAGAAGTAAATCCCGATCTCCTAAATACATATTCCGAAAAATACCTTCCCATTTATTAGAAGATATATTCTCTCTTTCTAAAGACCCTATTTTTACCGTGCAACCCGCCAGTAATGTTGTAACAATCCGCCCAACATTACTTCTTACATCTCCTTTAGCAATCGCTTCTTCATCAACACCTGTAATTTCCCTTACCTGTGCTTCGGTATGAACAACTTCTTCTTCGTCCTTATACCCCGCCATTAATTCAACTGCCTCTGTAGGCACATCAATAGATTTTGATTTCTTCTTTGCCATTATACCTTATCCTCCTCTTAGTTTGNTCTTATATAAAATGAGTATAAAGGGGCTAACGGTAGTCAGCCCCTTATTTTTAACTAACTTCTGTTTCGCTATACTCGTATTGAATCTCTATGGTATCAATAGCTACTTCACTTGAGGTAGCGTCCAATTCCGGGCGGGTGAATTTAGAAGCCCACGCTTCATAAAGAACGTGCCTCCTAACTTCCTCCCCTGCATGGTCTGTTTCAATAACGGTAACAGTTTTCCTAAAATCATCGGTGTTGTTCCGACAAAGAGCATCGAGATACCAATTATATAACTGCATATCTCTTGTTGCTCCTTTTTCTAAGGTAACTGTTCCCGTTGTTTCAATACCCGGCAGTTTATGAGTGCTACTAAAACCACCTTCACGGTATTCAGCGATTTCCAGTTCATCTTCCAGACCCGACATACGAGTAAAGCCCATATCACTTATACCTTCTATCTCGATCTTAAACCGAAACTGCTGTAGAGGATCAGCGGTTCTTGCTCTTGCCACAGTTTATTCCTCCTTTCTTTTATACTTCTTCAACACTTGATCCGCCATCCCATTGACCGACACGGAAGATTACAAATTCTGCCGGTTCAGCGATAGCAACACCGATTTCAATAAACACTTTACCTTCTTTTACAGTATCCGGGGGATTTAGTTCTTTATCACATTTTACGAAAAATGCTTCTGCGGCAGTTTCCCCTTTAAATCCGCCCTTTTCGTATTCCCCTAAAAGGAAGGATTTACAGAACAGCGTAAGTTTCCGCCAGAGGATAGTGTTATTCGGCTCAAAAACCGCCCATTGAGTATTAATATCTAACCAATTTTTGATGTAGTTAAGACCTCTACGCTGATTAAGATAGATAAGCCCATCTGCACTATCTTTTTCGGGCATGGTTCTTGCTCCCCAAACAACATTACCAAAGTTGGTAAAGTTTCTGATGGCATTAACCCCTGCCTTGTTCAAATCCCCTTGTTCACTATCCAATATCTTTCGTTTTAGCCGGATAGCTCCCCGAACAATAGCTTCCGTTCCCGCCGGTGCTTTATAGACGGAACGGTTAAAATCAATCCGTGAAGCAATACCAGCAACATGACCGGCAACAGGAACCCATTTTCTCGGCGGAGTGGTAACAGCAATCGGATCGTTTACTTCAATCCAAGGATAATACAATCCTCTGTAATCACTGCCTATAGCTTTAGATAAGTCCTTCGCATTTTCAATCGAAGCGTTTTCTTCAGCATCGGCGAAAAATACAGTATCTTGTTTCCGTGTTACCTTACAGTAATTAACACCTTCTGTATTGACCGTTTCACTTTGAGATTCTGGACAAACCAGAATACCAAGTGATTCCAATTCATCAAATTTCTCAAAAGCGTCTGTTAGATCATTATCTTCTACAGCATCTCCATCAGACCCACCAGATAAATCTTTATCCGTATCTTCATCAGAAGATTGGAGTGATTCATCCTTATTCACTTCTACCGAAATAAAACGACTGTTTCCATTAACGATGTTTTCCGCAAACCGAGAATCCGTATCATCGAAGGAAAGGTTTTCAAAAACCTCCACTTCCTCCTCATACATTTTAACAGTAAGGTCGTAATTACTTGATTCATCCTCATTTTCCTCAAACTTAACTTCTAAATTATTACCCCATTCGCCGGGATCAAGTGCTTCAACCGTGATTATATCATCTGGTGTTGATTCTCCATCATCCAATGTAACTGATGCTTTTTCTTCATTATCACCTGTTACTCTAACGATATAAGCCATCGATCCGCCGTTGTTAAAGAAACCAAATACACTGTAGCTTAGGTAAGCATCAGCTAAAAACGGAGAATCCAGACCATAAGCAAATTTGTTGATATAATCACTCCAAGAAGTAACCAATACAGGTTCTCCCACTTTACCCCTCGGAGCAATACCGACAAAACCTGTGATACTCGGACTTACACTTACAGCCGCCGGATCACGCATATCAACTTCGTGAACATAAACTCCGGGTGTCCGATATTGAGGCATCCGTTAATTTCCCTCCTTTTCAATATTTACCTGATTAGCTGGTTCTGTGTTTTCAAAAGTAATTAAGGATTGACTATTACTGGTATTTTCTTCCTTGTCTTTACTAACTACCTTATTGGATGCCTTTTCTTCTACTACAATAAAATCGTCTTTTCTACGTTTAAATTCCTTTGAATCCAATTCATACTGATAAATTTCCTTGACTTCTTTTCCTTTGATGCGTAGCGTCCTTTTTGGTAAGTATAGTATTGTAAATGTATTAAGCCTATTCTTGATATAAGGCATTAATCCCCCTCCTCTGTTCCGCCATCTTCAATAACAACTTCCTTAACCTTATAATACTGTTTTACATCGTGTGGGTCAAGTTCTGCTGTTAATTTATACCTAAAAACGGAACGAAATCTTCTTACCTTGCTCTCCGCCTGTTTTGTTTTTTCGGGATGGACACGTTCAGCATCTTCCATACTGACGTTTTCTATAAATACTCCAAATTCTTCATCATTATCATCTTTTAGGAAAAGTGCCCCTCTTAATGGAAGTTTTTTAATCACTTGAGTTTGTAAATCAATCAAATCTTCCGTAAATTGTGTGGTAATTGTTATTTCGTAGTAAAGTAAATGCGGAATAGGTTTGAATTTTAAATCCACTTCGTCCTCTGTTTCCTCAACAACCTCTGTTTGCCATTGGTTTTGTCCAATCCGTTCAAAATCTAAAGCCACATGGTATAATCGGCGGTTTATAATAGGGAGTTTTGCTTGAATACGATCTTCTCCTTCCCCTTCTGGACGACCGTATTCTACTGTAGGTTGGATAAATTCTTCCTCTCCGCCGGAAGATCGAGTATAACGGGTTTCTTCTAATAAATCCCTTATTTTTAGGTCAATATCCCTTACCCACGCTGTTTCTAACTCCATTACTTCATCACCTGCCCGCCGATTTTTGCTAATTTACGTTCAATAACAGGTTCAACCCGTTCCCATGCTAAGTCAAACAATGGGCGATCTACCGCTAAAATATCGGCTAACTGTCCAAATGTAAGACCCGAAGGGTGATTATCACTACTGCGAACTCCTACGGATATGCTGTAATTAATCGGCCCACGTTGGGTAAAATCAATACGGATTGAAGATATGAAATGGCCCGAATAATGGTAAAAATCTGACCCTGCCCTACTTGCCCATTTTTCAGTAAGCGGAGGCCATGTTCCAAACCCGCCAGTATTGATACAATCAATAATAGAACTATAATATAATTCGGCACATTCCGTTAAGGTTTGTTCAATATGCCTACGAAGGCGAACAGAGGCCATACTCAACAACCAACCCGATTGTGTCCATCCGCCCATCATTCTGCCCGTTACCCGTGCCATTAAATCACGCCCTTATTGCCCCGATAGAAACCATCAAATGATCTTGGTAATGAACATGGTGTCGAATTTTTTTAATGTCAAAGTCCTCTAATCGAACTGTTATCATATCGTCTTGTGTTATAAGAGTTTGATTACCCTGCATCAACCCTCTTTTTTGTAAATCCAAAGAGGACATTTTTAAGATAATCTCTGCTTCTTCTTTTGTCATTCCCGCCTCATTTAACATTTCTTCGGTGGGTTCAAACATAACCAAACAGCGAATTGGAACAGGTGATTTATACTCTTTTTGAATTGTTTCATCAAATTGAGATTTTGTCGTATTTTCACCATCATACTGCTTTAGGTAAACGTCCATTCCAAACCTATCAATTTGATGTTTTACCCTCTTACTTAAATCTTTACTGTTCAATGTAGAAGTCCTCCGTAAAAGGAACTAAAATGCCGGTTTGAACATCTCTGCGAGTAAACTCTGCTACCTTAATTAAACCGGCATTTGCATCATTGTATCTTTGCTCCATCCGCCGAGCTAAGTCAAAATACCTTCCCGCTACTTGATGATCATGTGTTTCGACAGTTTCCACACGCAACCGCATTTTTGTTGCCCAACGTGTAGATAACATATACAGTCCAGAAGCCGCCGCTAACCATTGAACGTATGGGGCGTATTCCGGGGGAAAATCATCCCATGTAGCTTCGGGGTCATGGACAAGAAGGGCATAATCCAACATTGATTCGATTTCTTTGTCGGATAATTGAGCATGGTAATAGTTTACCTGCCCTTCTCCTTCATCCGGCGGTTCATCGAATTTTATAATCCCATCATCATAATTAACTGTATATTCGGGAACAGCTATTCCCTCAATTTTAACAGTTACAGGAAATGTTTCTTCATCGGACATAATGGGGGAATTTTCCAGTTGGTATCTTGAACGGACACCATCTATAGTAATAATGTCCTCCGCAAACACAGGTTTATCCTGTAATATTCCTCTCATTAATTTGATGGGGATTACATCACCCGCCGTTTTTCCGTTTCCGTTTTCGCCCATCACTTAATTCCCCCTAATTAGCGGTAGATAGCATCACTTACTCGTAACCTATCTTTTACAGTAACCGGAACCATAATTTCTTTTCCTTTTTCTAAAACATACCATGATCCGGCGATATACTTTTTGCCGGAGATTTTAGGAGTTACAGGAACTTTTTTATCCTTTGAAGCAACCACTTTAGGTTGTGAAGAAGTTTTTACAGCCGTATCTCCCGTTTCCTCTTTCGTAGGTTCGGATTTTACGATAGGTTTTTCCTGTGCTTTAGATTTAGTAGCCTTCGGTTTAGTAGTAGTTACTTTTGGTTCTTCCTTAACTACTTCCTCCGCCTGTTTTTCCTCCTCCTGTACTGTTTCTTCTTTCTTTTGTTCTACCATGAATAAATCCTCCTTAAAAAATCATTTTAAAATTAACCTTCTGTTGTAGTTTCCACGCTGGTTTTCTCCGAAACAGTTTCCCCTAAAATCGTCTTTTCAGAAACCGTAAGGGTATTCGTATCTTCATCTGATCCAGACCAATCTCCACGAAGCAACACGGTTAGCTCCATGAACCCGTTTTTCATTTTAGGAGTAGTTCCGCCAACTACTTCCGCTTCACCACTACCTTCGGTATCTTCCCCAATAGTAACGGGAACATCATCTGTAAACCACCAATGCCTATTACCGGCATCATCAACCAATTCAACTTGAACCTTACGGGTATAAGGAGCAACACCTTCTTGCTCTGTTTCTACATCAACCGCCAATGGTGTGTCAAAAGTAGCATCGCCTTCTTCTACTTCAAGGGTAAATGTATCATCTTGTTTTGCTTCGTCCACCATTTTGAGAGTAATAACCGCATCGGAAGCTGTTACTTGAATTTCACCTGAATCACCATCCGCACTAAATTGGGTTGTTGCTACTAATGCAGATTGAATTTTTCCGGCAATATCTGAAGCACTATCACTATTTGCTACAGTAACATCGGTTAATTCAAATTCCCCATCATCTAAAACCTTCGCCTTTACCCGAACAACAATATCATCTCCGCCATCAGAAGCTACCTCACCAGAAACAGTAGCTTTAATTTCCTGATGTTTACCAACATTTTGATCGTCCTCATGTGTAGATACCGTTTCGGGAGTAACTTTAAACTCAATTTCCCCGTTGACGGCGGAAAGTAAAGCGGCACTAAATTCTTCTTCCACGATTTTGCGAATTTCCTTATCGTGATTGTGTCCACCAGGATGCGCCATTCTTCAAACCTCCTTTATTCATACCAATTAATCATTAAATCAATCAAATCAATACTACTTGATCCATTGTTATAAAATTGAAAAGCATATTGTGTGTCTGTTGCTAAAATTATCTCTTGTGAACCTTCCCTAAATACAGGCGGAATTGCTATTTTTACACCCGGCCCTTCTTCTAACGTCCTAAGATTATAACTGTAAAGTTTATTTACACCTTCCGCCGAAGTATTAGGAGCATCAATAAAACCAATATTGTTAACTGTATTTAACTCTTCAACTTCACCCTTCTTTAGTAAATCCCGATTCATATTAAATGAAGTAATTCCATTTACCTGTTCTACATCGTAGTAAATATTTTCGTAAATTGTAACTTTAATTTTCTCACTAAGGAAATGAATATACGATAGATTAATATGAGCCGGTTTACTATTTACAGTAATTCCCAACCATTTACTATTCCCCGCCGGTAAATCTTCGATTTCCGTATAAGTTATGAAACTTAACCCTTGATGTATTTTCCTGTGAGTATGGTCAATATTAGTAGAAGCCATTGACGAAGAATCGAAGATATAATATGCTAAAACGGTTGTAATTTGTGCTACACGGCTATAAAACTTACGGAATGTTTTTAAATATACAGTTTCCTTAAACATTCGTCTTCCCCTAATTAGAGACAGGGGAGCAGATTACCCTACTCCCCTTATATTACCGTGTTTCGATACGAACAATGTTGTCATCATGCAGAATACCGGCTCCAAAGATAGCGTACCATGCCAGCTTATGAATCCTACCAAAATCTTCCACTCCGCCATCTCTCATTTCAACGGGGAGAGCAACGGCAAAACCATAAGCATTTTCACCAAACATTACTGCCTTATAGACGTTAAACGCCAGCGTTCCAGAATCGTCATTAGCTTCTTCCGATTCTGTTTGATCGTTATAAGGCATTTGAGTGGTTTCGATGAATACTACATCGTGAATCCGCCCAATTTCTCCGGCATATTGTTTACCGTAAGCGGTAACATTTTGAAATTCGCTATCATCCCGAATACCCCGTGCGTGGTGAGGGTGAATGAAACATACGTAGTAGTCGTTATTGTATTTTCCGGCGTTATTTGTAGCCAGAATTTCAACAGCGTCTTTAACTACCGTGCTGTCGAAAAGATCGGTATCTGTCAAATCTTCCCTTGAAGTATGATCCCCTGCTAAAACCACGCTGTTACAATCCAGAACAGTATCCCTCAAAAGCGTATCCACCGTTTTAGCATAATCCAAACCGAGCAACCTTGCAGAACTGGACATTACATCGTCAAACGATGCTTGAAGCAGAAGTTCCGTTACAGCGATAGCATTTCCGTATTCATAAACGGAAATATCCTTTTGTGATGTGCTTAGTTCTTGCGTAGTCATAGCTACGCCTTCATCCAACCTTCCGCCGGGTGTAAGATTATCATACGCAGTAATCTTAATGGTAAGACCCGGAGCAGAAGAAAGGTCAACTTTCTTTACGGCAAACTGCTCAAACCGAAGAACCGGCTGTGCCTCAAATTCAATTTCCTTACTATAAACGTCAAGAATTGTTTGAGAAAGTGGTGTAAACCCGCTTGCATCAGTACGGGCTGACGATGTTTCATTAAACATTTGAAGATGAAAAATATGTTGCTTACTCACTGAAAATCCCCTCCTAAATTTGATTAAATCAGACCCTCTTTGGCGGCATCAATAGCTTTATCACGAACCGCTTTCCATTGTTCCGGCGACATTTTCTTAATTTCCTCTCTGGTAAGACCCAACTCACTCGCTGTTGAAGGGTTTGTAACCCTTGAGGTATTGTTTACCTTTTCCTTTCGGCGAGTTGTTTCTTCCTGTTGCATTTGAGATTCAGCGTTAGACAATGCCTTTTGGAATATGTTTTGATATTCCGTTTTTGCCAGTTCAATAGATTGTTCGATTTCTTCCTCACTATTTCCGCCAACCAATGATGTTACTAACTCCTCTCCTTCTTCCCTTAACCGCCGTTCTTTGTAAGCGGCAAGTTCAGCATCTTTCTTCTCCTTCTCCGCCCTTTCCTGCTCACTTACAAATTTTTCCTGCAACTCGTTATGCTTGTCGTTAAGTTCCCTGATCTCTTTCTGTAGAATTTCCACTTCTGATAGGTTTTCATTTTCTTTATCCCGCAATTTTGTTTTTAGTTCCTCTATTTCTGTTTTTAAATTAGTAAGTTCTGTTTCTTTGTTTTCAAGGGTTTTATACAATTTCTGTTTTTCCTGACTACGTGCTTCCTCCATAAGTTTAGATACTTGAGGTAACTTACGAAGTTGTTCCGTAGTCATTTCTGATTGCGAAGTTTTTGTTTCCGGTGCAGGTTTGCTTTTTTCCTCTCCTGTTTCTAAAACAGGTTCCTGTACCGTTTCCTCCTCATTATTCGTTTCCGCCGAATTTTGTTCTTCCGTTACGCCTTCATTGTTTGCCTCTACGTTTTGATCTTGATTGTTAATAGTTGTCATTCCTTATACTACCTCCTTAAAATATTTAACTTACAGAACCTAAATAGCCGATGTGGTATAAAGGTTCTAAATAATACCTTGCTCTTGGTCGGGGATACTCTACAGCCTTTATCCTGTATATACCTATTGGATCATAATCTGGAAATTTGCTTTTTATTTCCTCATTTTCCGCCGAAGCATATTCCATCATATCTGTTGTTTCACTATGGGCGGGAAGTAAACAAAATCGTAAAAATGTAATTCCTACTTTATTAAAATACGTAATAGCTGTTTTATGGTAGAATCTGTTTTCTTCTGATACTAAAAGAGTTTCTCCTAATCCTCTTAACGACCCGCCGGGAATATGGTCGAATGTATAAATACACTCCTTAACCGCCGGTTTCAAAGAGGAAGGTTTATTCTCTGTAGGTAGAGTATTAACGATATTTCTAAAAACTTTACGCCTTATCTTTTCAATCCGCCCATCAAACGTATCCCCTTTAAAAGATTGGTAAGCAAACTCTTTTAGAAGTTCACTCTTTAATTGTTTAATGACTGTTTTTGGTAATCTTTCACCCGCCATTTTTTCGTGTAAGTCATTATAATGGTTTAATGTATCAGTAATGACTTCTTCAACACTTTGAAGGATAAATTTTCTTACCTGATTAACAGTATTGGCAACTAATTTTCCCAATCTCTCCTCAATCACAATTATATCATTAATTTCATTTTTTGGAATTATTTTTTCGACATTTTCTGCACCTTTTTTACAAATCTGGTAAAATTCTTTCTTTCTTTCCTTTTGTTCATCTAAAATTGGATTATCTCGTATTGTAACCATTTTAATCTCTCGCTTGTTCATCTTGATGGACAATTCCACCAAGATTCGTATTTAAAGCATCATCCGCCAATTCATCTACCTGTGCTAAGATAGATTCTATTTTTGTTGTTTCCTCTAAAATCTCCTGTAATTTTTCTGATGGTTCCGTTTCCCCTAATTCAACAAGGGCATCTTTCCGAGTTTTCAGCATTAATTTAAGTTTTTGTGCAATTAACTGCATCTCAATAAGTTCGTCTTTTGGTAAGGGGTTGGGAAACTCAATTTCAGTCCAATATTTTTCATTAGGTTTTAAAGCGTTAAACTTATTAATATCCAATTCCGGGTGTTCAATTAACTTCGCATATTTTAAGATAAGCCGGTTAATCTGTTTTAACCCTTCTCCGTAAGTAATCCATTTCGTTCTTGTCAATTCCATTAACGGTTGATTACGGATATGCAAAGCAACGCCAGAAGTGTTGGAAACATTCATGTTTTTTCCAAAAGCATCTTCTGGCATTTTAGATAACTCGAACATAGCAGTTTTTATTATATCTACATAATTTAAAGCGGCGGATAAATCCGATTCTAAAGTAAGGTTCTCTACCTTTCCGTCTTTCGGTAGCCCGCCCCAAACTTTCCTTGCTCCTTTTTCGAGATTACTAACCTTCGCCCCATATACGACCGTAATCGGAGCGGCATGGTAGTTAATAATATCCGAAATATCAGTCGTCTTAGAATTAAGTTCCTGCTGTAAGGGAATAATATCGTCAATATCCGACATACCCAATGATTCGCCGGTAACAGGGAGATTCCTTACACGAACAATAGGGATTTCCCCTAACGCATTTTCCCGTTCTCCTAAAAACCGTTCATCTAAGTATTCCCGGATTGTATCAGGGGTTATGATTTCTTGATACCAACTTTGTTCCCTTACAATCTGACCACCGGCTTTTTCTTTCTCAATATAAAGAGGATAAATAACCCGAAATTTAACTAATTTTTCCTTATCGTGTCCATCCCAAGTAGGAAAACAAGCAAAAGAAGGTAAAACAATTAACCTTATCCTACCTTGCGGGTATTCTTCGTATTTATCTGGTTCTTCTTCGGGATCAAACTGTTCAACTGCTACTTTAACCCAACCATTTCCAGTAACCCCGCCGGATTGAGCAATATCAATACCGATAAATTCCCTGTTATTATCATCCCAAACATCATCTAAAACGGGTTTGATTACCGACATAGCATCGCTTTTTGTTTTAATGTTAAACCCTTTACCCATAAGGAAAGCAATTCCCTTATCAATAAAAGCCCGACAGTAATTAGCCGTTACCTGCGGCTCACCTTCGGGTCGTTTCGTTTTCCAATGATCGCCTTTATAAATTTTCCAATGCTGTGTTTCCCGATAAACCCGCTTCATTTCTTCCGGCGATACCATTTGTTGCATGAGGATAGGATAACCGACAACATTTGTAAACTCTGTTGCACTTGTATAAGGATTAGACATTTACTCCCCTCCCATCCCCTCATTAAACTTCGATAACAATTTATTGTCCTTAACCGATACTGTATCTCTTACATTTTCCTGTAAAATTTCTTTAATTGCCTCCTTCCTGTTTCGTTCATATTCCTGTTGGTATTGACGTTCCGTATATTTTTTCGCTTTTAATTCCCTTTTAATCTCTTCTTTAGAAGGCGGTTTCCAAGGTTGGTAGATACCCGATTCTAAAACACTACTTCGTTCTGCTTCGTGTTCCGCCCCACCCGGTTCCACTGTTTCCTGATGTGTTGACATTGTAAGGTGATCCCCTGCGGATTCCTTTACCTGCCTTGAAACTTTGTCTGTCACTATTAACGACCTCCTTATAAGCCCGCTTTACATCAGCACTCGCATCAGGTGTTCCCACCGGCCTTCGTTCAGGAGTAAAACTAACCGGCGCACCTGTCCGATCAATATACCGAACAACGCCCTTCCTCGCTTGCTTCCGATAATTCGTCAACGGCGCACGTTCTACTAAAGACATACCTTCTCCTCCTTTTAACGTATAGTTACTTACTTTATTATAACCCTATTTTCCGCCGGTTGTCAAAAGATGTAAAGAAATAATTACAATAACCAGATAATATCTCTTATTTCATCCATCAACCAACTCATATCTCTATCACAAAGCACGTTTAAAACGATAATTTGTATAAGGATAACCCCGATTAAAATAAAAACAAGAAACTCAACTCCAAACTTACAACGCATCATAAGGCGTTACTCCCCGGTTTTTGTTACTAAATTCCGGCCTTCGTTACTAATATAAAGGAAGGGAATATCATGTTCTTTTAGATATTCTAAAATATCCTCTACCTCAACCTTTCCACTCGTATCTTCCATTAATTTATTAACCCGTTCCTTATACTGATCTCCAACGACTAACCACCATCCACCCGCCGGCATTAAAAGAATACCTTCTTTCGGTAACATAACCTTATCTCCTCCTTTTAGAAAAACGGATTTTCTCCTTCTTCGACTACAGGCATAACTTCATGGTGCGCCGCCAAACACATTAACCCAAGAGAATCACAATAATCGTCCTTCGCTTCTTTATCGTCTTTCGGCTTCTGACAAACCAAATGCTGACCTTTCCATTCCTTCTCCAAATCATCCATCTGTTGTTCAAAATTCCTAAAAGCCCGTAATTTTTTCGTTTTCTGGACAGCCGGTACTTTAAGCCTACCATTTTCTATCTCTTTCCGCAATAGTTTCCACATCTTACTTTTACTCGGCATACTAAAATCATAAGGCACAACTTCCGCCCTACCCTCGTATCTATAAATTAACCGATCCGCCATCGCACTCCCAACCGCCGTAGAATCAACATATATACTCTTCACATTAAAATTACCTAAAAAGTCCACCGCTTCATAAAATTGACTTTCGTAATCATCTCCATACATCTCCAACCACGCAATAACCTTCTTAACAGGTATATACTCCTGCGTATAATCATCAAATACCGTATCCTTATAATCAATCTCCCCTACCGTTATAACCGTAGAAGAAGTTCTCTTCCCAATATCAATTCCCACACAACAAGGCACAGTAGAGGCGGATTTATGAGAAAATGATCCCGTATATAATAACTCCTTCATTTGAGGTGATAAAAACATACCTCTCTCCAACAACCACTCTAATTTATAACTTAGCCGAAACTCATCACTCTCCGACCCTAACCTCTGCTTCTCCTTCTTAATATATTCCTTATATCTCGTATTGTATTTTTGGGCTACTGTATAATCGTATTCATAATGGTTTTTCCGCCCACCCCTCCGCTTACTATCCATCCGCCGATTCCGTTTAATCGCATCTAAAAAATCACACCGTTTACTATTCGGTGTGCCTACCATTAAAATAGTCGCCGCCGTTGCAGCCCCCATCGGTCTAATAGATTTACGGGATTTTGTATCATCAATATCTTGGGCCTCTTCCATAATTATTACATCGTACGTCTTACTCTCAATTTGGCTTTGGCGAGCCGCACTGTGCATCTGCATAGTGCTTCCATTACTTAACTTCATCGGATTCGCAACCTTATCTAATGTAGTATCTACTTCGGGATCATTTAATATCAGCTTCGCATTATCGCTCCTAATCCTATCCCGTGTACGGCTAAAAGTAGTGAACGCTTGTTCCTTACTCGGCGCAAATAACCCAATCCTAATACCCTTTCTAAAATGACCTAATAGTTCTTCAAATTCAGGCATAGAAGCTAATTTCGGTATAATTACCATAACACCCGCCATAACAACAGCGACTGTTTCCGATTTCCCGCTATTATGGACTTTCATACCCCCACATAAAAACCAACCTTTACCTGCATATTCAACATCCCAAACATCTCCTACCCCGCCGTTTCTTATCGAAACAACCCTTTCAAATCCTAAAACCTCTCCATCTTCCCCGCCAAAAATTTCTCGTCCATTCATCCGACTATACCCGCTAATATCCGGTAATTCCTTACAAGGAATCCACCTAATCGTTTCCTTAAACCGAACAACATTTCTCTGCCCGTTAATAATTATTTTATAAAACCACTCCGTGCTTTTCGCACCCCATTCCCGTTTAATTTGACCCCGAATACCTAATTTATTTAATAATTCCCGGCAATAATCTGCATATACCTTCCCTTTACAACCAAGACCTATTTCAACATTTATTCCATCCCTCTTATTATAACAATGACCATCCGAAGCAAATAAACCCCGAAAGAAAGCACAAACCTGCTCTTTCGTAAATTTATTAACCCCACGAGGAAACCTACAATCATAATCCATAATCTTAAAAAACTCTTTAAGAGAATTAAATCTACTTTTATCTCTACCCGATAAAATTAAATCATACCCGTTACCCTTCTCATACCACTTAACCGTAATATCAGGAAAATATTCTAAAACCAATTCCTCTACCCGATATAAATAACATAATCTATTATTCGTAAATTTAATACTCTGTCCATCCCGAATACTCCCATCCGCCGTTATCCACCCGACTAACTCCGCCAACCCTTCATCTATCACATACCTCCGTTTAACGACCTCATTACTATACCTATTTACATACCTTACATAAGAACCCTCTACTACCCCATCTCCAAATTTATCCCACTCTTCTAAAATACAAACCCGATCCCCTTCCTTCAACATACCCGCCAAAATCCAACCCTTATCTGTCATTACAGGATGGTTCTTCGTACACCGTATAATATGCCCGCCCCTAACTTGAATTTCTAAAAGAGGAGCATCTTCCTGTGTTTTCCACGCATCGGGATGTTCCTCAATACGAACTAACTCCCCTTCCCGTGTGTGGATAATACTCCCTTCTTCAATACATTGACGACTAAAAAGTGCAGTTATTTCCTCTCCGTCATTAAGGATAATGCTTTCTATCATCCGTTCCGCATATTCCCGTTGATAAGGATATAACTCCATGCCCGCCTGTTTTTCACAATATACGAGAATTTTAGAAATTAACCATTCTACATCTACACCCGCTTTTTTCGCTACAGCCGTTGTTGACATCTTAATCTCCTCCTTTCCTTTAATATAACATATTTTGTAAAGTTCTAAAAGCAGATAATCTTTTTGCCCGCCGATTTTTAGTTTATATAATCTAAGGTTTAGAAGCGATAAATCGAAAATCCTTCCCCGTTCTAAAGAATAGAAGCGATAAATCGAAAATCTCCTTCCGTTCTAAGGTGTAAGGATAGATGCGATGGTTCAAAAATCCTTCCCCGTTCTAAGGTGGTAGCCCACCGGCCTAACCGATAGAAATTATTTAAAGGTAGGGGTTGTTAGAAAATAATAATTATTAATTGATAGGGATTTGTTAGATGATAGTAATTATTATATAAGAGGTAGCCCGTAGATGATAGTAATTATTAATTAATAGGTAGCCCGTAAAGGATAATGATTGTTATTTGTAAAGGATAATCCGGTGTTAGTTGATAGTAATTATTAAATAAGAATCCCTGTAAATTTCCAGTTTTTCCCTGGGAGTGGAGAATTATTATTAAATAGTATTGAGAATATAGCCAGTAATTTCCAGTATAAAGTATGTTAGATGATAAAAGTTATTTGTTATTTACCCTATTTTTTCCAGTTATGGTAGAAAATAGGGTGTAATTTTACCTAATTATTTCCAGTTATGGGAGATTTGAGAAGTTATGGAGAATTATTATTAAAGAGTTTATATAATCCCTTGAGATTTTTTCCGAGATTTTTTGCCAATTTCCAGGGTAGTTTTTTCCAGGAAGTTTTTACCAGTAAGAAAATAAAAAAGAACCCCTACCAGTTGGTAGGGGTTTGTAGGAGATAATGGTTATTTGAGATAGTTTTTTATATCCTTCCCGGCCGTTAATTTATCCGTAAAGGATAAACCTTTGTCCAGGATAATTAGAAGTAGTTGATAAGGATTATTAACCCCTATATCCTGAAGGGTGATTTTTTTACCATTTTTTGTAAGAAGGTAAAAATGGCCATCCGTATTTTTTTGTAAATTTATGGTAGTGGAATTAGATTGATAATAAGCCATTGATCCTTTACCTTTGGCCTTTCCCGGTGATGCCGAGTAAAGCCTAAATTGAAATCCTAAAAAGTGTGCCAGGTGTTGAGACCGGCCATGATTGGTGATTATTAGATAATTATTATGATTTAAGATTGTTTCCTGTTTTATTGTTGATAATTGGCCGTTAATTAGTTTAACCGTTATTTCCTTTCCGGGTGCCGGAAGGAAAAAAATGTAATGGTTTGAGTAGCCACCCATAGAAAAGTTTAAAATGTGGCCATTTTTTATCCAGTTTTCCCGATCCCGTAAATGGTAGTATTCCGCCCAGGAAAACCCTGTTACCTGTTTAAAATTAGAATCCTTGACCTTTACCCTATTACCATCCCTGTCCAGATGGTACCCAAGGGAAAGGATAGGCCAATGGGAGGCCATTGTTTTTCCATCCTTTAAGAACCTTTTTCCCATTTCCTCCCATGTAAGAAATTGGGAAATAGTATTTCCTTCCATGTCCCGGGCCGTTTGCCTTGCCTCCGTTAATTCCTGCCATGTTAGATCCCTTTTTGTTTCCTTTTCCTGTCCTTTTACCTTTTCCCTACCCTTTGTTTTTTCCATAATGTGAAACCTCCTTTTGTTTTTTGGAAGGGTTTTCCGTCCCCTCCATTAATTATAGTTTACCATAGATCCGTGTGTTTGTAAAGGGTTTTTAAGAATCCGGAATATTTTGATAATTTAAGGATTATTATTTAAGAATTGTTATTATTCAATACTTGTTATTAAGTAAAACCCGGAAACTAGATGATACTATGCTTTTTTTCAACAAGATTTCAATTCGCTAAAACCGTGCTTTTCTTTACCCGCCGGTTGCTTTTGGTGCATATATTTATCTACTTAATTGATACGAATGATACTATGAGATTTTAATAACTAAATTCAATTATCCTAAAACCCGCCGTTTTTTATTTGTGTCTATATAGTAGGTAATAGTTCTTTTCTTGCCCGCCGGTTTTGGTGCTAATTCTACGCTAAGTTAGAGGGTAAAAAAGAAAACCCCCGAAGGGGCTAAGTAGGTTATTCCAAATGTTGCACTAAGTCCTTAGTTCCTTCCTGAAATAGTGCTTTTAAATGATTATATTCCTGTTCGCTAAGATATGGTTTATACTCCTCCAATTCCTCCATAAGTAACTCCACCCCCGCCAGTAAGTTTGGTACGATTACCTCCTCCAGTACCTTGTTCCTGTCCTGCCACGATTTAAGTTCCTTTTCCCCGAAAACCTTTTCCATGCTAAATGACCTCCTTTTTGGATTATATTATAAGTATATAATTAACGAAGGTACGAAGGAATACCTTTTATTTTTCAATGGAGTTTCAGTGAATTTTTTTTATTTATTTCTAATGGATTTGCTAAAATCCTGCTTTTATATCAACCCGCCGGTTTCTTGCTTGTTGGTTTTAGGGAAAACTCGAATACTTTTCTGATGATTGTTCAATAAATTTTCATTACTTTTCTATTAAAATGGACAAATAATAATCCCTCCCGTAAGTGAGAGGGATTATTAAGTGAGAATTAGTAGTCCGAGATAAGTTTTGTTGTTAGATAATTAATTAGCCTTGCCCTTTTGTATTCCTTGATAGAAAGTTCCTTTTGATAGAGATTATCCATTAATAGTAGGATATGCTCTAAGTCCTGTGCCTCCTCCGGTGATAAGTTTTCCCATTCCTCCTTGATATAAATTGCCTGTTGAAAATCCTCCTTAGTGAATAATTTTTTTCCAGTAAGAATGTCCAGCCCCGAAGTTTTGAGTTCCGTTAGTAATTCCATTTAGTTAATACCTCCTATTATTTAATGCCGGTTTTCCTCCCGGTAATTATAGTATATAATACGCTAATGGACAAAGATAGTCCTTTTTTAACCCCTCTGTAGGTATGTAATAATGATTATTTCAATGACGTTAATACTATGGTTTTTTAAGAACGAAATTCAATCCTTCTCTAAACCACCGGAAAATCACGAAAATTTTTCTATGAAAATGTAAGAAAACAAAAAAGAAAGCCCCCGAAGGGGCCGATAATTATTATTTGATGTTTATTGTTATTCCCTTTTCCTCCAATACCGATGAATCCCACCAGTAAAAGAGACCCTTTATTAAATAGTAGTTAATGACCTTTAAAGTTTCCACCGTTCCGTTTCCCCCGAAATCCTTAATTATACCTTGTAGTTCCTCCAATACCCCTGTTATCCGTTCCTCCATGTCCTCCGGTAGATCCCAATTATCCATTTCCAGTAGTTCCCGTCCCTTTTCCCTTAAATGATCCTGAACCAGTTTTTCCATTTTTTGAAGCCTCCTTTGTTTTGTTAAGTATATTATATCCCGTATATAAAAACAAAGGTATAGTATTTTAGAAATTATAAAAACTATGTATTCGGTTGTTATACCATCCAATGTTACGAATTCTCATCAGTAGCAAAACAGCAAACGGTTGCAATTAATAATACTAAGAGTAATTTTCTAATACAATTTTTTAATAAATAAGGGGAGGGACTTTTGCCCTCCCCTTATGTATTACTTTTTAATTTGTTCCAGTATATCACTTATTCCTTCCTTTATAGTATCCACAAACTTATTATATTCCTCCGCCGATACTTCCTCCCCAAAGGGTTCAATTTCCTCCTCCACTAGGTTATCCATCCCTTCCAATACGTTTGGAGCCACCAGTTCCATTAGTACTTCCATTACCGAGTACTTTCCAAACCCTATTTGTGCCAGTACTATATCCCCCATACCGAATACTTTTTCCTTTGGCACTTTCCCTTTCCCTTCCAGTTGAGCTAAAATGTCCTCCGTTATGTCCATTACTTCCCTTCCTTGTTCGTCAAATTTCCTTTCCACTTTTAATTCCTCCTTTACAAATTTTGGGTATATTCCCATTCCCAATTATAGTGTATCCTATACTAGTATACTAGTAAATCCTTTCCCTAAAATTCTTTTAATTTTCTTTTCCCGCCGCTTTTACAAATTCTTTTCTTATAC
>SL_8KL_010_SEDDRAFT_10001460_pt1 | contig 20489 bp, 16 predicted proteins | sample SodLakKL_010_SED_4_FD_11160 | JGI IMG/M metagenome (IMG submission 11160)
TGTCAAGCGACACAAGAAGAATGTCACTCATTACCGGTATCGGCTTCATCAATGCAGTCCTCGCAATAGCCATAGAAGGCAAAGGAACGGTGGGTTACCTTGAAATTCATCGAATTTTCAACGGAGACCTTGATCTCCTGCAGGCGGGGGTCACAAAATTCATACACTTTCCCGCAGTTTGAGCAGATCAGGTGGTCGTGCTGATGGTATTTGAAGGATTTTTCAAACTGGGCCACATTCTTACCAAACTGATGTTTCACCACCAGCTTACACTTCAGCAATAGTTCGATGGTATTGTAGAGTGTGGCGCGGCTGACCCGGTATTTGTTGTTTTTCATTTTGATGTATAGCGACTCCACATCAAAATGACCATCGGTCAGGTAGATCTCCCGTAAAATGGTGAACCGCTCAGGTGTTTTCCGGTGACCATTGTCTTCAAGATAAGATGAAAAAATACATTTTACCTTTTCAAAAACTCCCTGATCGCTTTGGGCATCTGTAATTTCCATATACTTTGATTTCAACTGTATACCATCAATACCGCACCAACTCACCCCCGGTTAAGGGGTATAAAGATAGCAAAAATAACAATTATTTGAAATCTGTATAAATAATTAAGCGGATAACTGCAAACCAACTACTTAGCTTCGGCTTCCAACTTGCCAATCCGGGATACCTTTTGTATCCCCTTGATTTTTCTCAGCTTATTGATCAGTTTGTTCAGGTGCTTGGTGTCATTGATATAAAGCATCACCACCCCTTCAAACACACCATCCTGGGTATCAAAATGGATATTCCTGATATTGATATTGTACTCACTGGAGATGGTGTTGGTCAGATTCTGCAGCAGCCCGATTTCATCAATCCCCTTTACCCTGATGCCTGAGAGGAAAGCAATCGATTTATGGGTCATCCACTTGGCTTTCACCACCCTGTAAGCATACTTGGCCATCAGCTGCTGGGCATTGGGGCAGTCGTTGCGATGGACCTTGATCCCCTCACTGACCGTCACAAACCCAAAAACATCATCCCCCGGAATCGGGTTGCAGCAAGGCGCAAGCGAATAGGTCAGTTTTTCGAGGTTATCGCCGATCAGCAATGTGTCGGGCTTGTCCTTGAGCTGCTGGCGGATCGGGTCCTGGACCTCCACCTTACCGGGCTGACTTTCTTTGGTTCTGGAAAAAGGATTCTTAAAGTAGCTGAGAATGCCGCGGCTTTCCTGCTCAGTGGCGTAAGCCTTCAGGTCTTTCTGACTGATCTTGCCGGTAGCCACCTGGTAATAAAGATCCATGGGTGATGGGAGCCTGAAATAATCCACAAGCTTCTGGATGTTCTCCTGGTGGTTATCGATCTTCAGTTGCTTCAGCTTGCGTTCCAGGATTTCCTTTCCTTCGTCAGCCTGAATTTTCTTCTGCTCTTTAAGCGCTGATTTGATCTTTCCCTTGGCCCGGGCTGTGGTTACATAATTGAGCCAGTCGGGCTTGGGTTTTTGTTTTTTCGATGTGATGATCTCCACCTGGTCGCCGCTTTTCAACGTCTGACTCAGGGGAGCAAGCTTGTGATTCACCTTCGCTCCCAGACAGTTGTCTCCTATCTGGGTATGAATACTGTAGGCAAAATCAAGGGCTGTGGCCCCTTTCGGAAGGGTGCGCAACTCCCCTTTCGGAGTAAACACAATAATCTCATCCGAAAAGAGATTCAGCTTAAAATCTTCGATAAAATCAAGGGCATCTGCGTCGGCACTTTTCAGGATTTCCCGTATGCGGCGCAACCATTTATCAATACCACTTTCACCGGATTTCGATTCCTTGTATTTCCAGTGTGCGGCATACCCCTTCTCCGCCACATCATCCATACGTGCCGTGCGAATCTGCACCTCTACCCAGCGACCCGACCGGCTCATCACCGTGGTATGAAGTGACTCATACCCATTGGCCTTGGGCGTTGAAATCCAGTCGCGCAAACGGTCAGGATTGGGTTTATAAATGTCCGTAACAATGGAATATGCCTTCCAGCACTCCGCCTTTTCCCGGTCACTGGGGCTGTTGAGCACAATCCGGATGGCAAAAATGTCATAGACCTCCTCGAAAGGAATCTCCTTTTTCTGCATCTTTCCCCAGATGGAACTGACAGATTTCAACCTGGCCAGGATGGTGAAATCCATTTCCTCCTTCTGCAATGCCTTGCGGATGGGCTGGGTGAAGGTGTTAATAAAACGAGTCCTTTCTTCTTTTGTATCAGCAAGCTTCTGCACAATAGAGCGGTAGGCTTCCGGCTCGGTGTATTTCATGGCCAGGTCTTCCAACTCACTCTTGATGGCATGAAAACCCAGCCTGTGCGCCAGCGGGGCAAAAAGATAAAGGGTTTCGTTGGCCACCTTCAGCTGCTTCTTGGGCGGCAGCGAATCAAGGGTGCGCATATTGTGCAGCCGGTCCGCCAGTTTGATCAGGATTACCCGCACATCATCCGACAGGGTCAGCAGCATCTTACGGAAATTCTCCGCCTGCACCGAGGAAGTCTGATCAAAAATATCAGAGATCTTGGTCAGCCCGTCAATGATACGGGAGACCTCCTCGTCAAAATATTCGGTAATGTCTTCAAGGGTATAGTCTGTATCCTCTACCACATCATGCAACAGGGAACAAACCACACTGGTGGCGCCAAGCCCGATCTCTTCAACGCAGATGCGGGCCACGGCCATGGGATGGTAAATGTAAGGTTCACCGCTTTTCCTCCGGTGCTCACGGTGAGCATGCATGGCAAAATCAAACGCCTTACGGATACGCTTCCTGTCTTCCTTGCTCATGCCCGGCCGGCAGACAGTCAGCAGCCCACGGTAATTTTTCAGAATTTCCGTACGTTCCTTCTCGGGTGAAATTTGGTTCATCATGTTGTGATCTTTCCCTCTTTCAGTACTGCAAAGATAAAGGGAAAAATGGGAAGTCGGCGCTTCGCGCCTCCGGTTGTTAGTTCTCACGGGATGAGGACTGTAAGGGTTGCCCGTATTCACCGGACGAAGCTAGCTGGTTGTTGGTTTTCACGGGCCGCGTGAACCAACAACCAACAACCGCGTGAGCCGTTTACCAGCCTATCGGCAGCTTTCCCAATCCATGGCCCATGAGAACCAACAACTGGAGGCGCGCCAGCGCCGACCGCCTACCATCCAAACAACGGAAAGTCTTTCATCAGGGCATTCACCTTTTTGCGTACCCCGGCAATCACTTCCTGGTCCTCGATATTGGCGATCACCTCATCAATCAGATCAACGATCTGCACCACCTCGTCTTCCTTCAGCCCGCGGGTGGTTACTGCCGATGTCCCGATACGGATTCCGGAGGTTTTGAACGGTGAGCGGCTGTCGAACGGCACCATGTTTTTATTGATGGTAATGTCTGCTTCCACCAGGGTGTTTTCGACCTGCTTGCCGGTGATGTCAGGGAATTTGGAACGGAGGTCAATCAGCATCAGGTGGTTGTCGGTGCCACCTGAGGTCACGTGATATCCCTTATCCACAAAGGCTTTGGCCATGACCTGGGCATTCTTCATCACCTGCTGGCAATAAGTTTTGAAGGACGGATCAAGGGCTTCACCAAAAGCAACGGCTTTGGCTGCGATCACATGCTCCAGCGGTCCACCTTGTGTACCCGGGAAAACGGCACTGTCAAGCATGGCAGACAGCATTTTCACCTTGCCTTTCGGAGTGGTTACACCCCATGGATTCTCAATATCCTTACCTATTAAGATAAGGCCGCCGCGGGGCCCTCGGAGGGTCTTATGCGTGGTGGTGGTCACAATGTGGCAGTGCGGCAACGGATCGTTGAGCAATTTGGCAGCGATCAGTCCGGCCGGATGGGCGATGTCAGCCATCAGGAGGGCTCCGATCTTGTCAGCAATCTTGCGCATCCGGGCATAATCCCACTCGCGCGGATAGGCCGACGCACCGGCAATGATGAGTTTTGGCTTTTCTTCCAGGGCGACCCGCTCCATTACATCATAATCAATGGTGGCGGTTTTCTCATCCACCGTATAGGCCACAGGGCGGTAAAGTATACCGGAAAGGTTCACCGGGGCCCCGTGTGAAAGGTGGCCGCCATGACTGAGATCCAGGCCCATGAAAGTGTCACCGGGTTTCAGGCAGGCCAGGAAAACAGCTGCATTGGCCTGTGCCCCGCTGTGGGGCTGCACATTGGCCCATTCAGCGCCAAAAAGCTCCTTGGCCCTGTCAATGGCAAGCTGCTCGGTCTGGTCCACGATCTGGCAACCGCCATAATAGCGGCGTCCGGGATAGCCTTCCGCATATTTATTGGTCAGGACGCTTCCCATGGCTTCCATCACCTGTTCGCTGACAAAGTTCTCAGAAGCAATGAGCTCAATGCCATGGAGCTGACGTTCTTTTTCCTGCCGGATCAAATCGAATACCTTATTGTCTCTTTGCATATATCAGAATCTTTAATGTTTTGAGATAGATTGACTTATCAGAAGGGACAAAAATACATATTTATTTTGCAATCCGCCAACCCTGCTTAATTGTAAAAATGGTATTTTTGAGGGCGATATCAGGACATTTAAAATATGTAACAGTTTTCAATTCATCTTTGAAAAAAAAATATTGACCTATGAAACAAGGAATGATCACTATTGCGCTGATGTGTATTTTGCCACTGCTGGTTTCGGCCAATGAGGAAATCAGCATAAACGCCTGGCTGACCACCGGAGCCCTGGAAGTAAGCTTTCCGGCCTTCCACGATACCGAAAATGTAGAAGGACAAACTTTTCAGGCAAATCAACTGCTTACGTTCTCCCATTTTGAAAAAGCGGGTTATTTGCCCGGGGCCGGCAAAGAGCTTGAATGGCTCAACGGGGAGCAAAGAAACTGGTCGGTTCAGCAGGTCGGTGCCGAAGGATTTTTGCAGATCGCAGATCGCGACCCCGGCCAGCACCAGGTAGCCTATGTCGCCGCCTATGTGAAAGCCGGCCGCTGGCTTGAAGGGCAACTGACCCTGGAAAGCCCTTACATGCTTAATGCCTGGCTGAACGGGGAACAGATCGGTACCAAAACAAGCATGGAAGACAGCACGGACGACGCAGGAAGCATCACCCACCAATTTGATCTTCCGCGCGGCACCCACCTGCTGATGATCAAAGCACTCCGCCCGGCAGGCGAAACAATCGAATGGGCCATCAACGGAAATTTAAGTGTCGCGGAACCCTTTACCGCTGAGGACATCAGTGCGGTTACCCTGCCCGACAACATCAAAAATATCCATCACTTCATGGACGGGATCAAGGTCACCAACGTCAGGCCCTCGCCCGACGGAAGCATGGTTGCCGTAAGTTACAGGCAATCCCTGCCGCCCTCCGACCGGTCAGAAAGCTGGACCGACATCCGCCGTATTGACGACAATGGCCTGGTGCACTCCTTCCGCTATGCCGATGTGTCGCGCATCACCTGGCTGCCCAACTCCAATGCTGTTTCCTATACCACAGTGCAAGACGGTAAAACAACCATCCATTGCCATCACATGGAAACCGGGCAGAAACACATTCTTACCGAAGGGATAGAAGATTTTTCGGGGATGCAGTGGGCTCCCAACGAATCTTACATTGTTTACACCATCACCGAACGTGGCAGCGGGGCTGACGACACCATGCGGCACATCCTGGGGATGCAGGACAGGCAGGGGCATTTCCGTCACCGCAGTTTTCTCTACAAGCTGGATCTGAATTCAGGAGTCAGAACACGCCTTACCTATGGCAAACTGACCACCAGCCTGCATGACATCAGCCCGAACGGCAGCTACATTGTATTCAGCCAGTCAAGACCCGATTACCAGGAAAGACCCTATTCCAAACATGATCTTTTCATGATGGATATGGAAACCCTGGTCGTTGACACCCTGCTGGCCGGTCAGCGCTGGGGAGTCTCCGTACAGTTCTCCCCCGATGGCGATGCCCTGCTGGCAACCGGCGGGCCCTCCGCATTTGACCGCGCCGGAGAAAATGTGCCCGAAGGAATGATCCCGAACAACTATGACACCCAGGCGTATATCTTCTCCCTGGATGACCGTTCGGTGGATCCGATCACCCTTGACTTTGATCCTTCCGTGGCATCGGTGCACTGGCTGGCGCGCGACAACAACATCTACATCCTTGCCGGTGATGAGGATTACCGCCGGCTTTTCCGGTATGACCTCCGCCGTGGGCGTTTTGAACAAATTGATACCGGTACGGATTTTCTGACCGGCATCAACTATTCATCCAATGCACGCACCGCCACCTACATCGGCAACCAGGTCAACGCCCCCCATAAAGCCTACACGATCAACCTCCGCAACGACCGCTTTTCCGTATTGGAAGATTTCAATGCTGAACAATACCGCCATGTGGCATTCGGAGAGGTCCACGAGTGGGATTTCACCGCCTCCAACGGCCAGGAGATCAAAGGACGGTATTACCTGCCTCCTGACTTTGACCCCGACAGGGAATACCCGGTAATCGTTTACCAATACGGGGGAACCAACCCGGTCGGAAGAACCTTTGGCGGGCGCTACCCCTTCAACCTCTGGGCAGGTAACGGATACATTGTATATGTGCTGCAGCCAAGCGGGGCCACAGGCTTCGGGCAGGAATTCTCCGCAGCCCACGTGAACAACTGGGGGAAAACCGTGGCCGATGAGATCATCGAGGGCACCCAACAATTCCTGGAGGCCCATCCATATACGGATGCAGACAGGGTTGGTGTGGCCGGCGCTTCCTATGGCGGCTTCATGACCATGCTGCTGCTGACCCATACCGATCTTTTTGCCACAGGAATCTCCCATGCAGGTATCAGCAACATTGCATCCTACTGGGGTGAAGGATACTGGGGATATTCCTACAGTGCCGAAGCCTCAGCCGGAAGCTTCCCCTGGGACAGCAAAGAGCTGTACATCGGGCAAAGCCCGCTTTACCGTGCAGACCAGGTGAACACCCCGCTGCTTCTGATCACCGGTGACAGCGACACCAATGTACCTCCGGGCGAAAGCATTCAGATGTATACCGCCCTTAAATTACTGGACCAGCCGGTTGAACTGGTCCTGGTTGAGGGAGAAGACCACCACATTGTGACCTACAGCAAGCGGCTCAAGTGGCACGATGCCTTCATGGCCTGGTGGGACAAACACCTGAAAGGTGAAAGCGAGTGGTGGGAAAATCAATATCCTGAAAAAAATTATTAGAAGGACAAACATCTTTCAAACCTTTAGCCCGTAAATTTTGTTGTGTTTTGGTTGGTGCACAATATTAAATGCCCTAAAGGAAATGGAATCGACCCTGCTCAGGTTACTGGCATATTTTGATGTTTTTTCCTACCCGTTAACCAGGGAAGAGCTGCTAAGGTATGCCGGTGAAGACCCAAAGAATCCGAAAAAGGCTGATAAAGCACTTAAGCTGGAAAGATCCGGCCTGATCAGTTCTCACAACGGATACTATATTGCAGGGAAAGACCTCTCTCTAATAGAACGCAGGCGAAAGGGTAACCAACGAACCGGGGAGCGAATGAAAGATGCAACCCGCTATTCGCGTATTATCGCTGCTTTCCCTTTCGTTCGCGGGGTGTTTCTTTCAGGGTCGATTTCCAAAGGCTACATGTCGGAAAACGATGACATCGACTACTTTATCGTAACCGCTCCCGGCAGGTTATGGCTGGTTCGCAGTTTACTGACTCTGTACAAAAAAATATTCCTTGGAAACTCACATCATAATTTCTGCATCAACTACTTTGTCGACACTAAAAACCTGAAAATCAACGAAATAAACCGTTTCACAGCAACTGAGATCTATTTTCTGACACCAATGTATGGTTGTCATTTGCTTCACGACATCATTAAACAAAACCAGTGGGTTAAATCATATTATCCTGTCTTTAAACCACATACCGGCTTAAAAAACGATCAGGATAAAAAGCTTAAACACTTTTTGGAATCAATCCTCAAACATCAGTATTTCAATCGTCTGGAAAGATATTTATTCCGGTTTTCCAGAAAATATATCCGCAATAAGTACCGGAGGATGAATCCCGGCCACTTCGGACAGGCCTTCAGCATAAAAGAAAATGAACTGAGGTACAATCCAGGCGCATATCAGAAACGCATCCTTCAAAGATATTGCTGGAAGCTCCGGATAATGGAAAAAAAACTGGGAGATTCTCTGCTGGCCGGAATGGCAACAATGCCTTTTAAGACATAAAACAGAAGATGAAAGCTTCTTCCAGGAATATTTGGGTGTTTGGAGGTACCGGTTTCATAGGTAAAGCTCTTGTAAAGCATTTATCCGAAAACACGGCTGGTCAACTAAACCTGCTTGTTCATAAACGCCTGCCATTCAGACAACTGGAAAATTTCAATACAATTGTTGGCAATCTATCAGACTTCGATCCTTCCTGGTTTGACCGCTACCCCCCCGATGTAGTGTTTCACCTGGCACGGCCTGCAGGCAGTAATCGCCTTACCCGCTCACTGGCTGCATACAGGGGTGAACGAGCCAACCGGCGCATGGTCAATATCCTTTCGGCGCTACCCAAACCTCCTGTGGTTATTTATGTGTCAGGCTCACTGGTTTATGGAGAACGCCCCGAAAACGATCCAGCTACAGAGAACAGCCCCCTTGCCCCGGAAGCATTTGCCCGTTATTATGTCCGTAATGAAATCCCATGGAGGGAAGCCAGAGAATCAGGTACATTGGACGTTCGGTTCGCAAGACCCGGCTGGGTTACCGGGCCGGGATCCTGGTTCAGACATTTTTTCTGGGAGCCCCTGCAGCAAACAGGACGGATACCATGCTATGGAACAGGAGAGCAGCTGATGTCGCTGATACACCTTGATGACGCTGCCAAACTGATCAATGGTCTGAGTCTTTTTGGAGAAAAATCACAGGATATGAACATTTTCGCCATACCCGCCATCAGGCAACTCGATTTCTGTAACATTTTTGCCAGGCAGACAAATGCCTCCGTTATGCATGTCAATGAAAAAAATGTCCGCAGGCAATACGGTTCCACAACGGCAAAAGCATTGACTACTTCTGTTACAATGCAAACGCTTCATCATGAGCTAATGCAAAAAACCGGCATTAATTATAAAAATACGGAAGATCTACTGGCCCATGTGATCAGGTTTTTTGAACACGAATAACGTATACTCTCCCCACGACCAGAAAAATGTTTTGTTCAGCATGCGGTCAAAACGCCAGAAATAAGGACTGAACTTTTTCAGTAAACGGCTCAGGCGATGGTAATACCAGGCCGGATGAGTGATGCTGTAACCTTTTCGTTTTATCAGCTGGTAGCCGGAAAATGCCCGCTTTATCTCCCGCGGGCTGTAACAGCGACTGGGCAAATGTTGTGACGGGGAATACCCGCCCCAGTGTGATTGATAACGGGAAAAAGCCCTGCGCCAGCGAAACTTCAGCATCTCTAAAACCATACCGGCCACATAATGCTTGTTGACAAAGGAAAGCACAAGCTTTCCGCCGGGAGCAACAACTCTGTCAATGTTTTCAGCAGCAACAGTTAAGTCCTCTACTGTGTTGAGCGCACCGAAAAAAACATATACCATGTCGAAACTCCGTCCGGGAAACAAAGAAGCCAGGTCTTCAACGCTGCCTTTGAAAGCCTCCACCTGGTCAAGCCCGGAAAACTCAGCCTTTTTGGCTGCCACTTTTTGCATCTCCCCTGAAATATCAATTCCTGCCACAGAAACACCGGAATGGGTCGTGGAAAAGTGAATCATATCCATTCCGGTTCCGTAGCCAATCTCCAGCATTTGCCTGAAGCGAAATCGTTTTACCTCTTCCCGGAAGTCCTGACGTATTCTTTGTAAAACATAGTTGTCCCAATAACGGGCATCAAAATCGCCTGCATCCCTGTCATAATATGATCCGACCTCTGTATAAAAATGCTTCATGCTGAATAACTATCGTTTTACATTTAATAAGCCACGACCCATCGTGCTGCCGGCGGAAATGTGATAATTCGCCACCATCCATGCCGCGGTACTCCAAAAAAGAAAGGCAAACTTATCGGTGGCCAGAAAATTATTTACCAGGGCATGGAAAAGATAAGTGGATAAGGCCAGAAAAGCCACAGTAATATATATTATTCGGGGATGTTCCCGGGGAAGACCAAAGACCACATAAAACCAGCGTCCGATTAATAACAGCCAGGCCAGCAGGCCAAACACCCCCATCTCACTGAGCGCAAGAAGGTATTCAGAATGAGCCGTTCCACCGGAACCGTCGGGAATATCATGGGGATCTGTTACTGTTAAACGGCTCATATAAGCAGGATCCTGATAAGGAATGTAAGTAAATTGATACGTTCCGGGGCCAAAACCAGTCAAAGGTTTTTCTTTAAACATGCGCCAGGCAGAAACCCAGCGATTGATCCGTTCAAGATTGGAAACATCAGTGGTAATGTTGCTAACAGAAACCGTCCGATCAATAAAATTCGCATTATCACCATAAGAAACCACTTCCACCGTGTGTAGTCTTTCCAGAATGGGTTTTTGAAACACCACCCCAACCATGATCATCACAGTCAAAATCATTAAAATGTAATGCAGTTTGGCCCTTTTTAGATAAACCAGGTACATCGCTGCTGCAAAAAACAAACTGAAAAACGCAGCCCGGCTGGTACTGAATAAAGCCGCCAAAATAAAAAACACCCCCAAAGAAAAAAAGAGATAACGGTTATTTGCCTGGAAAATGGCAGCCGCAGTCCAGAAAACACCTAACAGGGCAACAGAAGCTCCAAAAATGGTGTGATCATTATAAAAAGGCCGGAAGATGCCCCTTGCCACTACCGGGTTCCAGTCATATTGGCCAAACTGGTAAATTGCCCAGAGAGCAACGACCATTACTCCAAGGCCGTAAAACAAAAGCATTTGGGGAAACAACCGGGGATACTGCCGGAAAACCCGGATCATAAACACGTAGAAAACGAGGATATACAGCAGATTGAGAAGGGAGAATTTTACAGAAACAGTGATTATTTCAGAAAAAACCGTCGTGACCACATACACAAGAAGTAGGGGAAAGACCCATACCGCCTCCTTAAAAACAAATGTTTTCCACTTGGCTGGATATCTTATTACATCCATTAGCAGCAAGCATCCGGCAAGGGCTATCAGGGGTTCAGTGGGAACGCGAAGCATTGAGCCGGGAGCAACACCGATTTCAACCGAAAAAGGCAGTAAAAAAGCCAAAATCTTGAGTAATATTAGCTGAAACTTCATCTGATCTACCATATAAGCCATGCCAGCGATAAAAAGGCGCATACAACAGCAATGTCAGAAATACACATGAGCTTCATCTTGTGCAATGCCCGACCCATATTTTCTTTTAACTAACAAGTAATACATAAATGTAACAGAAAATGTTATTGTCAGGTTTAGATAAAGCTAAATTATTTCACAACAGAGTTCTTTCCAGCTCCAATCAAACTTTAATTACCTATCTTTGTTGTTAATAGTATAATAAAATGAATTTATACGAACATAAGGTACAACTACAAACGAAACTTAAGGTTTTACCTATTTTAATTTAAACATATGAAAGCATTGCGCATACACAAGTTCGGCGGCCCGGAACAGCTTCTGGAAGAGGAGGTTTCCATGCCCCTGCCCAAACCCGGGGAGATACTGGTGCGTGTACATGCCGCCGGCGTCAACCCGGTGGACTTTAAGCTGCGGAACGGCTCCCTGAAGTTATTTGCCGGAAAAAAATTCCCCCGCACCCTGGGTTTCGACATCGCGGGTGTGGTGGAAAAGACAGATAGGTCATCACCTTTCAAACCGGGAGACAGGGTTTTTGCCATGCTCCCGTTTAAAGGAGGTGGCTACGCGGAGTTTGTTTGCGTAAAATGTGAATTCCTTTGCCCCATCCCCGGCGACATGGGAATGATAGAAGCAGCAGCCACCCCACTGGCTGCGCTCACCGCCCTTCAGGCATTCCGTAAGAAAGAATACCTCCACGAAGGTCATAAAGTGTTGATTAATGGTGCTTCCGGAGGCGTGGGAAGTTTTGCCGTGCAGATCGCCAAAGCCCTGGGGGCCCATGTTACTGCGGTGGCCAGCAGCAAAAACCTGGACTTTTTGAAAGAGCTCGGGGCCGACGAGGTGATTGATTACACCACGGAGGATTTCACCAAACAGTCGCAACGGTACCACAAAGTATTTGATGCCGTCGCAAAAAGCTCATTCAAACAATGTAAGCGCATCCTCAGGAAAGGGGGCAACTATGTCACTACAGTCCCGGACGGTAATTTGTTCTGTAGCATGATGTGCAATTTCCTGAGAAAAAAGAAAGCCACTTACATCATGGTGAAACCCTCGGGCGAAGACCTGCATGTAATTGCCGACATGATTGCCACCGGGCAGGTTAAACCACAGATAGAAACAACCTTCCCCCTGAAGGAAGGACAAAAAGCGCATCAGCTGCTGGAAACCGAAAGAACCCGGGGGAAAGTGGTGCTCACCATGGAATAGATATTCCCCGGCAGGTTCTCCCGGGTAAATTCTCCCGGGTAGGTTCTCCCGGGCAGGTTCTCCCGGCAAGCTATTCAGTTTGTTTTCGGCAACCGTTTTTTTGTTCAGATGAACAATTCAGCGGTGATCCGCATTACGCATAAAACCCCTAAATGCATTAAACCTATGTGGAAAGAAAAAAACAATCAACTGACACGTACTTTCGTATTCGAAAACTTTTCTGAAGCGTTTGCGTTTATGGCCCGCGTGGCCTTACTGGCAGAAATCCACGGTCATCATCCTGACTGGAGCAACTCGTACAATAAAGTGGAGATCAGCCTGACCAGCCACGACGCGGGCCACAAGGTCACAGATAAGGATCGGAAAATGGCGGCGGAGATAGACAGGCTTATGGAGTAAGTTCATCCCGATATGTGTCAAACCAGCAAACCCGCTGCTGCAATCATGCAATAGCTGCTGCTGCGTAATATCTGCTGCTGCGTCAGGGATTTTTTGTAATTTCCGCCCCGGAATTTGCAACTGTTAATCCTTTGTTTCATGAATCATTCTGTTCTTACTGCGCTGATCGTTTTTTGCGCATTGTTTTTTGCTTCCTGCACCAGGCAACCAGCCCCTGAGATCACTCTCCGATATGATGAAAACCAAAGCCTCGAATACCACGAGGTGATCGACGCCTACCGGCAGCTTGCGTCCTACTATGATAAGGCCAAACTCACGGAAATGGGCCCCACAGACACAGGCCGGCCGCTCCACCTCTTCCTGCTCTCCGGCGACGGGGATTTCGATCCCGTATCACTCAAAGAAAAAGGAAGAAGCATTGTGCTGATCAATAACGGGATCCATGCAGGAGAGCCTGCGGGGATCGACGGCAGCATAGAATACGCCGTAAATCTTCTGGAAAATAAAGACGGGATGGCCGGGGTGCTTGAAAACACCGTGATTGCCATCATCCCGGTTTACAGCATCGGCGGGTACCTGGATCAGAGCCGGTATTACAGGATGAACCAGGACGGGCCCGAATACAAAGGAGCCCGCCGAAATGCCCGCAACCTGGACCTCAACAGGGATTTCATGAAGCAGGACTCCAAAAATGCCCGCTCCTTTGCAGAGATTTTTCACTCCCTGGATCCCGATGTGTTTATTGATACCCATACCACCAATGGCATGGAGCACCAGGCCGTAATGACCCTGATTGCCTCCATGCACCAGAAGCTTCCCGGGCCGATGGCTGAATTTTTCAAAGAAGAGATGCAGCCGGAGCTTTACCGGCGAATGAATGAAGAAACCGACCATGGCATGATTCCTTACCTGCAGCTGATCGACCGCAGCCACATCCGCAGGGGTATTGCCGGATTCAATGATCACCCCCATTATTCATCCGGTTACGCAGCCCTGTTCAACACCCTGGCATTCATCACAGAGACCCAGTTTGCCAGGCCCTACCCCGAACGGGTACTGGCCACCCTGGATTTTATCCGTTTCACCGTAGAATACACCGCCAGGCACACCGACCGCATCCGGCAGATGAGAAAAGAGGCATCCGCACAAACAAAGACCCGGGAATCTTTCGTGCTCGACTGGGCTCCGGACATGGCGCAATATGACCCGATCGTTTTCAAAGGCTATGAAACCAGCCAGTCCACCACCCCCCTGACCAACCGCACGGTAACCAACTATCATTATGACCGGTCGTGGTCAGACACCATTGCATTTTATGATTACTTTACACCGCTCGTAACCGTCCGGGCACCGGAAGCCTATATCATTCCGCAAGCCTGGGAAGAAGTGATCGACCGGATGGCACAAAACGGGGTCAGGATCGACCGCCTGGAAAAGGACACCATCGTGGAAGCAGAAACAACCTACGTGGAAGACTTCGAGGTTTCAGGGACTTCCAACCAGGGACGCCATACCATCAGCCAGCTGGAAACCCGCACCGAGCTGACCAACAGACAATTCTACAAGGGCGACGCCATCATCCATACCAACCAGCCGGCCAACAACTACATTGTGCATGCCCTTGAGCCGGAGGCCCCGGCTTCCTTCCTCAGATGGGGATTCTTCACTTCCGCCCTGGAAGACGGGGAAGGATGGTGGATCTACGGATTCGAGGATTACGCCTGGGAACGGTTGCAGGAAGATGAGGCACTGAGAAAAGCATTCGAGGCCCGCAAAGCTGAAAACGAGGCTTTCCGCAACGACCCCCGCGCCCAGCTTGAATTCATCCTCAGCCAGGTCAGGGAGCAGGAAGTAGAACGAAGCTGGCATCTTTACCCGGTAGGCAGGTTGGTTTCAGGCAAATAGCTTCAGCCGGTATTTTTTGCAAATTGCACCCTTTCGGGTATTTTTTGACAATTCCGACTTTGAATTATACCCGTTCGGGTACAGATATATTAAAGCGAAGGGGAAAAAAATGCATTCACCACCACAAAAGGAATGCTCAGTTTCATCCCCCCGTCAATTTCCGATTGCCGGTTCAGCGCATCTTCCACCCGGGCAAACACCTCCCCTGCCCGCTCCGGCGGCAGGATGTCAACCCAGGCATTCAGGAAGCCAGACCGGATCTGATAATGATTGAGCATGGCCGTTCCATTGGTAAAGTGATAGTTGAACTGGTCATACGCCAGGTCCTTCACCACGAAGCCGAGCTGACGCAATTCTTCCAGGACATGATCCAGGGGTGGTCTTTTGGCGGCGATATGCCGGTGCATCCGCTCCACCTCCTCATCCAGACCAAGCTCAATCAGCACCTGTTCGAAACAATTGTAAAACTCAAACATGCTCTTGTCCAGGTTCAGGCTCAGCAGCAGCTGTCCCCCTGCCCTGCTCACCCGGGCACATTCAGCCAGCACCTTTTTCCTGTCATCCACATTATTGATGCCGTTGTTACTGATAACCAGATCAATGCTGCGATCATCCAGGGGAATGGATTCGGCCACCCCCTCCATGATGCGCACATTGCCAACCCCGTAAAGATCCGCCTTTTCGCGGGCCCGGGCACAGGCCTCCTCCCAGGGGTCAATCCCGTATACCACCGAACTTTCGCCCAGCCGCATAGCCAGCTCAATCAGAGGAAAGCCGCTCCCAAAGCCAATGTCCAGGGCTGTCAGCCCGGGTTTGTACTCCACCGCTTCCAGCAACTTCACCCCGAACGGCGCCGACCACAGCGGCAACTCATCGCCGATATTCACCACGCCCCCGGTGGGGGTGTCTTTTCTCAGGTATGACTGATCCATACAAACTATGACATTTTATCCGGGGCTATACCCCGGGTTTGTACCTCTCATGCATCAAAGAATAAAGCTACAAATAATTGGAACAATACGCATAGACGGTTTTTTTTTCATTTGTTTTTTCACAACCGGGCCCGCAGCTATCCGGAATGCACTTATCCATTTAATGATAAAGCTCGAAAATATTTCCCTTTCCCTTGACGGGAAGCAGTTGTTTGACAAACTGTCGACAGAAATACCTGCCGGCGGACGCCTGCTCATCAGCGGCGAATCGGGCAGCGGCAAGACCACCCTGCTCAGGATGTTGCTGGGATTTGTATTGCCCGACCAGGGAAGGGTGTTGATTGACGGGCAGGAACTCCGGCTTGACAATGTGTGGCAGCTGCGGCAGAAAATGGCTTACGTGAGCCAGGAGATGCAGATCGGCCAGGGGCGGGTCGAAAGCTTCATCAAAGAAGTGCTCCGGTTTAAGAACAACAGACACATTGACTATGAAAAGGATAAGGTTCTCAGCCTGCTGGATGACCGGGCAGCTATTCCTGATGGGCATCCTGCTGGTATACCTCTTCCGGTGGGACAACTCCTGGCTAAATATTGCCTGGGTGATTGTCATGATGTTCTTTGCCTGTTTTGCGGCCATGGTCAACAGCAAGATCTCCTTCCGGCACTTTTTTGGTCCGGTTTTCCTGTCCTATTTTGCAGGGACCGGTTTCGTGCTGCTGTCGCTGGGTGCCAACCAGCAGGAAGCACTTTTGCCGTACTTTCGTGATGCCATGCTGGCAGCCATGCGCCCGTTCCTGGCCAACATGGCCACCATGGGCATTGTGTCACTGCCCGGCATGATGACCGGTCAGATCCTGGGCGGCGCCGCCCCCCAGACCGCCATCAAATACCAGATCGCCATCGTCCTGGCCATCTTTGCGGCCCTCACCATCAGCGTCAGCCTTTCCATCTACTTCTCTTCACGCAGGGCTTTTGATGACTACGGCATTCTGAAACCGGGGTTGTTCAGGGAATGATTTATCACGAAAAAAAAAGACACTGAGCAATGAATAAACCCACTGAAAAAACAATCAGTTGGGGCATCATGGGCCCCGGCAAAATCGCCCGCAAGTTTGCCCGCGACCTGCAAAAAGTTCCGCATGCCAAGCTATATGCCGTGGCATCAAGGAATTATGACAGGGCAGAAGCCTTCGGCAAGGAATACAGCCTGCTGTGCCTCAGCCGGAAAAAAGCCGTTTTGTGCGAGAAGCCGCTGGCCCTGGACACCACACAGGCACAAGAAATGATCGCTGCCTCCAAAGCCCATCATGTGTTGCTCATGGAAGCCATGTGGACCGCATTTTTGCCCCACTTTCAGGCTGCCATGCAACAAAATTGAAAAGGAGGGTAAAACGAAGCAATACACCTTTACCAACCGCGGAGAAGGGTTCGTACATGAAATAGCGCATTTCTGTGATCTGCTGCGGGAAGGCAAGACCGAAAGCCCCGTGATGACTTTCGACACCAGCCTGCAGCTTACAGGTCTGCTGGATAAAGTAAGAGGCAAGATCGGGTTGCAATATGATTGATGGATCAGCCGTGTTATTGATGGATCAGCCGATCGTTCCTGCCAACCTTGCCAGATCGGGCGCACTTAGTATCAGCGGGCTTTTCCGCCCGTCAAGGGTCAGCTGCAGGGTATGATCCTCAAGAGAGAGTGTGGTATCCAGGATGCGGTTCCGGGGATAAGACCGGCTGCCCTGCCCGACAATGAGCAGGCGGTTGTCGGTCACGTAGATATCCCCTTCCATATCCGTCACATAACCCAGCTCTTTATACCGGACACGGTCGCGCTGGTATTGCTGCAGGATCTTTTCTTTCAGCAAACGGCCTTCTGTTTTGAAATAACAGGTTTCATTGTTTTTGAGCGGGATGTCCACCTCCACCGGTTCAGGGGGTGCTTCCACTGCATCCCTCAACTCACACAGTTGCCGAATCATGCCCAGCTCCCACTCCACCTCCCCGGCGGGGATGCGCAACTCCTCCCGCAGCCGCGAGAGCTGCTGCTCCTCTTCCGGAGTGATCATGTGGTCTTCAATCACCTCCTCCACAAAGTCCGAAAAAGCCCCCGCCTTCATCCGCCTGATATGATGCGCAGGCAATGAGAGTTCTCCTTCCAGGGCTTCTACCTCGGCAGGCTGAATATAGTCGGGGTCTTCAAAGTATGCATCCAGAAAACGGGCAAAAGCATGATAGTGAAGCCAGATCTTCCAGTTGCCCTGCACCCCTTCATCATGAAGCAACCCCAGTATTTCAGGTACCGGGTTTCGCTGGTCCAGCCCCCGGTCAATGCCCCGGAACACTTCCCGTGCCCGGGATGCCTGTTTTTCATGACGCCCTTTCAGGAAGATCCCGCCCAAAAGCAGGATCAATGCAGGAATGATCAACGCCCAGTCATTGTTCCCGATCCCGGCCAAAGCCAGCAGCGCCGCAGCCACGAACAGCAGCGTGATCGTCCGTGGACGGCCCGGGGCTGCAGGCAGATCCGGCATCGATACAGGCCGTGCCCCGGACTCCGGGCAATAGGTAAGACCCGTATCCACAAAAATGCGCGTTTCTCCATCTGCGCGCGATGATGCCCGGCCAACCCCTTTCCTGCCCTGGCTGGCATATTTCCGGTAATAGAGGCCGTGACGTCCTCCATGCACATACGGGCCCTTGGGCCCCACTCCTACCCGGGCACCCGTGATCCCGCCGGAAACGCCCACGCCACTTTTGGACAAATTCAGCCGCAGCGGCCCCAGGTTCAGTCCTTTTCTTAAATAAAATGCCATATCATGCAGCGTTTATGTGCGCTTTCAGCCGGCATCACCCTATTGACGGCCTCCAAGTCTGGTTAAAAAAACCACCGGGTGTAACCGGAAAGTATAAAGATATTAATGTTTTAATACTGTGAGAAACAATCATTCACCCAACTCATTGGATTGGCTCAAAAATGCTGTAAGTTTGTGTAAATAATAAAAACAGATATTATGCTGCCTGATTTCAAATCATTCAAGCTACCTGAAAATTTTCTGATTGTTGGCGCTGCTGTTGAAACCGGCATATTCGGGGAATTAAAAGACCGGGCACTGACGCTGAATGAGCTGGCCGTGGCCACAGGGGCAAACCAGCGGGCGTTGCGGATCGTAACCGAGGCCCTGGTTTCATTGGGATATCTTGCCCATGACAACGGGATGATAAAACTCACACCAGGGTGTTATTCAGTTTTGTACGACCAGGAAAGCCCGGACTATCAGGGCTTTGCATTTATGCACACCTATAAGCTTTTGCCAAGGTGGCTGGAGCTGCCAAACATTCTGAAAACCGGCAAACCGGTGCAAAAAATGGGAGATCCGGCCGAACAAGAATATTTCATTGAGGCCATGAGCCACTATGCCAGTGAAGGTGCCACTGAGATAGCGGCATACTGCCTGCAAGACCTCCCTGCCAACCCTGAAGTGCTTGACATTGGCGGCGGACCGCTCACAAATGCCAGGGCTTTTGCCCGGAAGGGAGCAAAGGTTACCATACTTGACCTTCCGGAAGTCGTCGAAATGATGGAGCCGGAAATTGAGCCGGGACTTCCCATAAAAATGGTGAAGGGCAATTTTACCGTTGATCTTCCGGATGGCCCCTTCGACCTGGCTTACCTCGGCCATATCTGTCATATCATTGGTGAAAAGGAAAACAGGAAACTCCTCAGGGATGTGGCCGGAAAACTCAAAAATGGAGGAACAATAGTCATTAATGATTTTATCCGTGGCACAGGACCCGGCCCTGACACCTTTGCAGTCAACATGCTGGTTAACACCGACTCGGGTGGCACATGGACCTATGAGCAGTATAAAACCTGGCTTGAAGATGCCGGCTTTACCGTGTTCCCGTATGCCACCGTAAGTGACAGCCAGTTAATAAAAGCCCGGAAAATTCAGGGTTAAACAATTAGCAAATGTGGCCAAATTTTCTTATCTTTAGGACAGCGGGAAATTATCAATAAATGGCTCTCCCAGCCAATGTCTGCGAATCATATCACTAAGTAAATGCATACCCCCGTCACCTTTGCGCAAGATCAAAACCCAGACTTCAAAAAGACCCTGTTCAGGCGGGTCAATCAATATTTTTCCGAAAAGAGCATTTCAAGGCATCACACCCCCGGCATGCTGATCAAAACGGCAGCCATGCTGCTGATATATATCATCCCCTTTTTGCTCATCCTGACCATCAGTATGCCTTTCTGGCTGGTATTGGTCCTCTATTTTGTGATGGGAGTGGGTACAGCAGGCGTCGGGATGTCGGTCATGCACGATGCCAACCATGGCGGATACTCAAAGAATCAAAAGGTTAATCGCCTGTTGGGATTAAGCATGAACCTTATCGGTGCTGACTCCTACAACTGGAAAATCAAGCACAACAAACTGCATCACGTGTTTACCAATATTTACGGCAAAGACGAAGACATCAACAACCGTGTGATACTCCGGTTCGCGTTTGCAGCACCACTAAAAAAGTACCATAAATACCAGCACCTGTATGCCTGGTTCTTTTATGCCCTGATGAGCTTTTCCATGATATTCGGGGATGTCTCGAAACGGATCAGTAACCGGAAGAAAGGCCTTACCAATATTTCGGCAAAGGCTTTCCGCCGCTCCATGGTGTGGCTGATAGTTTCGAAGGCCCTGTACACCATAATCATTTTGGGTTTCCCGATCAT
>SL_8KL_010_SEDDRAFT_10001461_pt1 | contig 20489 bp, 17 predicted proteins | sample SodLakKL_010_SED_4_FD_11160 | JGI IMG/M metagenome (IMG submission 11160)
CTCTATCTGGACGATGATATGCTCCTGCGCACACATACCTCACCCGTGCAGGTGAGGACCATGGAGAAGACCGATCCCCCCATCCGCATTATAGCCCCCGGCCGTGTTTACAGGGCGGATGAGCTCGACGCCTCTCATTCCCCTGTGTTTCATCAGCTGGAGGGGCTTGTTGTCGATGAGAATATAACCTTCGGTGATCTGAAAGGAACGATCAGAATAATGGTGGAGGAGATCTATGGCGAGAAACGGGATGTGAGATTNCGGCCCAGCTANTTTCCCTTCACCGAACCCAGTGCTGAAGTCGATGTCTCCTGTGGTGTATGCGGGGGAGANGGCTGCCGCCTCTGCTCCGATACCGGCTGGCTGGAAATTATGGGTTCCGGNCTGGTNCACCCCAGGGTGCTGGAGATGTCCGGCATTGATCCCGATCAGTACAGCGGATTTGCCTTCGGTATGGGTATAGANAGAATTGCCATGCTCAAGTACGGTATAGAGGATATCAGGCTGCTCTTCGAAAATGACCGGAGATTNTTAAGACAGTTCAAATAATTATCGTTCTGGAGGAGATATCATGAAACTATCCTATAACTGGCTGAANTCATACCTGGATATACCGTTCAGTCCTGCAGAACTGGCCCGCAGGCTGACAATGGCGGGTCTGGAAGTTGAGAAGATGGAATATCTGGGCCAGGGGCTGGAATATATTGTTGTGGGCAGGATAGAAAAAGTGGAAGAACACCCCGGAGCAGATGGCCTTCATGTGTGTCAGGTGGATTTTGCCGGGGAAGAGAGGCAGATAGTATGTGGTGCCGATAACGTCAGACCCGGGCTGAAAGTTCCGGTGGCACTGCCCGGGATCGAAATTCCCGCAGGTGAAAAAGTCGAGGAAAAGCGCATAGAGGGTGTAGATCTCAGGGTATGATCTGTTCCGAGGATGAGCTCGGTCTCACCGACGAGAAAAAAGATGTGATCATGGAGCTGCCCGATAATTACCGGGCAGGCAGCAAGTTCATCTCTGAGGCCGGCCGCGATGATTATGTTTACAAGCTGGATCTAACCCCCAATTACGCCCGCTGTCTGGGCCTGCTGGGCATCGCCAGGGAGATAAAGGCCCTGACAGAAGAGGAGATCGAGATAAACTGGCCTGAGACATCGATTGATTTTCGGGGCGAGTCACCTGTCAGCATAGAGGTCGAAGACAAAGAGCTCTGTCCCCGCTATACAGCCCGGCTGATAGAAAATGTGGAGATAAAACCCTCCCCTGATTGGTTACAGGAACGTCTCAGGGCGGTGGGTGTAAGGCCGATAAACAATGTTGTGGATATAACCAATTATGTCATGCTCGAATACAATCAGCCCCTTCACGCCTTCGACTTTGCCGAAATAGCGGGAGATAGCATTTTTGTGCGCAGGGCTGAAAAGGACGAGGAACTCACGACACTCGACGATGAGAGAAGGGAGCTGGATGAGGAAGATCTGGTAATTGCTGATGCTGAGAAAGCCATCGGACTGGCAGGTGTTATGGGAGGTGCCGGGACAGAGGTAAGCCGACATACCGATACTGTGCTGCTGGAAGCGGCTTTTTTCGATCCGGTCTCCATCCGCCGAACTTCTCGGCGCCACGGCCTCAATACAGAATCATCACACCGCTTTGAGAGGGAGGTAGATATATCAGCTGTGGATGAGGCCTCACGCAGGGCCTGTCATCTGCTGGAAAAGTACGCCTCGGCTGAGATCGTGGGCGGAATATCCGAATACTATCCCCGCACTTATGAGCCTGCTGAGATCGAGGTGGGGGTTGAGCGCATCAATTCTCTGCTGGGCACCGGAATATCCGGGGAGAAGATGAAAAATATGCTCACAGATCTGGGTTTTTCCTGTCAGCTAAAATCCGGGGAGCTTGCCGTAAGTGTTCCCGGATTTCGCAGTGATGTTGAATATGACGCCGATATTATGGAAGAGATAGCCAGAGCGTATGGGTATAACAATATTGACTATTCCAGACCGGCCACCACAGAACCGGGAGGGAGGACACCGGAGCAGAAGGCCAGATTGAAGCTGAACAATCTGCTCAAAGGGTTGGGACTCGAGGAAGCTTACTGTTTCAGCCTCCGGGCCGGTGATGATGAATTTCTGCCCTATCTGAAGGAGGGGGAGAGCGAGAGACCCCGGCTCAAAAACCCTCTCAGCAACAATTTTGCCGAACTGCGCACCACACTGCTGCCGGGCCTTATCGAATCCCTGTCAGGCAATGCCCGCAATCAGGTGGAAGAGATGGCCGTATACGAGCTGGGAACAGTTTTCAGCCGGCTCTCAGATGATAAAAGACCTGCCGAGCGTCAGAAGATGGGACTGGCCTCGATGGGGGCTGACTCCGGCCTGGACAGATGGGAGCAGGAGGCTGCGGATTTCTTCTATCTCAAGGGTGTCATCGAGAATGTATTTGCGGACTTTGTCGTAGACGAATATGCCTGGAAAGAGGGCGATCACCCCCTCTTTCATCCCGGCAGATGTGCCCTGATAGAGATTGCGGGGGAGAAGGCGGGTTATCTTGGTGAGCTGCATCCTGATATCACCGCAGAATTTGATCTGCCGGAGAGAGCTGCAGCAGGTGAATTGAGCACTGCCAGCCTCTTTGCTGCGGCAGATTATCGTGAGATAGAATACACACCTCTTTCCCGATATCCTTCCATGATCAGAGATCTGGCCGTTGTGGTCGAAGAGGATATTTCATCACGGACCGTGCGCGAAACAATTGGAAATGCTGCCGGGGATAAGCTGCGTAATGTTGAGATATTCGACTTTTATCAGGGAGATCAGATTCCTGCCGGCCGTAAGAGCCTGGCTTTCCAGCTGATCTTTCAGGACCGGGAGAGAACTCTGACAGAGGAGGAAGTCAATGAGGAGATGGAGCAGATCTTTAAGGCCCTCACAGAAAAATTGGGGGCAGAAATAAGAGGTAAATAGCTCTCGGGCAGGAATATATATAATGAGGCATTATATCTGGCTAAAAAATACAGGCTGGAGGCTAGATCATGAGAGAGAAATCCGAACCAAATAGAAAAAAATTCAAAACCAGAGTGCTGGGTGAGGAGCTGCCTGTTGTGGGTGATATTTCCCGGGAATATGTGGAGAATCTGGCCGCTTATATCAACGAGATAGGTGATGATATTGCCCGGGCCTATCCCACACTTCCCCGGCGGCGTCTCTTCGGGCTGACACTTTTGAACATAGCGGATCAGTACCAGAAACAAAAAGAGAAAAGACAGGATCTGGAGGAGAGATGTGAGAACCTGGAGCGGGATAAAAAAGAGCTGCAGAGGGAAGTTGAGCGTCTGAGGGAAGAAAATGAAGAACTTCTCGATCTTCTGCAGGAGGTTGAATGATAATTGGATTCCCTTTCACTGCTCGATTTATTTATAATTTTAATAGTCCTCTATTTTCTCATCAGCGGTTACCGCCGGGGATTTATAAGGCAGACTGCCGCTGTCATCGGCATAATCATCTCGGTCTACATGGCTTTCAGGTTCTATCTCGATCTCACTGATATACTTGTGCAGTATATAGACCTTTCCCCCACTGTTCTGCAATTTATCAGTTTTTCTCTCATCTTCATAGTTTTCAATGTAGCCATTCATCTTCTCAGCGATTCACTGCGCTCTCTGTTCAGAAAGGCATATCTGGAACCTGTTGATAATGCCGGCGGTTTCATCATGGGGGGAATAAAGGGCATATTGATAGTATATCTGCTGGTTCTGATTCTGAATGAGATCCCCCTGCCCGAGGTTGAGGAGATCATAACCAACTCCTATTTGGCCGGCAGACTGCTAAATCTGACCCCTGTCTTCCAGGATCTGTTGAACGATGTGCTGGGCTGAAGCGTTTTAATCTCCGCTGCGAGGTGATCAGATGTGGAAAAAGAAGAAGGGATCGATGCCAGAGATATTGCCAGAATGTTAAATGAAATGGCTGATTTGATGGAGATCAGAGGTGATAATCACTACAGAATTAGGGCATATCAGAATGCCGCCCGCAGCATCACCGGCCTGGAGCAGAGCCTCTATGAGATGTGGCAGGAGGACAGGCTGACAGAGATCGATGGTATAGGCAGCGGCCTTGCTGCCACCATAGATGAGATATATACTGAGGGAACTATAGAGGAGCTGGAGGAGCTGAAGCGTGAGCTTCCGGACGGCATCATAGAGCTCCTGGAGATACCCGGTCTGGGGCCAAAGAGGGCTCACAGTCTTTTTTATGAGCTGAATGTTAACAATATTGAGGATTTGCAGAGCGTGCTGAAGGCGGGCGAGGTTAGAGAGCTGGCCGGATTCGGTGAAAAGCTGGAAAAAAAGCTGGATAAAAACTTGAAGAGATACAGAGAATATCAGAAATTCTGCCGCATAAAGGATGCACTGGTCATAGAGCAGAAGCTGGGGGATTTTTTGGATGGGATCTCCGGGCTTGTCAGGGATTACAGCCCGGCCGGCAGCCTGAGGAGAAAAAAAGATCTGGTCAGGGATATAGATATGATCATAGCGGCTGAAGCCGGGGATCACGATGATATAGCCGATGAACTCCTGTCCTGTCAGTTTTTAGGCTCTCTTCGCGACTCCCGTGTCCGCCAGGAGTTCGCCGGCGGCCTGCAGCTCTCGCTTCTCTACGAAGATATTATCGAGATAGACTTCTTTCTGGTTGAGCCGGGCGATTATCCCCTGTATTTGCAGAGGTTAACGGGCTCTAAGGCCCACAATGAAAGGCTGGAGGAGATCTGCCAGCAAAAGAGCCTGAAGATTGATTCTTCCGGGTTTTTCGATTCTGACGGAGACAGGATTGAAGTTGAGGAAGAGAAGAAGATATATGAATATCTGGATATGAATTATATAATCCCCGAGCTGAGGGAGAACAGGGGAGAGTTAGAATCAGCCGGTCAAAATCGTCTTCCCGCAAGCCCCGAGACAGCGGATATTAAAGGTGATCTGCATCTGCACACACATTACAGTGATGGTACACACAGCCTTGAGGATATGATCGAAGGGGCCCTGAGAAGGGGTTATGAATATATTGCAATAACGGATCATTCGGTCTCACTGAGAATAGCCGATGGCCTCTCAGTTGAAAGGCTGCGCCAACAGGGCGAAGCTATCGACAGGCTTAATGATAAGTACTCTGACATCGAGATATTGAAGGGGATTGAAGTCGATATACTGCCGGGGGGAGAGCTGGATTATGCCGGGAGTGTTCTGGAGGAGCTCGATCTGGTTATAGCTTCCATTCACAGTGGATTCAACCAGTCGGCCCGGGAGATAACAGAGAGGATAGTTGGGGCTATGGAGAATTCGGCCGTGGATATAATAGGTCACCCCCAGGGCAGGCTGCTGGCCAGCCGCGAGGCATATCAGGTTAATATGACACGCGTGATAGAAGCCGCCTCTGCCACGGAGACCTGTCTGGAGATAAATGCCTCACCTTCCCGTTTGGATCTGGATGATAGGATGGCCAGAAAAGCTGTGGAAAGCGATGTGAAGATTGCCATCAATACAGATGCACATCATCCAGGTGAATATGATCAGATTAAATACGGTGTAAATGTGGCCAGAAGGGGCTGGGTAAATAGAGAAGATATAATTAACACCTACAGCACCGGAAGTCTGCTGGAGTTTCTGTCATAAAATGAAAACTGTCCGCTCTATTAAGGAGGAATGGAATTTTGGCTCAACAGGATGTCCATAAACCAAGTCTGGAGATGCTCGAATTTGCCAGAATAAAAGAGATTGCCCGTGAATATGCAGCTACACTGCCGGGGCAGAAGAGAATAGATAAACTGCTGCCTCTGAGGAATAAGGAGGTCATCGACAGGCGGCTGGCAGAAGCTGAACAGGCTTCTTATATCTACGCCGAAAAGGGTGTTCCACCGCTTCTGGCACCTGAAAAACTGGAGAGGATCCTGCTCAAGGCCGGAAAGGAGATAGTCCTGTCTCCCGGAGAGATAAGAAGTGTGGACAATGTCCTGAGAGCTGCGGTCAATACAGCAGATTTTTTTGCTGAGATCGCTCAGGAGCAGGAGGAAAGCCACAGCAAGGAGACCAGAATGTCAGAGGGTCCATTATTGAGCTACAGCCAGCAGCTGGTTTCTCTGCCTGAGATTCGTCAGGAGATCGACAGGGTGCTGGACGATAAAAATGAGATAAAGGACAGTGCCAGCCAGAAATTAAAATCGATCAGGGACAGCATGGAGGCCACAGAAAACCAGATCAGAAAAGACCTGCACAAAACCATAGACAAACAGCGTGAACTGCTGCAGGATGATCTCATCACCAGAAGGGATAACAGATATGTGGTGCCCGTAAAACAGGAGCACCGCAACACATTTTCCGGGATCATTCACGGGCGTTCATCCAGCGGTATGACGGTCTTTATGGAGCCCATGAGTGTGGTTGAGCTCAACAATAAACTGCGTGAGCTCCGTCAGGAGGAGGAGGAGGAGATTCAGCGTATTCTCCAGGAGCTGACATATAAGATAGCCGCAGAGAGCAGGGTGATAAAGAAGAATTACAGGATGCTGATCAAATTTGATGAGTGTTTCGCCCGGGGCCGTTTCATGAATGACTGGTCAGCTGTCAGACCGGAGCTCAATGAGAGAGGTCTGATCGATATAAAGCAGGGCAGGCATCCTCTGCTGGGAGATGAGGCCGTGCCCATAGATATTGAAGTTGGCCGGGATTTTAACACTTTAGTTATAACAGGTCCCAATACCGGCGGTAAGACCGTATCTCTAAAAACTCTGGGTTTATTTGTGGTCATGTCGGCCAGCGGACTGCCCATACCGGCCGATGAGGGCAGCAGGATATCGATTTTCAGGGATGTATTTGCCGATATAGGAGACGAGCAGAGTATAGAGCAGAATTTGAGCACATTTTCCTCTCATATGAATAATATTAAAACCTATCTGGAGAGGGCCGATGAAAACTCACTCGTTCTCCTGGACGAGATAGGTGTGGGGACTGATCCCAGAGAAGGTGCGGCACTGGCTATATCGATTCTGGAGGAATTCAAAGGCCGCGGCACCATAAGTGTTTCCACCACTCATTACAGCCAGCTGAAAAGCTATGCCTTTTCCACCGAAAACGTGGAAAATGCCTCCGTGGAGTTCGATGTGGAGACATTAAGCCCCACCTACAGGCTGATAATGGGGGTTCCGGGTGGGAGCAATGCCTTTGAAATTGCCTTAAGGCTTGGCATACCGGACCATCTCATTGAGGGAGCTCGCTCACTTCTGCAGGAGGATGAGCTGGCGGTGGAGGAGATAATCCGCGATCTCAATGAGGAGAGGCAGAAATTCGAGGATAAAAATGCCGAACTGGAAAAAATGGAAGCCCGGCTTGAGAGAAGGAAGGAAAAACTGGAAAGCCGGGAAAAAGAGCTGCGGGAAAAGAAGGATAGGATAATTGAGGACACCAGGCAGGAAGCCAAAAAAGAGCTGAAAAGACTGCAGGCCAGAAGCAAGGAGATACTATCAGAACTGAAAAACCAGGATTTCACCAGCAAGAAGCAGATTGACAGAGTCGAAACAAAGCTCAATCTCGAGCTCAAGGATTTAAGAGAGCATTTCGAGAGGAGATCTGCTCCGCCCGAGGAGGAAGAAGAGGAGATCGAATATGATTTTAAACCCGGTGATAGTGTAAAGATTAAGAGTGTGGGCCAGAAAGGTGAGATTATATCTCTCGATGAGGAGAGCCGCGAGGCTGAAGTGCAGGCCGGTGTGATGCAGGTAAATGCCGATCTGGGCGATCTGGTCCCGGCTGTAGAAGAGGAGGATACGGAGAAGACCGTGCGAAAATATCAGGTTAAAAAGAGCAGCTCTGTCTCTCCCTCACTGGATCTCAGGGGCAAAAGATATCAAGAGGCACAAAAAGAGGTCGATAAATACCTGGATGATGCCTTTCTGGCCGGCCTCAATGAGGTGGAGATTATTCATGGCAAGGGCAGCGGTGCGCTGCGTCGGGCTGTGAGGGATGTCGTAGAAGATCACAGTCATGTCGATGGTTTTAGAGGCGGACAGGAAGGTGAGGGAGGTATGGGCGTTACAATAGTAAATCTCAAGTAGACAGTAAAACCCCACCCGATCCGGGTGGGGTTTTGACTCTGATGCAGTCTAATTTTCTTCATCCTCCTCCGCTTCATCCGAAGTGAGCAGGTCCAGAAGGCTGTCAATGCGATCTCTTCTATCCTGTCTTTCCTGATCGGGATCTTCTTCTTCGCTGTCAGCATCTTCAGCTTCAACTTCAGTCTCATCCTCCACATCATCGGATTCATCCTGGAAGCCAAAAAGACCATCAGTCTCTGCTTCTTCATCTTCTGCCGGTGACGCTTCCTCATCAGAATCGACATCATCGAGGTCTACCAGACTGTCACCTTCGGCTGCCGGGGCCGATTCTGCCGTGATCTCGTCGTCACCGATTTCTGGCTCATCAAGGGCAAAACCCACATGATCCTCACAGGCCGTCTGCGGTACTGAGGCAAATTCTGGTTCACCATCATCATTTCTTCTGGGGATTCCTGTTTCGGGATCTATATCTAGAACAGGCATGTAGTCCTGAGCAATATAGGTGCCGCTGATCGGCTCATGATCTCCGGAGGGATTGGTCTGGCCGAAGTTTTTGGTCTGAGGGCCTAGCAGCACACCGCTTTCGGTTATATATTCAGCCTCCTCTATTCTTTCCTGGGGACAGCCGGTTGTGGCCAGATCGCCTGTTTCTCCATCCAGGCGGACGGTCTCAACATTTCCGCCAAAATCGGATGTCTGATCAGGTGTATTATCTATTCTGAAGATTTCACTGGTGGTCTGTATCGAGTTATTTCCCGGCTGCAGTCCTGTGGCCGGATCGATATCAAGGGAGATAATATCCTCCGGCCTTTCGAAAGAAGTTTCCGGAATATCTTCGATGATCTCATCCATATATCTCTCCCATATCATAACCGTCTGGCTGCTGCCGATTCTGCCTGTTTCCGGATAGTTCATGCGCCTGGGTCTATCCTCTCCCATCCAGACAGTCGTCACTTTTTCGGGGATCATGCCCACAAACCAGGCATCTGTAAAGTCATTGGTGGTGCCGGTTTTTCCTGCAACATCCCGTTCAAGATCTGCTCTCCAGCCCGTACCGTCTTCCACCACTGATCTCAGCATATCGAGAGCGAGATAGTTATCGGATTCAGACATGACCGCTTTTCTTTCGGGATTGGCCCGGTAGATAACATTGCCCTCTCTGTCGCGAACCTCTTTGATGGCATGGGGTTCGACCCAGATGCCGTCATTGGCAAAAACCGAATAGGCAGATGTCATCTCCAGGGGGGTCACTCCTCTGGTCAGACCGCCCAATGCCAGTGAGAGATGATCATCATAATAGTCCTGTTCCTGCAGTGTGGTGATGCCCATCTCCTCGGTCAGTTCGGTGGTATCCTCCAGCCCAACTTCTTCGATCATATTCACAGCTGCTACATTCAGTGACTGGGCCAGAGCATGTCTTAATGAAACCAGGCCGTGATATTCGTGGTCGAAATTGACCGGCCAGATTTCGTAGGTCGAATCATCTTTGGGGCTGGGACGGGGAATATCGTGAACTATATCTCCGGGGGAAAACCCGTTCTGTATGGCTGTAGCATAAACAAAGGGTTTAAAGGCCGAACCCGGCTGTCTGGTAGCCTGGGTGGCCCGGTTGAACTGATCATCGCCTCTGCCGCCTATCATTGTTAAAATTTCACCTGTCTCGGGTTCAATGGAAACCAGAGAGTATTGAGGCTGTGTTTCTGATATGGTATTATCTCTGGTTGTCGAAGGGATCAGATTATCTTCTAATGCCCCCTCAATTGTATCCTCAGCAGTCTCCTGCTGTTCAACATTCAGCGTGGTTTTTACCTCCAGACCGCCTCCATAGACGGTGTCAGCTCCAAACATTCTGATCAGCTGATCCCTCACATGGCGGACAAAATAGGGGGCTGTTTCATCGACTTCCTCCTCTTCCCGTGAGGCGATATCAATCTCCTCTTCGGCGGCCTGACGTGCTTCCTCTTCGCTGAGAAATCCGATCTCAGCCATGCGGTTTAGCACCACATTTCTTCTGCGGAGGGCCGCCTCCTGATTATTATGAGGTGAATAGAAATTAGGCGATCGGGGCAGTCCGGCGAGAAGGGCGGATTCTTCCAGTGACAGCTCACTGACATCCTTATCGAAGTAGAGCTGGGAGGCAGCCTGCACCCCATAGGCATTATGTCCCAGAAAGATCTCATTCATATACATTTCCAGTATCTCCGACTTTGTATAGAGCCGCTCGAACTGCATGGCCAGATATATCTCCTGCAGTTTTCTGTATATTGTTTTATCATGGGTGAGCAGGGCACTGCGTGCCAGCTGCTGGGTTATGGTGCTGCCCCCTTCAGCCAGACGACCTTCTCTTAAATTGTTGAGCAGTGCCCGGCCTATACCAACCAGATCCACACCATGGTGGTCATAAAAATTGTGATCCTCAATGGCTATTACAGCCTGGGTTAGCTCTTCTGGAATATCATCCAGTTCGACATAGAGTCTGTTCTCCACGAAGAGGCTGTTGAGAAGTTCTCCATCACTGCTGTATATTCTGCTGGTCTGAACGCCCCCTCTGTAATCGGATATATTGGGGGTGTCTTCGATCAGCCAGGCTAAAGCTCCCAGCGTTATGCCGACTACAAGTGAGAGAGATACAACGACAGCTGCTATTATGTACCTGTATTTATTGTTTGTACATGAATTTCTGCGCTTTTCAGCGGACATATTTACACCTCCTGTCCAGTCATAATTATAACATAAATATCTGAGTACTGCTAGCCCTGCCGGCTTGTTAGGGCAAATCTATTCTGTTATAATTATAATATATGCGGATATTTTCCTGCGTGGTGAGAAAAATAGTCATATATTATCAGAGGTGTTCAGGTATAAATAAACAGGTATAAATAAAGATGAACATAATAAATACAGGAGGTGAGAGTCCGGAGTGATCCGGATGGTATATTTTGAGCAGAAAAGATATCGATAAACAGATGAAGATTTTAAGGCAGGGTGTGGAAGAGCTGATCGACGAGGAATCTCTGAGAGAGAAGCTCAAAACAGCAGAAGAGGAGGAGAGGCCTCTCAGGGTAAAACTCGGCCTTGATCCTTCAGCACCTGATCTGCATATCGGTCATACTGTGGTGCTAAATAAGCTGAAGCAGTTTCAGGAGTTAGGCCATGAGGTCCATCTCATCATAGGTGATTTTACCGGCATGATCGGCGATCCCAGCGGCAGGTCCAAAACAAGAAAACAGCTTACGAGAGAAGAGGTCGAGGAGAATGCCCGCACCTATGAAGAGCAATTTTCGCGGGTGCTCGACCCGGGCAAAACAGAGCTTCATTTTAACAGCAGCTGGCTGGACAGCCTGGATGCCAGGGATGTTATCAATATATCCTCACGTTACACTGTGGCCAGGATGCTGGAGAGAGAGGACTTTGCCAGCCGTATGGAGGATAACCGTCCCATCTCCATCCATGAGTTTCTCTATCCGCTCATGCAGGGCTATGATTCTGTGGCCATAGAGGCCGATGTTGAGCTGGGAGGAACAGATCAGATGTTCAATCTTCTGGTGGGCAGAAGGCTGCAGAAGGAATTCGGCCAGGAACCCCAGGTTCTGGTCATGATGCCGCTGCTGGAAGGTCTGGACGGCAGCGATAAGATGAGCAAAAGTCTGGATAATTATGTGGGTATAGAAGAGGATGCCAGTAAAATGTTCGGCAAGATCATGTCCATACCTGATGATCTAATCCTTCGCTACTTCAGGCTGCTGACGGATGCAGATCCTGCCCGGATAGAGGAGCTGGAGGAAACTCTGGCTCGTGCAGATGTAAACCCCATGCAGGTAAAAAAAGAGCTGGCCGCAGAGATTGTGGAAAGGTTTCATGAAGAGCAGGCTGCAGAGGAAGCAGCCTCCGAATTTGAGCGGGTTTTCTCACAGGGAGAACTGCCCGAAGATATGCCCGTGGTCGAGATAGCCAGTGAAGAGATGAAAGGTGAAGGGATATGGATAGTCGATCTTATAGCCGCTACAGGCATGGTCGACAGCAACAGCGAGGCGCGCCGGCTGATAGAACAGGGGGCTGTTTCACTCGACGGTGATAAAGTGACAACTGTGGATTGTGATCTGCATATTGAGAATGAGATGATTTTGAAGATCGGCAAGAGAAGATACGCAAGAATAAGAAGGGGAGATTGAGCATGAAGACCGATGAACTTCGCACTGCTTTTATAGAGTTTTTTGAGAGCAAAGGGCATCTGGCCCGGGATAGTTCCCCACTGGTGCCCAAAAATGATCCCTCTCTGCTCTGGATCAATGCCGGGATGACACCCCTCAAACCCTATTTCAGCGGAAGTGAAGAGCCTCCCAGGGAGAGAATGGTCACCGCCCAGAAATGTATAAGGACAAATGATATAGAGAATGTTGGCAGGACCGCCCGTCATCAGACCTTCTTCGAAATGCTGGGCAATTTTTCCTTTGGCGATTATTTCAAGGAGAAGGCGATAGCCTGGGCCTGGGAATTCGTCACTGAAGTTCTGGGATTTGCGGAAGAGGATCTCATAATAACCATATTCCATGAAGATGATGAATCCTTCGATATCTGGCACGAGCAGATAGGGGTTCCTGCGGAGAAGATCATCAGAAGGGGGCGTTCGGAGAACTTCTGGCAGATAGGGACCGGGCCATGTGGACCCTGTTCGGAAATTCATCTCGACAGAGGAGAGGAATATGGCAGTGCTCCTGTCGAAGAGATAAATGATGAAACTTTAGAGCGCGAGGGAGATCGCTTTCTCGAGCTGTGGAATCTGGTTTTCACACAGTATGACTACACCGAAGATGGTGAATATATCGAGCTCCCCCAGAAGAATATAGATACTGGTATGGGGCTGGAGAGAACTGCTTCGGTTCTGCAGGATGTAGACTCCAATTTTGAGACCGATATCATGTTTCCCATCATAGAAGAGGTTATGAGCCAGACAGGACATAAATATGATGAAACAGAGGAGATCAGGACAGCTTTGAGGGTTATAGCCGATCATGTCAGAGGAGTGACCATGGCAGTATTTGACGGCGTTATTCCCTCAAATGAGGGCAGAGGTTATGTGCTGAGAAGGCTTCTGCGCCGGGCCTCCCGCTACGGCCGAGAGCTGGGTTATGGAGAGCCATTTTTGCATACACTTGTTGAAGATGTTATCGAGGTCATGGAGGGGGGATATCCTGAGCTGGGCGAGCGCGGTGAATTCATCGAGAAGGTGATAAGATCGGAGGAAGTGAGTTTTCTGCGCACCATAGAGGACGGCATGGATATCATAGAGGAACTCATCGCCGAGCTGAAAGAGGAAGGCCGGGAGACCCTGGACGGTGATAAGGCCTTCGAGCTATATGACACCTATGGCTTCCCCCTCGATCTGACCAGGGATATGCTGACTGAAGAGGGTCTTTATGTCGATGAAGAGGGATTTGAAGAAGCGATGGCAGAACAGCGTAAAAGGGCGAGAAAGGCTCAAACGGAGGGTGGTTTTGCCGGCGGTGAAGTCGAAGTCTATGAGAATATCCTGGAGGAGATGGACTGCAGGCCTGAATTTGTAGGCTATGAGAAATGTGAGGAAGATGTTGAGATAGCAGCTATCATTCGAGCTGGTGAAAGAGTTGAGAAGCTCGAGGCCGGTGATGAAGGTGAATTGATTCTGAAGGAGACTCCCTTCTATGCCGAGTCAGGTGGTCAGATTGGAGACAGAGGCTATATTTTCGGTGAAAATGGACTGAAACTGCGGGTCAGGGATGTAAAAGACTTTATCGGAATGCCCGTACATCAGGTGAGTGTGGAAGAGGGTGAAATAAAAGCGGGCATGAAGGTAAAAGCAAGTGTGGATGAGGATCTGAGAAAGGCAACCGCCCGCAATCACACCGCCACACATCTGCTCCATCAGACACTCATGGAGGTGCTGGGTGATCATGTTGCTCAGTCCGGATCGCTCGTATCCCCGGAGAGGCTGAGATTTGATTTCACTCATTTTGATCGTCTCAGCCCGGAAGAGTTAGAAGAGATCGAAAAGGAGGTTAACTCCCGCATTCTGGAGAATAGAACGGTAAAAACTCACTTTATGTCACTGCGGGAAGCGAAGAAGATGGGGGCTCAGGCTCTCTTCGAAGAGGAATACGGTGAAGAGGTGAGAGCGATCGAAGTTGAGGATTTCAGCCTGGAGCTCTGCGGTGGCACACATGTAGATGCCACGGGCGAGATAGGCCTCTTCAAGATAATCGATGAGAGCAGCATATCTGCCGGTGTGCGCAGAATCGAGGCCGTGACAGGCCATGGAAGCCTTGAATATCTGCGCAGACTGGAGGATAAAATTTCTGCCGTGGCCGGCAGATTGAATACAGGTGAAGATGATCTGGTCTCCAGGATAGATCATCTGATCTCCGAGAAGAAAACGCTGGAGAAGGATATAGAATCCCTCCAGGACAGGATGGCTGCGGCTAAAGCGGAGGAACTTGTCGGCAAACAGGAGGATATCGGCGGTATCCCCGTAATAATCTCCAATGTGAGGGGAGCATCACAGGAGACGATAAGAACTCTGAGCGATGAACTTCTGGCCAGGTTGAGCAGCGGCATAATAATTCTGGCCAGCACCGGGGATGAAAAGGTATATCTGGTCGTGCGTGTTAGCTCCGATCTCGTGGATGAGGGCTTTGATGCTGGTGACATTATCGGCGAAGCTGCATCTGAAGTCGGCGGCGGTGGAGGCGGTCGTCCGGATATGGCTCAGGCCGGGGGGAGCCAGCCGCAAAAGCTGGAAGATGCTTTTGCCACCGCCCGCAGGCTCATAGAAGAGAATCTCTAGCCACTGCAGAAAAGAGGTTAAATAAAGGGTGTGAATTATGAAAAGTGAAGATAGTGAATTTGGCGATGAAACGGTCAAATTTGATTTTGATATCAGCGATGAGATCAATGAAGCAGGTTACATTCTGGGCAGGGTTTATCAGGCCCTTGAGGATAAGGGCTATAATCCTATCAATCAGATAGTCGGTTATCTTATCTCCGGAGATCCGGCCTATATTACCAGCCATAAAAATGCCCGCTCTTTGATCCGGACCATAGACAGGGATGAGATACTGGAGGAACTGATACGCGAATATCTGGAAGAATAAAAGAAAACAAAAATTTTTCTTTTTAACCCGGTAGAACCCGGGTTTTTCTTTTTGCCCGTGCGGGGAGGCCAGCCGACTTGCAAACACCACTCGGGGAAGGTATAATGGATTACCAGAATGGATAAATTATCTGTTTTTTACAATGAGGGATAATGGGTGAGAATTATTGCACTTGATTATGGAGACAGCAGAATAGGGGTGGCGGTCAGCGATGAGCTTGGCCTGACCTCTCTGCCCCTGACCACAATCGAGAACAGCGGCTTTGAGGATGTGCTTGTCAGGCTGGAAGATCTGATAGAGAGGTATGACCCGGAAGAGATTGTGGTGGGGCTTCCGCTTCATCTCGATGGTGGCAGCGGTGAGCGGGTTGATGTCACCAGAGAATTTGTCGACAGACTGCGGCAGAGACTGTCACTGCCGATAGTGCTCCATGACGAGAGAATGAGCAGTGCCGAAGTTGAGAGGGTGCTGCTGGAGGCGGATATGAGCAGGTCCAAACGCCGCCAGAAGAGGGACAAACTGGCAGCATCGTTGATTTTAAGGAAATATCTGGAGAGTAAAAAGGGAGGTAAATGATCATGTCGGAGATAGATGGAGAGTACTGGTATGATCCGGACAACCGCGAGCTGGTCATCAAGACCGATGAGGAGGAGAGCAGATTTTATTTCCAGGACAGATTTGAGCTGAAAGGTGAGACTTACTGTATACTCTCTCCTGCCGAAGAAGCGAATGATGAAATTGAAGCTAATAAAGAAGAGAATAACTCTGAGGAAGAGGCTCTGATAATGAAGGTCATTGAAGATGAGGAGAATGATGAGGAAATACTCAGTGTGATAGATGATGATGAGGAATTTGAAGCTGTCTGCCGTCATTATTACAGAGAAGAGCAGTGAGATATTCCAGGGAGGATGCTAACCCGTGAAAAAGGCCGGTATATTATTGTTTATCGTGGTGCTGGCTGCCGCAGGTTATCTCTGGTATGATTACCACAGCCAGCCTGCAGAAGAATGGAGTGAACTTCCGCAGGAGGATAGACTTGTTTCCCTGGAGAAGGGCAGCTCTCTGCGGGAGATATCCCGGCAGCTGGAGGATAAAGGTGTGATAAGATCCCGCCATCTCTTCAGACTGTATGCTTTTATCACAGATCAACAGGGCGGCCTGCAAGCCGGAACCTACCGCTTTGGCCCGGAAGAGGATATGATAAGCGTAATGAGAAGAATAACCCGGGGTGATGTAGCTCAGATATCCATAACGATACCGGAGGGGTTTACTTTTGAGGAGATAGCCAGCAGATTGTCAGCAGAGTTAAATGTGGAAGCAGATGAAATACTTAAAGCAGCTGAGGAAAGAAGCTGGGATAGAGACTATCTCCCCGATTCTGAAAATGTGCAGTGGCAGCTTGAGGGCTATCTCTATCCAGCCACCTACTCCATCCCCTATGATATTCAGTCCGAAGAACTTCTATCTCTGATGCTGGATAGATTTGAAGAGCAGTGGCTGGAGGAGCTGGAGGATGCCGACACTGACCTGGATGTCAATGAACTTGTGACTGTGGCTTCCCTGGTTGAGAAGGAAGGCAAATTGAGCGAGGAGAAGCCCCTCATAGCCGGGGTTATCTATAACAGGATGGAAAACGATATGAAGCTGCAGATAGATGCCAGTGTTCAGTATGCACTTGAGGAAAGACAGGCGAGATTGCTCTACAGGGATCTGGAAGTTGATTCGACCTACAATACCTACCTCTATGAAGGGCTGCCTCCGGGTCCAATCGCCAGCCCCGGAGATAATTCGCTCAGGTCTGTACTTTCACCGGAGGACAGCGATTATCTTTTCTATTTTGCCCGTTCCGATGGCAGCCATATATTCACGGAGACCTATCAGGAACATCTCGAACAGCAGAGAATAATCGATCAGTAAAGATAAGCAACGAGGCTGAGTATATGTCAGAGTGGGAGGAAGAGAATAATGAATATACCGGAATTGCTGGCCCCTGCCGGAAATTTAAAGAAACTGAAGGTGGCCCTTGATTATGGTGCTGATGCAGTATACTGTGGTGGCAAAGAATTCGGCCTCAGAGCCAGAGCGGAGAATCTATCCCGTGAGGAACTGGAAAGAGCTGTCAGCTATGCCCATCAGCGCAGCAAAAAGGTCTATGTCACGGCGAATATCATTCCACATAATTCCGATCTGGATGAGATAATGGCCTATCTCAAATATCTGCAGAATATTGAGGTCGATGGGGTGATAATATCCGATCCCGGTGTCTATTATCTGATGGAAAAGGAGGGGATCGATCTGCCCATACATCTCAGCACCCAGGCCAACACCGCCAACCGGGCTTCGGTGAAATTCTGGGAGGAACTGGGACTGAAGAGAATAATTCTGGCCCGGGAGCTATCCCGGAAGGAGATAGAGGAGATCGTGGACAGCAGCGAGCTGGAACTCGAGGTATTTATACACGGGGCCATGTGTATATCCTACTCCGGCCGCTGTCTTCTCAGCAATTATATGACAGGTCGTGATGCCAACCGGGGCAGCTGTGCCCAGCCCTGCCGCTGGGAATACAGCCTGGTGGAGAAGAATCGACCCGGGGAAGCGTATGATATCTGTGAGGATGACAGGGGTGCCTATATCATGAACTCCTGTGATTTGAATCTGCTTCCAAGCCTGCATCATGTTGTCAACACCGGTGTCGATTCGCTTAAGATTGAGGGCAGAATGAAGAGTCTGCACTATGTGGCTACGGTCACCTCGGTCTATCGTGATGCCCTCGACAGCTATCAGGAATCTCCGGAAGATTTTGTCATAGAGGAAAAATGGCAGCGCGAGCTGAAAAAGATCAGCCATCGCCCCTATACCCGGGGATTTTTTGCCGGGTCACCTGAAGCTGATGGTCAGAATTACGACAGCTCAAACTATATACGCGATTATCGTTTTATAGGGCTTGTGCAGGGTTATCTGCCCGAAGCCGGTCAAGCTGTAGTCAGGGTTAAAAATAAATTTTCTGTGGGGGAGGATATAGAGATCTTTGGACCCGGCTGTGAGGTGATTAGCCAGCGGGTGAAGGAGCTATACGACAGCGAAGGTGAGGAGATTGAAGAGGCCAGACACCCCGAGAGCACAGTCAAACTCAGTGTGGATGAGGAGATAGGGGAAAACTATATACTGCGGAGGAAGAAAGATGATTGAGGAATTCAAACCGCCCGCAGACACCTTCCGGCTGGTGGTGGAGATACCTCCAGAGGAAGCAGTCTTTGTAGATATGGTCTTTAAATCCTATGAGGGAATTGCCATGCTAACACATGATGAAGGGGCTGAGGGAATTGTAAAGATCGACCTGACGCCTGGAACTTATGAGCTTGTCCTGGATATACTCGATGATCTCGGTGATAAATTTGCAGTGGAGATACTGAGTGACGAATATGCATCAAATTGAATTTGAGGCGGCCAGAATTATATGTTAAGATTATTAAGACCTGATAAAAGTGTTAGTTCCGTTGCTGAAATCGATCTGAAAAGCCTGAAGGTAGAAGGGCTGACAGGGATCATACTGGATATCGATAACACCATCATGCCCTATTCCAGGCTTGAGATCTCACCTGCTGTAATGCACTGGATTGAAGATGCAGAAGAGGAGAACTTCGATATCTGTTTTGTCTCCAACACAGTTCAGAAAAGAGCTGAATTTGTGGAGAGTACATTGGGTCTTCCGGCTTACAGTCAGTGTATGAAACCGATGAAGAGGTATCTTATCAGAGCACAGAAATCGTTCGACAGTTCTCCGGAAAATATAGCCATGATAGGAGATCAGATCTTCACTGATATCGTGGCGGGAAACAGAGTCGGATACCATACCATTCTGGTGGAACCTCTGGAGGACAGAGATTTTTTGCTCACGAGGACACTGCGCTGGCTGGAGAGCTTTTTGCGATAGATTTTTGTGGTTGAATAAAGATGAGATTTTGAGGTGATCAGAATGTTAGCAAAAAAATCGATGAGCATAATACTGCTCTCTCTGATAATCATGACAGCTGTGCTGTTCAGCCTGGAGGAAAATCTGCAGGCTGAGGGAATATATTACCTGGGAGAGAGAGAGCTGGAGCCCGGTCTGGAAGGCTCTGATATAGCACTGCTGCAGCGTGAACTGGCAGACAGGGGTCTTTATCACGGTGCCATAGATGGACTTTACGGCCCTCAGACCGAGGAGGCCGTGAAAGAATTTCAGCTGGAAAAAGGCCTGAATGCAGATGGCAGGGCTGGCAGTGAAACTCTTGGCTATTTTTCCGGAGATGAGCTGTTCAGCAAGCTAAATATATCCCGCAGCGACCTGCTGGCGCTGGGCCGTGTCATCCACGGGGAGGCCAGAGGAGAGAGCTTCAGGGGCATGGTTGCTGTGGGTTCTGTGATAGTGAACAGGGTTGAAGACAGCAGATTTCCTTCCACCATCCAGGAGGTCATAAGAGAGGATGGTCAGTTCAGCTCACTCATGGACGGACAGGCCAATCTTTATCCCGACGACAGATCGCTGGATGCGGCCCGGGCAGCTCTTATGGGCTATGACCCCAGCCGGCAGTCGCTGTTCTTTTATAATCCCGAAATAGCGACAAATCTGGCCTGGATTTCTCAGCGACCTGTGGTGCAGAGGATAGGAAACCACGTTTTTGCCCGTTAGAGATATAAATTCCGGCCGGGTCGAGCAAACCCCTGTTTCCCGGCCGGTTTATAATCTACTCTTTTAATTCTGACTATTGATTTCCTTGATACAATTACGACAGATAGTGCGATCATTATATTCCAGTGTGTTTTCGGAACTGCCGCAGAATATGCAGTGGGGCTCATATTTTTTTATTATTATGCTGTCACCTTCCACATAGATCTCCACCGGATCATTTTTGTCAATATTCATTGTTTTGCGCAGTTCGATCGGTATGACCATGCGGCCTAATTCGTCTACTTTTCTGACTATACCCGTCGCTTTCATTTTGATCCTCCTCTTTTGAGCATAATTCGACATCATATTCTAAAATAAATTATATTATCTATGTGGCAGCAAGTCAATAAATTTTAATAAAATAACCAGAAGTATCTATTTTAACCGGAATTAACAGTCAGTATTTTAAATTCAGCCCGGGAGGGTAAAACATAATGGAGAAAGAAGCCCTTATGGAAAAATTTATCGGCAAGCTGAGAGATGAGAAATATAAGGTGACAGACCAGCGCCGGGATATACTGGAGGTTATTGTAACTCACAGGCAGAG
>SL_8KL_010_SEDDRAFT_10001462_pt1 | contig 20485 bp, 22 predicted proteins | sample SodLakKL_010_SED_4_FD_11160 | JGI IMG/M metagenome (IMG submission 11160)
ATACTTTTTCGTAAGATCCCTTATCTTTATCACAGGTTTTTTTGCCATAATACTAGTCCTCCATGGTCCCTTGGATGAATCCTTTTATCTCTCTGCCACGTTCTTCATAAAAAGAGCTCAAAAATCTATCTTTTGCTCCCAATAAACTCTCCAGCATATAAGCTTCGGCTTTCATGTCTTCCATTATCCCTTCTCCATTGAGTAGGTCATCTCCTGTCAAAAACATCCTCCCGTTCAACCAGAACCGTATGGTCTGTTCAGGATATTCAGTGTCGAAGATGTTCTCTTCTATACCCTGTTCCACTATCTCCTTAAGATAGGGGGTGGTAGTCTCTACCATGGTGTCAAAAAGCCGATGGTAAAGCTTCAAGTCGTTATCTTTTGAAAAGTAAGATAAAAGGTAGGATTTTTCTTTCTTCCTCTGGAATGCCGAGGATATGAACTTTAAAAATTTCTCGTCGGCTGTAAGTTCTGATCTGTCCACCATCTCGGTCAAACTACTCTCTATATCCTTTATCATCTTATGGCTTATCGCTTCTATGATCGCATCTTTCGAATCAAAGTAATAATAAAAGAGTCCGTGGGCTACGCCGACTTCATCACATATATCATCTACAGAAGTCTCTTTAAAACCTTTTTTGCTGAACAGCATCTCGGCAGCATCTACCATCTTTTCTTTGGTTCTAGTTTCATCACTTACCATCCAGATCCCCTGACTGACAGTCAGTCAATCACTTTCTTACTATTAAAACATTTCTTCGTAAGATGATCTTCAGCGATCTATGATCTTTTTGACCATAGAACACCGACCACAGTACCCGTTACGAAAGCCGCGATCACCAATCCTACGATGATCCTCATCTGGTCCCAATCCACCTCGTCATCTATCGATTCGTCGTCCGGTTCTCCCACCGTCACTTCTACTGACTCGTCTCCCACCACTATCGTATATTCACCTTCGCTCCATGTCCTGTGTTCATCTCTCACCCATTCTATATCTTCGCTATCACCGGGCTCTAGGTCTTGAAGAACATATCCCTTATGACCGACTTCGTCTTCGGCCCCCTCGACGATGAGAGGCACATCCACCGGTTCTTCTCCCTGGTTGGTTACGGTGGCGGTTATAACAACGGGTCCATCCGTTGCCACTACAACACTGTCCTCTTCAGCGTTCACTGTCAGATCTTCCACAACCAAGTCTTGATCTGACGTCCTTTCCACTAACTCATGATGTTTGCCCGACTCTTTCGACTCATCTACTTCGACTAATAACAAAGATAGTCCGGTCAATAAAACAAGACAGCAGATCACTACTGTTATTTTATCCAACTGCATCATTCAAACCTCCTACAGATCTCCTTATATTTCAGCGTTATAAATCAGACGATATATGTAATTATCGATTCCGCAAATTTAAAATAACGATAAAGCGTTCATAACATCGATATATAACCCTGGTTGTATTAGATATAAAAAGCACAACGAGGAGGTTGAACCTATGTCCGAAAAAGAGGATGAAACATCTGGACTTTATAAAGTGGGGGACCCACCACATATCCATATCGGCTTCGACAAAAATCAGTTGATGCTGAAGACATTTCTATTGATGTCCATAATCGCCTACGCTTCTGTTATGGTGATGGGNNTCCAAGCATTGTTCCATATCTTGATCGCATTGGGGACAGTGCTGATAGTACACGGTACTATGGATTCGTATCAGAAGTGGAGAGGGATAAANCCCACNTATGATTCACCAGCTTCGCCTCTCGTCGCGGGCATGATCGTGGGCNTATGCATGCCTATAGCAGCTCCTTATCTGGTCACCGCTGTGGTAGCTTTCTTGACCATGTTCGTCTTCAAATATATGCAGGGTAAATATTTTGATCACAAGTATTTAAATCCCGCAGCAACTTCTAAATCCGTTCTCTTTTTGGCGCTAGCCGGTGTGTTCAGATTCGTTGATAGCGAGATCGCCGCAAGGGTTTACCATCCGCATCACCAGGAACTTGATCTTTTAAGCGCGGAAGGATTCGAAGGTGCGATGTGGATATTCAGAGGTGAGACGGTTCCTTTATTGGGCGCCGAGGTATCAGCTACTCAGGGTTTATTTTTCTGGCAGACACATGGCTGGATCGGTGGAGCTTCTGGTGTAGTAGTTCTCATAGTCGGTATAGTCGCGGCCTACTGGTTGAGATACAAATGGCGGATCATCCTTTCAACTCTCGGGACCATGACCATACTCGCAGTGGGCACCGGCCTCTATCTCGGAGGAGATCCACTACTGAGGGTAGCGTTCCATGTTTTCACGGGCAGCGTGATCTTCATGGCCTTCTTCATGGCGACGGAGCCTCAATCCACGCCGATGCCTGAGAACTCTCAATACATTTTTGGGATATCTCTTGCGATACTCACCTTTGTCTTACAGATTTACAACGTAGTCGGCGGTTCTTTGTACGCTTTGGTGATAATGAATATGGCTACTCCTTTATTGGATATGATCGTGATCAAAAGTCCCTATGGGCATAGAGAGTCTAAAGGAGGTGGGTGAGAATGCTAGAAGAGAAAGAACACGTTCATCATTTTAAAGAAAACGGCGGCTTTGAAGTGGACATACGTATGAAACTAGAGTCCATAGACGATCCTTTCACCGAAGTTCCTCCATCTGACGAGATGACCGTTTTTCTCAATCAGCATATCGGTCCCGAAGGTGATCCCTTGGTAAAGAAAGGAGACGAAGTAGAATACGGTGAAAAGATAGTAGATTTCGGCGGTAAAGGTAAGATGTGCGTCCCCGTCCACAGCCCGGTTAACGGCGAAGTGAAAGGATATGCTTCAGTCAGACATCCTCTTTCCGGGGGAAAGGAAAGAGCGATCATAATAGAGACGGAAGATGAAGAGAAAGAGCCGTGCTACGAACCTCTAGATCCGAAGGAAGCGTCTCGAAAAGAGCTCTTGGAGAGGGTAAAAGAAGCAGGCATCGTAGGCCTTGGAGGCGCCGCGTTTCCCACTCACGTGAAGTTGGGTGAGGAAAACATCTCGCACTTGATAATCAACGCGAAGGAGAGCGACCCGAACCTCGCTTCCGACGTGAGGTTGATGATGGAAAAACCACAGTGGCTGATCGAAGGTATAAAACTGATGGGGCACATATTAGACGTGGAAGATATCACCTTTGCTACCAGAACTGAAGAAGGCGAGACCCCAGAATTCGAAGAGCTTCTTAGAGATAACGATGTGAGGATAAAAAGGGTCAGACCCAATTACTCGGTAGGAAGCGAAAGACTCCTTGTGAAAGAAGTTTTAGGTAAAGAAGTGCCCTCGGGAGAATTCCCCCCTCAGATAGGGACGATCGTTCATAACGTAGCTACCGCATACGCCACGGCTAAAGCGATAAAAGAAGGCGAATCTCTAGTCTCTAGAGGCATGACCTTTTACTCTAAAAAGACCGGGGGTAAAAATCTCTGGACCAGGATGGGCACCTCTATAGAACATATACTCGAATACGTAGGTGTCTCGCAGGTAGAATTCGAACGCATAGCTTTGGGCTCTATAATGATGGGGCCTACTATACCAGATCCTAGCTACCCAGTTTTGAAAGCTACTTCCGGTTTGACCGTTTTCACACCTGAAGAATCGGACCCTTATGAAGAAGAAAAACCTTGTATCAGATGCGGTTACTGTAACACCGTTTGTCCTGTCGATATATACCCTCAGATGATAATGAAAGCGGAAGAAAAGAACGACATAAAGAGGTTACAAAGTTTGAACGTGCTTGACTGTATCAACTGTGCACTATGCTCTTACGTGTGCCCGTCGAACATCAGATTGACACCGTACCTTGAACGCGCACAGAACAAGATCAGGAAGGAAAAAGGATGACCCTTTTTAAAGGAGAACATATTTAACTCTGTTCGAATTTTTAGGTGGGATGACTTACAAGACCATACAAGACACGATACACGGAAGCGTTAAGTTGGGCGGTCCTTTTCTCGAGTTGATCGACAGTCCAGAGATGCAGAGGTTGAGAGGTATAAAGCAGCTCGGACTAACCAACATGGTCTTTCCTGGGGCCAATCACACCAGACTCGAACATTCTATAGGTGCTTATCACCTCGCTGGGAAGATGGCGAACGAACTCGGACTGAGTGAAGATGAGAAGAAGACGGCAAAGGCCGCCGCTCTTTTACACGATGTTGGACACGCTCCTTTCAGTCATACGCTCGAATACATTTTGGAGGATAAGACCGGCAAGGATCACATGGACATCACCCAAGATCTGATAAAAGGAGATAAAAGTATAGAAGATCGAGATCATCCTACCATTCCGAAGATTTTAGAGAACAGCGGTATAGATCCTGAAAAAGTGGCGGAACTGATAAAGGAAAAACCGGAGAGGACGAAGATAACGGACCTTAACGTCCATAAAGGTCAAACTTATTTTGGTCAGGAAAAGTATCTGTACCAGATGATACACGGTGCATTGGACGTCGATCAGTTGGACTATCTGCTGAGAGATTCGCATTACACCGGAGCGGCTCACGGCGTGATAGACATCGAGCGGTTGATACAGACCGTGGAACTTCACAACGGCAACCTTATGATCTCTAAAGGAGGTATATCAGCGGTAGAAGGCATGCTGGTGGCGAGAGGATTGATGTACTCTTCGGTTTACTTCCATAAGACCGCGAGGATAGCGGAACTTATGCTCTCTAAAGCCGTGTACGAGTCGCAGGCCATGCCTGACGATATATACGAAATGAACGATAAGCAGTTCTGGAGCTTTTTGGAAAAACAGGGTGGATTTCAAAAAGAGATCGTCAGACGGATAAATTACAGAAAACTCTACAAGAAGGCCCTTACCTTGAGCAAAGAAGAGTTGACGGAATCCGCGGACGTAGACGTGAGCGACCTGGGGAGCGTTCAGGGCATAAGAAGACTGGAGCGCAGGATAGCAAGAAGTTTGAGGATAGACGATAAGAAGATACTCATCGATCTGCCCCACGAGAATCTTAAATTGTCCGAACCGAGGCTTTCCAAAACCGGCATAAAGGTGATAGACGAAGGCGAGATAAAAGAACTATCCAATTACAGTCCGTTGGCTAGAGCTCTTCAGCGTCGACCTACACATCAATATGCTATGATGGTTTCCTGTCCTTCGGAGATCAGGGAGCAAGTTAAAGAGGAAGGCATGAAAGAGTTGATGGGATAGGTGTCAGACGCCTAATATTTGAGGCAAAAGCTTTTAAAAGTAAGACTCTCTATCACCTATATGGAAGGTACTAGTCTGACGGAAACGGAAGAAGATTTTCAGGCAGAAGAAACCCAATCTTACGGGCGGGTCGGTGTAACTTTTGGCGACGTTGGTACTACATCATTGAAGTTCAACGTGGCGGCTTCCGTGGACAAAGGTGAGTATGTCCAGGTCTCTCATCCTGATATAGGATGGGTCTTGGGTCAGATAGATAATATAGAAAGGCAGAGCGACCTCTCTGTCGAGAAAGCTAGAGAGTTGAATGAAGGTAACCAAGTAGATATTGACGACACCGTTATCGCAAAGGTAAACATCATCGGTTACAGAGACGATAACGGTCTGTTGAGGGTCCCAGGTAATCCTTTCAGAGCCGGCGAACCCATTTACCTGGCAGAAGAAGAATTGATAAGAGAAGTTCTTGGTTTGAAGGAAAGTAAGGAGGGCGCATACATAGGAAAACTGAGAGGACACGATATAAAGGTGAGTATGAACATAAATACCATCGCCCAAAAACATCTTTCAGTGCTAGCCAAAACCGGGAGCGGTAAGAGTTACACAACCGGCGTCATAATAGAGGAGATGTTGAAGAACGACGTCACCATGGTTATTTTGGATCCACATGGGGAGTACAACTCCCTAGCGAAGGCGGGGAATCCCAAAAATACTGAAGAATTCGATATAGAACCTAGGGGCTATGGAGAAAAACTGACAGAATTTTCACCGGATCCCGAGATCAATCAGGGAGCCCGTCCGTTAAGATTCACCTTCAGAAACATGGCTACTAAAGATATACTCGAGATGTGCGGTTTGAACAAAAGGCGCAGCTACGTGACCAGCCTTGAGAACGCAAAATCTAAATTGGCTGTAAAAAAGGGTGAATTTGGCATCGAAGACGTGATCAACCTACTGAAGGGTAATGAAGAAGATAACTCTACTACGCTGGTGAAGGGTTTGGAAAGGTTAAAGGAGAAAAAAATATTTGCTGGAAAAGGGACCCGAATAGATGAGATAGTCAGTGAGGGAAAGGCATCTATAGTAAATTTTAAAGGAACACCGCCGGATATGCGTGGTTTCATCGTCGATAAGTTGGCAAATTCGATATTCGAACTGCGGAAGAGAAATAAGATACCCCCTCTGATAATGTTCGCCGAGGAGGCTCACAATTTCTGCCCACAGAGGGGGAAAGTTCAGTGCTCGGAGATCTTCAAAACCATCGCTTCTGAGGGTAGAAAATTCGGCTTAGGACTCGGTATCATAACACAAAGGCCAGCTAAGGTGGATAAGAACGTTTTGAGCCAGTGTAATACTCAGGTACTATTGAAAGTTACGAATCCCAACGACTTGAAAGCTATAGAGAAGTCCGTAGAGGGGATGACCAAGGGTATGAAAGAAGAGATCAAACGTTTGCCCGTAGGAGAGGCAATACTTTCAGGTGCTGGACTCTCAGAGCCTCTATTGGTTCAAGTCAGACCGAGACAAACGAAAGACGGTGGAGAATCCATCCGTGTCATATGACAAAGGAGGATCGCTTTGGTGGATAAAGAGAAGGTAAAAGAATACATATCCAAAACTGAGAAAGCGTTGGACAAGATCGAGATTGTTCAACCGGAGCGATCCCACTTCAAAGGTTTAGCGGAAGATTTTTTAGAGATGGTGGAAGCCTATCATGAAGATGCGAAGCATTTTTACGAAAAAGGAGATCATGTGAACGCTTTTGCCTGTATAAATTATGCACATGGCTGGCTTGACGCCGGCGCTAGACTGGGACTATTTGATACGGGAGGAGACGACCAGTTATTTACTCTAGCGGAATGATCTTCTCTTTAGTTTTTAACCTGTTTACGGTATGTTATCAATTTTTGATTCTTCAACCGAGTGTTTTGGCTTACCAAATATAAGTCCGATGATAGCTATAACGATTAGGAGTATGAAAAATATCGCACCTAGATTGTCCTCTACCCTTCTCACGAAACCTATCCATGCACGAAATATCCCTAGTTTAAGACCCCCTTCGTTTTCAACAGATAAAACATAATGTTTGCTACAATGACTGTAAATCGTTCCATCAACCGCTTGGATAGAGTAGATTCCATCATTAAAAGACCAACCAGATGACTTTAAATTATCCGTGTGATATCGATGTTGCCAGACCTTCTCTCCATCGCTACTATCGACTGCTGTCACATATCCGTCCCTCCCGCCGCTGTACACGAACCCATTTTCAGCATGTATAGATAAAACATGGCCCTCGTGATATGAATGACTCCAAAGGATCTCTTCTTTCTCGACATCAAAGGCAATCAATTCATCATAGCCTCCGCTGTATAATTCACCATGCTGAATGTGCAAAGATGAAGCCGAAACATCATGTAGCTCACGGTTCCAGATCTTCTCTCCAGTGTCGGCATCAGCAGCAGTGACATTTCCGTCTAACGAGGAACTGTAGACAACTCCATCCTCGGCATGAACCGATGATACGGACTCATTGTGATGTTCATGCATCCAATATTTCTCTCCAGTCTCGGTGTCTGCACAGACTACAGTTCCATTTCTTGAAGCGGTAAAAATCATCCCTTGGCACACATGTATAGATTCAATCCTAGTTATGTACTTCCCCTCATGAAAAGAATTTGACCAGATCTTCTCTCCAGTGTCGGCATCGGCGGCGGTCACATTGCCGTGTTGGTCACCGCTGTAAACAATGCCTTCCGATACAAAAACTGAATATATCGCGATACTGTGCTGAGAAGGACCATGATGGCTGTGATTCCAAAGCAGTTCATTATTATCTATATCCACAGCTATGACTTGTCCTTCGATACTAAAAGGAGGACCTAGTTCTACCGCCCCTCCGTACACTACTCCATCAGAGATGAAAATTTTCCCAAACCTATTGAATGCATAACCATCCCATTTCCTTTCCTCCCAAACCACTGCACTAGGGTTCTCTCTTTTGCTTCCTTCTACGATCAATACCGTGGAGATCGCCCCTATGACAATAAGCCCGGCGACCAATATAATCCAGTATTTCTTAACTATATCCTCCTCACATATAAAATGTTAAACAAGTATTTATTATTTTCTTCTGCAGTTAGAGAAATTTTATCTCATGTTCTATAATCACCCAACTATCCTAACTCCACTATTATCTATCTCGGTAAGATAAACGTTTTCTTCTCCGACTTCCTTTTCAAAAAGTTCTTTCAATTCTTCAGTATCTCCAAAAAAGAAGACGGAATTACCTATCATCGCCATACTGCCTTTTCCAGAGCCCTCACCTATCTCTAGAAGTGATCTTACACCTTTTTTGATAAAATTGGTCTCTTCAGCGAACCTGTTCGAAAATTCCAAAAACCTATCGAAGCCGTTTTCGGGTAAAAATTCGTCCATGATCTCTCCACCTATGATGTTTATCCACTCTGTCATCATCGGGTCTCTCAACACGTCCGGAGTCGACAAAGGGCTTCCGGCGACCGCTAAAACCACTTGCTTTTCTATCTTTTCTGTTTTGAGTTCTCCTTTCGGAGGTAGACCTTCTTTTACACGAATCTCGAAGCCTCCGTGGTACTGCCCTAAAACGTCGCCCATCCCTGTTCTACAGAAAATTTCCGATCTATGAGCCGCAGGAAGTGCTTTCTCTAGGTCGTCATCTAATTCTTCTAGAACGGCGGTACCCGCTGCGAGGGCACACGCTCCGCTCAGCCCGAAGCCTTGGCTGAAAGGAAGATCAGTTTCCAGTTCGATAGTGCCTCCTCTAGCGAATTGTCTTACAGTTTTTTCTACAACTAGAAAAGAAGTTTTTTCTCCGTCTACCTTTATCTCCCAGCTATCTCCCCTAACGTCCGCTTTTGCGGTCACACCAAGAGAAACAGAGAAACCCGCTCCTTTAGAACCTATCGGTATATCATTCGCTCTTTTATCCCCCAATTCTCTCTCTTCGGAGGGAAGGGTAAAAAAACCGGTTATATGCGCAGGTGAGAAGACTTTGCTGCTCATCTTGATCTCATCTCTCTTTCAGCTCGTTTAGAACAGCTTCGGCTATATCTCTTTTACTGCCTTCTACCCACTCTTCTTTGCTTGAGATATAGACTCTGTTTTCGTCTAAAGTCACGTCTTTTAAAGAGTTGGCAACCACGATATCGGCTCTTCCCTCTTCTATCATCTTTTCAGCAGCTTTTTTAGCCTCCTCTCTGGTGTCTTCTGCTTTGTAAGCTATCAAAGTGCTGACTTTTTTGTTCAATTCATCTATGAATTTAGGAACGGGTTCTAATTCTAACATTAGAGGTTCGGAAGACGATATCTTTTCATCTTTTATTTCCTTGACGCCGAAGTCCGATAGTGCTGCGGGAACTATAGCCGCATCTATTTCCGTTAAAGATTCACACATGTCGAAAAGATCGCCTACGGTCTCAAAACTCCTGTTCGGGATCCAGTGTGGTACTTCACCCTTCACGTCGCCGTGCCATACTTCCACATCCGCACCTTTTCTGTACGCCCGCTTAGCCATCTCTAGTCCGCTTTTTCCCGACGCCCTGTTGGTTATCAATCTCATGCTGTCTATAGGCTCTAAACTTCTACCGGTAACTACCAGCACCTTTTTACCTTCAAGATCGTGGTTCAGTTCTCTTATCGCAGCGTCGACTATCTGTTCGTTACCAGCGGCTTTTGCGGCTCCTTCTTCTATCTTTGGACCTATCACCGTGACTTCCAATTTATCCTGGATATCCTTAAGGTTCTCCATGACGATAGGATGGTCATACATGGTCTGATGCATGGCGGGAACCACCGTCATCGGGATCTCGGAGCCGACGCACGTCGTCGCAAAGGTAGTGACTGGAGTATCGTCTATACCTTTAGCTATCTTCGAGATGGTATTAGCCGTGGCAGGGGCTATCAAAAACAGGTCGGCTTTGTCCGGTACGTTGCCGCAGTGAGTAACATGTTCAACTTTACCGGTCAATTCGGTGATGACTTCGTTACCAGATGCGAACTCCAGCGAATTGGGATGGACGATCTTCGAAGCCCACTCGGTCATCACGCAGTGGACTTCTGCCCCTTCCCTGATCAGTTTCCTAACCAGTTTTACACATTCGACGGCCGCTATACTGCCCGTTACACCTAAGATTATCTTCTTACCCGATAGGTCGGAACCTTCACTTCCTCTTAATTCCTCTGATGGATGCATGATGTAGCCTTAATCGGTTTAGATATTATTATTCTTTCCCTTCGGTTCGAATTGTTATAGGGAGATCTAGACCACACGATCGGAGAAAAAGAATATTACATAGAGCGTTATAGAACAGCGAGGAATCCCCCATGAATGAACTGTCATTTCCTTTACTAGGATGGTTAACCGATCTTGAAGGCGTGAGATTTAATCTAGCTTCCAGCAGCGTAAAAGCCAGGAGTCTTTCTGAGTTGGGTTCTATCGGGAAAGACATGGTTTTAGGGTACCCGGAGGATGAACTCGAAGAGCGTGTGGAGAAGAGGATAGCTAAAACATATGAGGCCGACGTCTATACCGCTGTGACCCCCGGTGCTCAGGCCGCCAATTCACTGGTATTCGATGTCCTCCTTGAGCAGGGAGACGAAGTTTTGGTCGAAGATCCTGCGTATACGCCACTCCAAACCGCACCAGCGTTGAAGGGGTTAAAAGTTAAATACTTCAAAAGGAGATACGAAGACGGATTCGAGTTAGATATAAAAAAGATAAAAGAAACATGCTCCAGCGACACGAGGATGATCGTTATTACGAATCCGCACAATCCCAGCGGGGTTTTTCAGCGGCCGAAGGATCTTCAAGAACTCGATAGTTTCATCGAAGAAAACGACATCTACCTTTTAGTGGATGAGATATACAGGGATTTTGTGAAAGGAGGTAGGAGCAGCGCGTTTATCTCTAACAATGTGATCGTGACTTCGAGTTTATCCAAAGTTTACGGTCTCGGAGGACTGAGATTTGGATGGGCCGCTTCCAAGGATGAAGAATTGATCGCAGATATCAAAACCATAAAATCACATCTGTGCCCCAATAATCCTACAATCACTCTCGAGATGGGCTTGAAAGCGTTGGAAGAGAGGGACCGTTACTTATCTAGTGCTAGAGAAACCGCCGATAAAGGCAGGTCTCTTGCTAGAGGCTGGATAAAAGGAACTTCTGAAGTAGAATGGGTAGAACCTTCTTCCGGTATAATCTCTTTCCCCAGATTGAAGATGGATATCGATGGCGAAGAGTTCGCGAAAAGGGCCAAAGAGGCCGGTGTTCTCGTAGCACCTGGCAGCTACTTTTCTCATGACGGTGACTTCGATTCGCACATACGATTGACCTTCGGTAAAGACTTCACTTCGGTAGTCCAGGGCTTTCAGCAGCTTTCGAAGATCGTTCAAAACATGAGCGATGAGAACCTATAGATCGAAAAAGGCTGTTCAATCTTTAGAAGTGAGTTCCATCATCTGAATATAACCGTAAAGCATGATCACGCCGGAGACGGTTATCATCAGTGGGACCATTATCTGTGGGTGAACGCCTAGATGTGCTCTGAAAAAGAAGGCAGTCTCTGCTTGAGTGAAAAGGAGTATCAGCCACATACCTATAAGGATGTTGACGAGTCCGATCTTCTCGTTTTTTTTCATATTATCACTTTTAATTCATATACTGAAGTTTATTTTCGCTTGTGTAAATCCCGATAGAATACAAATAATTTATCTTCAACACTTTTCGGGATCACCATGATGAACAGAGTTGGAACCAAAACCATCACTGTCATAGATGTGAATAGGATATTTATCATATCCCTGTAAACTATCGCCTTCACTCTTACGTACGTATCGTTTTCATCCACCGTATAACTGGCGGACCTCGTGCTTCTCACCGCCGATGCATAGCTCTCGCCGTCGAGATAATAGTTCTGTTCATTGGTGATGAACTCTATATCGACTTCTTTATCCGATTCGACATGGATGGTTTCCTCCTCTACGGTTATATCCAATTCCGCAGGAGACGAGTGAACCTGTGGCCAACCACCTACGGCTAAGAATTCGCCCCTTTCGATAGCACCCATAACGTTGCGGTGAGTCATCTCTTCTTCGGGCTTATCTGATAAAATATTGATCCAGCCGCCTTCCTGCACTCTGTAGTGAGTGTCTGAAGATGCGATCAAAAGTGGTTCTTTCTCCTCCTCTGTAAGGATATAATCGGCGTGGTCCTCGGCAAGACTGTAAGCGTTCGACGTGAATATCTCTATGCCGTTCCATCCCTCGTATTCCCCATAAGCGGAATACGGTATCGGCTCTACTGTATCAGGATGAGCCCAGAATGTCAGACCATCCTCTTCATTCGCCCGGTCGATCTGTTCCTGCCTTCTATCCTCTCCTTCGTGTGCGATAGAGTTCACTCCGATCCCCAGCATGTGATAGCCCGTGGTGTATTCGACTCCGGAGATATGGATGATATCGTGTCCCCCTGGATCTTCTAAACTTGCATCCCATCTCTCGCAGTCATGATCCGTGATCGCTACCGCTAGATAATCTTCGTCCTCATGGAATTTCATGACCTCTGACGGCCTAAAAGCACCGTCACTGTTACTGGTATGGGTGTGTAGCTGGACTTTATGTAGGTGTTCGAAACTTTCGTTATAGGGCGAATCGATCTTAACAGCATCGTCGCCGATCTCCACATATAATGGATTGCTCCAAGTCCAGACTGCACTTTCTTCATCGGCGGTAGAGATGGGAAAAACTAGCGCTATCAATATGAAGGCTAGGCAAGCACTTACTAACTTCATTTTGATCTTCTCATCCACTTTTTATCCCCTTTTTACCACGAGATCGAAGATAAGAATGATTACAATAATATATTTTTTACTCCGAAGATGTCAAAGATCAGTCAAGACGGAGCGGCTATAGAAGGAGGCATGGGATACACGACGGTAGTGTCCGCTTCGAGAAAAGCCTTCTCTTGGAGTACTATAAATTGGATAGATCTAGTTATGGGTACGGGTGATAGATAAGAATAGACGACAACGATCTTTTCGGGACCACTCATTGTTCGCCTTATTTGGTAAACCGTTATCCTGCCCGGGAACCTATCGAGTTCATCAAGGTCTATCTGCTCCCTGATGTCCCCTAGATACCAGTCAATATATCTATCAGTCTCCATCTGTTCTATAACATCATCCGTATCGAAAGAAGGACCTATTTTTCCGCCGACACGGTCGATATGTCCAGGGAAGACGGTCTCGCCACTAAGATATGAACGACTTCGATGCATGGAAATATCCTGTAATCCATAAAAAGTTAGGTTGAGAAGTGGCATGGATATCAATATCATAATAACTAACAAAATCTGCAGATTTTGCAAGTCTTTGTTGTGCTTCTTTAAGAGGGGAGAATATCTATCTATACGTTTTTCGCCGAAAATAACGAAACCTTTGATAAAATCTGTTTTTTTCTTTATCTTCCAGATCGTTAAAATGATCAGTCCTGGTATCCCTATATAATAGAGGAAATAAAGTCCGATCATCTGAAATAGCTGAGTTTCCATCATTTTCCCTCCTTACTAAATTCAGAACCGATTTTAACCCTTGGATCTAGAATACCATAGATGACATCTATGATATACAAACCGATCAGTGAGATTACGACGAGTACAAAGGTCGTGGCAGCGATCAATTGATCTTCGAAAGGATAACCCGTTGCTCCGAGTGCAGTAGGTTCATAAAGAGCGCTCCTCAACATATAACCGATACCGGGCCAGGCGAATACAACCTCCGTTATGAGGAATCCGCCTAGGGAAGTGAGGATAGCTAGTCCTGCTGTGGTCGTAATAGGAGGAGCGGCAGTTTTTAGAGCATGGCCATATATGACCCTTTTTTCTGGTAAACCTTTTGCTCTTGCAGCCATTATGTAATCGTCCTCTAAGACCTTGATAACTATGTTCCTAGATATCCAGAGTCTACCTCCGAACTGGACCAATACCACCGTAAACAACGGTAAAGACATCTTGATGAGATATTCTCGTAGGTATCCCATATAACCTAGTGTTTCTACGCTGGGAAAGATAGGTCTCGGTCTTGGATACCATCCAAGTATACCGGTAAATATAAGTAAGAAGATCATACCGGCCCACCAAATCGGCATAGACGATAGTGAAGCTCCAAAAAGGGTGAGAGCTCTATCCAATTTAGAACCGGCTTTTTGAGCGACCTTTAAACCCAGTATCACAGCTAGTGCAGAATAAATCGCTGCACCGGTGGTGAAGAGGATGATAGTATTGGGAAGGTAGTGCATTATTATCTCGTTGATCTGTTGGGTGCCTCCATCCCTCCCTGCTATCGTGAATCTTTTAGTTCTTCCAAAGTTGAAAGTTATCATATCGACGGCGTTATCGAATATCCGTTTAATCTTTGGTTCATCGAGATCATTTTCTTTTCTCAATTCTTTTATCCTTTCTTCTCTATATTCATGAGCCAGATCTGGGTCCTCGAAGTGCGTGTATTCTATCTCGTACATCACCTGCCTTTCGATGGCCTCTTCTTTATCCTCCGCTTCCAACATGGTAAAAAATGCAGAGATTATCATGGCTATGATTATGATAGCCAAGAACATATTTAATGTTCTTACCACGAAATATTTCCATGATGCCGGCATGATGTATAGATGTGTATTTTAAGACCTATTTTAATATTGTTAGTAAATTTGTCTGTAGCCGCTTTAAATACCTGTAGAATTTCTTTCTAAACTTTCTTTCAGCTGTGCAAGTTCTTTTTCTCTATCTACAAACGATGGCTCATCGAGTTTTTTGTACTCAGTCATGTCAAGAATTCCGTCTTGATCCATATTCAATAAGGCTTGGATAAGGGCATCATCGTAGGGGATATAATCATTCAGATCCTTTCCCTTTATGGTCTTTTGTTCATTCAATGTCTTTATCACGATATCTTCTTTCAGCATTTTTTTTCCGAAGGGCTTTCGCCTCATTTCGACCTTGAAAGGTCAAACCGTATACCTTCACCTTTCTTTTATGATTTTTTCCTACGTCTTCCCTTTTTTCTTTGATAAGACCATTTTCTATCATGTCTGCGAGAACTCTACTCACATAACCTCTACTAGCATCAACGGCTCTAGAATAGCCGCTTGAGATGAAGAATACGATAAATCATCACCGTGATCAACACGGAGGTTATTCAACAAGTATAATAATATCCTTTCTCTAACAGTGGACTTCATAGTTATTGTTTATCTGACACAATAATCAGATGTATTTAACAGTCACGATCAAGTTCTAATTTTTTTCCTCTGTTAGACAAGATAATCTTGGTATCAGTCAAGTATGTTCACCATGACTTCTTATGTGTTTTTCTTACTCGTTATCTGCTTAGAAAAAGAGTTCGGTAACATATCCACGTATACAAAAATCGTCCTTTAGCTTAGGGTTTCAGGTTCAATAGGGGAAGATTTATTAATTTTATTTTTTGTAGACCACCGAAAATCGGTTATACCATCCTTCGTTTACAGGTGGTAAGATGGAAGAAATAGAGGATAAAGCCGAAAAGCTGCTGTCGAACGTCGAACTCGAACCTGAAATTTTGGAGACACAGACAATTTTACAGATAACGGAAGAGATAGAAGAACTGATGGACGAAATAGAAAAGAAAGACGGCCGTTATTCTCTAGCATCGGATGATCCGAATGTCTACCTAAAATTATCTTTATTATGTTATTTGAATGATAGGATAGAAGAAGCGGAGCGATGGGTTGATAAGTCACTCAGGCTGAAAAATGGTCATCTCGGATTCCTGCTGAAAGGGAAGATACTGCAGATGCAAAACGATCCTAAAGGCGCTCTAGGAAAGTACGACGATGCTCTAAAATATGATGAGAGTGGGTTTGCACACAAATACAGGTACGAGGTCCTGAAAGAGAGAGGCAAGTCGGAAAGAGCTTTGCGCGCCCTAGATAAAGCCATTGAGTCGAACCAGAGTGGAGAACTTCTGGCCAAAAAGGCGGACCTTTTGGTAGATATCGGCGAGGTGGACGAGGCAAGAACACTCTACGAAAGGGTCGAAGAGCTTGAGCCAGAACTCAAAAACAAGGAGAAAAAGATAAGAGAACTGCTGGATGAAGCGGAGAAAAAAGTTGTCCCTGACATCTATAACAGGATATTGAGATTGGACGATAAAGTGGCGGAGGCGTGGCTCGGAAAGGCCGAATGTCACCACCATCTAAATCAAGCAGAAAGAGCTATAGCTACACTTGAAAAAGCCCAAGAATATACATCCCATGAAACAATATCGAAAAGATTGAAGAGCTTTAAACATGAAGCACGTTCCTCCATCGGATGTGAGAACTGCGGAGGGACCGGAAACTGCCCACAATGCGACGGCAGCGGCGATTGCACCAGATGTCATGGGAGCGGAAACTGTGAAGAATGCGATGGAACAACGGACTGTCCCGACTGCGAGGGATCCGGTGGATGTCCTAATTGTGACGGTAAGGGAAAGACGGGCTGGTTCTCCAGATGTAAAGTATGCGGCGGCAGCGGGCACTGTCAGAGATGTGAAGGATATGGAACGTGTACTGTTTGCGAAGGAACTGGGGACTGTAAATTGTGTGGTGGAAACAAGAACTGTAAGGCGTGTCAAGGAAGCGGTGTGTGCGACGATTGTGGTGGTGACGGCGTAATATCGACCGGTTAACGACCTTTTCTCATCCATTCACGTCCGAAACCATTTCAATATTTTTTGAAACCATAAACTTTATTAATCACTATGGGTAAGAACATTTCAAATAAAGTTGAAATGGAGCACAAATATATGTTCACTGTACTCTTCCAAGCTGTTTGGAGCGGCCTGCTTAGCGTTGCCGAATATCTTTCGGAGCATGTGCTTACATGCCTCATACCCGCTTTTTTTATAGCCGGTGCTATCGCGGCTTTCATCAAAAAAGAAGCGATCTTGAAGTATCTAGGTCCGGATGTAGAAAAGAAGATATCCTATCCCATCGCATCGGTTTCTGGAGCTATCTTAGCTGTCTGCAGCTGTACTATTTTACCTATGTTCGCAGGGCTTTACAAGAAGGGCAGCGGAGTCGGTCCTGCAACGGCGTTCCTGTATTCTGGTCCCGCGATCAACATCTTGGCTATAGTTTATACTGCCAACCTCTTGGGCTTTAGGTTGGGGTTGGCGAGGGCGCTCGCGGCGGTAGCGATGGCCTTCGTGATAGCTTTTCTGATGTCCACTATATTTAAAACCGACGACGAGGAGACAAGCAGAGCTAATAAGAACGTCACGATAAACGAAGAAAAGCCTAAAAAACCAGTATGGATAAAATTGAGCGTTTTCGCTTCTCTGATAGGCATCTTAGTTGTCGGAGCTTCGAGCCTTGCCTGGGCTCCAAAGTTGGGGATCATATACGTATTGACCCTCTTCATAGCTATTCTTCTCATATATTACTATGAAAATAGCGAGGTCACGGAGTGGGGATATGAAACATGGGACCTGTCCAAAAAGATATTTCCTATACTGATCGTGGGCACATTCATAGTAGGGGTGATCGCGTACTTCCTGCCGCCCGAGACTTTCAGACCCTACCTTGGGAGCAACAGCTTACCAGCCTCTTTTTTGGGATCGATGATCGGAGCGATATTATACATGCCCACCCTTTTAGAGGTGCCCATAATAGGTACGACCTTCGGTTATAACTCAGGGATCATGGGAGACGCCCCTGCATTGAGTTTGTTATTGGCAGGTCCCTCGCTAAGTTTACCTAACATGATAGTTCTGCTCAGGATAATGAAATTAAAGCAGTGGTTGGCCTATATAATGATAGTCGTGTTCCTTTCGACCTTGATGGGATTCACCTATGGTATGATAGTTTGATTTTCGATAGGAGGTATAAAAATATGAAGATAGAAATATTAGGGACTGGATGTGCGAAATGCCAAAGATTGGAAAAGAACGCAAAGAAAGCGGTCAAGGAACTAGGGATAGACGCAAAGGTGGAGAAAGTCGAAGGACTGGACGAGATAAGTGCTAGGGGAGTGATGGTTACCCCGGCACTCTCGGTAGATGGTGAGGTAAAAGTGAAAGGCGAAGTTTTGAACGCTGAGCAGATAATAGAGCTTCTCACGGGCTGAAAAAAACTGAGGACTAAGAGATCTCAGGGAACATATTTTCTTCCCCTTTCTGTCATCCTATAGACTACAAAATTTCTCTCTCGCTCCCCCTCGATCAGAGCTTCATCCTTGAGCACAGATAGATGATACGATAATTTAGAATCCTCTATATCCAGCATCTCTTTTAAAAGGCAGACGCAGAGGTCCTGTTCTGCAAGCAATGTCAAGATCTTCAAACGGAGTGGGTTGGAAAGAGACTTGTGTAGTCGACTCATCTCTTCTATCTTTGGATCATCGATCTTTTCTAGTAGTACCTCGATACCTCCATCATCTTCGAGTTCCTGTTTTACCTCTCTCGGGATATCTAAATCCATCGACATATGAGGGATAGTTTTTTTAGAACTAATATACTTTACGAGCATAGTGAGTTGAGTGGCATTCATCCTAAGATTTATTATCCTCATTGTGCTCTATATCAAAAAGGTCAGGTAGATAATATGGAAAAGAACGAAGATCAACTAGATGAGCTCACGGGTGAAGTTTTTGAACTTGAAGATTTGATAGATTATCAAAAAGGAGCTGTGGTGAGTAGGACTCTGGTAGACAAAGAAGATGTGACCTTAACGGTCTTCGCCTTCGATGAGAATCAAAGTTTGAGCGAACATACCGCCCCTCACGACGCTTTGCTTCAGATATTAGACGGAAAAGGAAGGGTTATCATCAAAGGAGAGGGATACGAACTCAAAAAGGGAGAAACGATAATCATGCCGGCCGATGTACCTCATGCCGTTGAGGCCGTATCTAGGTTCAAGATGTTTCTGACCATGGTCAAATAGAAGTTCAATATGGTAAAAAATATAGAGATATTGGATACAACTCTGCGGGACGGGGAACAAACCCCACGTATCGCGTTCTCTCCAGATGAAAAGCTGGAGATCGCTCGGAAACTTGACGAGCTCGGTGTGGATATGATAGAAGCGGGGTCAGCTACCGTATCCAAAGGAGAAAGAACAGCCATATCCCGGATCACGAGAGAAAAGCTTAACGCGGACATCTTCAGCTTCTGTAGAGGTCTAAAAAGTGATATAGACCATGCCATAGAATGTGAGGTAGACGGTATCCACCTAGTCATACCCGTATCTGATCTGCACATAGAAAAAAAATTGAACAAGACGAGAGATGATATCAAGGATATGACCAGTAGATTGACCCGGTATGCGGTGGATCATGGACTGGTCGTGGAGATATCCGGTGAAGATTCTACCAGAGCAGATGTAGACTTCATCCGAGAAATGTTTTCTCTAGCCATGGAAGAAGGTGCGGATAGAGCCTGTATATGTGATACGACAGGGATAAGTTCCCCAGAAAAGATTTATGATCTAGTCTCTAAGATAGGTGAAGATATCGACGCCCCTTTAGCAGTACACTGTCATGATGATTTCGGTCTAGCTACAGCCAACACTTTAGCGGCGGTGAAAGCCGGAGCGGAAGAAGCACATCTGACCGTGAACGGTATTGGTGAAAGAGGGGGAAATGCAGCTCTAGAGGAAGTGGTAGTTGCGCTTTCTGAGCTGTATGGATTCATCACGAAGGTCCAGCTCAAGAAGATCTACGAGACCTCAAAGCTCGTGGAAAAATATTCGGGATCAGTTATACCTCCTTCTAAAGCTATCGTCGGTGAAAACGCTTTCTCTCATGAAGCCGGGATACATGTTGATGGGATATTGAAAGATGCTTCAACCTATGAACCGATAGATCCTGAAAAGATAGGGAGGGAAAGAAAATTCGTTGTAGGAAAACATTCTGGTAAACACTCTATAGAGAACAAGTTGAAGGTGGAAGATATCAAAGCGGATGATAAAGAGATAGATGAAATATTCCAGCGTGTCAAAGATATAGGCGATTCTGGAAGATCTATAAATGAAGATGACTGGAAGTCCATCGTTGAAGAAATCCTCGGAGATCGATGATATATAGTCAATGACCTAACTTTTTTTTACTTTTTCATGGTCATTGACTAGCAGTGGATCTCGTAACTTAGTTCAAAAAGTTACGAGTTCCACTATATTTTAAAACTTTTCAAGAGTACACCCACTCTCTCAACTGTTCTTTCTCGTTGA
>SL_8KL_010_SEDDRAFT_10001463_pt1 | contig 20474 bp, 21 predicted proteins | sample SodLakKL_010_SED_4_FD_11160 | JGI IMG/M metagenome (IMG submission 11160)
ACTATGCTGCCTGAAGATGTCATGGAAAGGCTGGAAGAGCTCGAGGATAAGATTTCGGCCGGCGAGATAGAAATTCCGGAGACTATAGATTAAATCCATATAAATCAGCTTCATTTCTAAACTTATCCACCGGAAATTCCGGGCAGGGTTAATACCCTGCCCGGAACCTCATATTATTATGTTTTTTGATTTGATGGATCAGGATGGAGAAGAGGCTGCTCCATTATTTTGAATAAAAGTTCAGATGGAGGTCTGTGAAAAATGAAGGCAGTTGAAATGAGAGGAATCCACAAGGAATTTGGCGACACAGTTGCCAACGACGAAATAGATTTCGCTGTAGAAGCAGGGGAAATTCACAGCCTGCTCGGTGAAAACGGGGCGGGCAAAAGCACGCTGATGAAAATACTCTTCGGACTTTACAGCCAGGACAGAGGAGAGGTATATATAAATGGAGAAAAACGCTCAATTGAGGGTCCCACCACGGCCATAGAGGCCGGGCTGGGTATGATACATCAGCATTTTATGCTGGTCGATCGCCTGACAGTGGTGGAAAATATCATCGCCGGCAGCGAGATAACCAGAAGGGGTATGCTCGATCTGGGAAGAGCCGAAGAGAGGATAATAGAGTTGAGTGCCGAATTCGGTCTGGAGGTTGATCCGTCCGCCAGAATCGAGGATATTTCTGTGGGGGAACAGCAGCGGGTGGAGATTCTCAAAGCACTATACCGTGAAGCTGAGATACTGATACTGGATGAACCCACCGCAGTGCTGACACCACAGGAGACGGAGAGCCTCTTTGAAATTATGAACAGATTGAGAGAGGATGGCCGCACAATTATCTTCATCACTCACAAGCTGGATGAGACCATGGAAATTGCTGATAATATAACCGTGCTTCGCGACGGCCAGCGTGTGGGTACTGTGAGCGTAGAAGAAGCTCATCCGGAAAAGCTGGCAGAGATGATGGTGGGGCGTGAAGTTGTTCTGAGAGTGGAAAAAAATCCGCTGTCAGCCGGAGATAGCCTCTTCGAAGTTGAGAACCTTGCCACAAGCTCTGCAGGAGGATGTGATCTGCAGGATATCAATATCTCCGTGCGTGAGGGAGAAATCCTCGGCCTGGCCGGTGTGGAGGGCAATGGACAGCTCGAGCTGGAAAAGAGCCTGCTGAATCTGAGGGGGATCGACAGTGGGTGCATTCGATTTCGGGGTGAAGATATCACCGATCTCTCCACATATGAAAGGCGTCAGCGGGGAATAGCGCATATACCTTCTGACAGATTGAAGAGGGGGCTGGTGGCAGGCTTTCCTCTGGAGTGGAACCTTATACTGGGTTCGGAATGGGAAAACCCCTTTGCAGCCCGGGGTGTTCTGCAAAAAGACATCATTACCGAACACGGCAGAAATTTAATCGAGGAGTTCGATATCCGTGGTCCGGGACTGAACCACCCTGCTTCCAAACTCTCCGGGGGCAACCAGCAGAAAGCGATAATTGCCCGGGAGCTGAGCCGTGATCCGGATTTCATACTGGCCGCTCAGCCCACACGCGGTGTTGATGTGGGTGCAAAAGAGAAGATACATAATCTGCTTCTGGAGATGCGGGATAAGGGCAGGGCAATTCTGCTTATTTCGGCCGAGCTGGATGAACTCAGATCTCTCAGCGACCGCATTCTGGTTATCTATGAGGGCAATATAATTGCTTCCCGTGAGGACAATTTTGCTGAAGAAGAGCTGGGAATGCTCATGGCCGGCCACAGAGAGGAGGAGGTTTCATGAGCTCTCTGCGCAATCGGCTTTTCGATCTCCGCGGTAAAATTAACAGTCTGCTCTATTCGCTTGCCGCCATAACAGCGGCCCTGATAGTGAGCGGTCTGCTGCTGGTTATCTTCGGTTACGAGGTGCAGAGCGCCCTCTATCATCTTTTCGACGGGGCGTTCGGCAGCCTTTACAATCTTGGTCAGACACTACAGCAGGCAACTCCCCTGCTCTTTGCCGGGCTGGCAGTTGCTCTGGCTTTCCGCAGCGGACTTTTCAATATAGGTGTCGAGGGCCAGCTCTACTGGGGTGCTCTGGCCAGTGCTCTGGTCGGCATCTGGTTTTCATTTTTACCGATGGTTATGCTGCTGCCGGTGACTTTTCTGGCCGGGGCAGTGGCAGGGGGTATCTGGGGATTTATTCCCGGCTATCTCAAGGCAAAAACAGGTGCACATGAGGTCATAACAACCATTATGCTAAACGAAATAGCCATACTTGCCACAACTTTTTTGACTGCCAGTTATTTTAAAGTTGAAGGTCCGGTCGATCAGACGGCCCGCCTTTCTGAAGCAGCTCTGCTGCCGGAGCTTCCCCTTCTGAACGAAGCCTCGCTGGGAATAGTGGCGGGTATACTGGTGATAATCTTGAGCTATTTTCTGCTCAGACGCACCTCGCTGGGCTTCGATTTACAGGCGGTCGGGAAGAATTCCGATGCGGCCGAATATGGTGGTATTGACAGCAAAAAGATGCTGATACTGGCCATGGTGCTGAGCGGTGCTGTAGGTGGACTGGCCGGCAGCACGGTTATAATGGGTGAACTGGAGCGGTTTGTCACCCACTTTTCCCCGGGATATGGTTATACAGGTATAGCAGTGGCCGTGCTGGGCCGCAATCATCCTGTTGGGGTTTTACTGGCGGCTCTGCTGTTTGGTGCTCTGGAAGCCGGGGGAATGTCGATGCAGCTATTTACCGATATCCCCACCGACCTGATAGAAGTAGTGCAGGGGCTTATCATTCTCTTTGTGGCAGCCCCGGGCTTTATAAGGCTTCTGCAGAGATTTACCGGGGAAAAGGCAGGTGAGAGGGCATGATGGAGATGATAGAGGCAGTTATGGCAGTCGTATTCAGCCTCGATACATTAAATGCTGCACTGCGCATGTCCATTCCTCTGGCTCTGGGGGCGATGGGAGGAGCTTTTTCCGAACGCTCCGGCATAATTAATATTGGCCTGGAAGGTATGCTGCTGATGGGAGCTTTTGCAGGGGTGCTCGGCTCCTATGTCACCGGCAATGCTTATGCAGGAGTTTTCAATGCTATTCTGGCCGGTATTTTGACCTCCCTTATCTTTGCCGTATTCATCATAGAGTTCAAAGCCAATCACGTTGTGGCCGGTGTAGGCCTCAATATTCTGGCCCTGGGCTTTACCACCTGGATGATGCAGATTATATGGGAGACCCGGGGTGCATCGCCCACAGTCGAATCGATACCTGTGATCAGGATTGGCATTGTAGAACGAATTCCCGGACTGGGTCGGATTATCGGTGTGCAGTCCCCCTTTGTATATATTACGATTCTGCTGATAGTGCTGGGCTGGCTATTCATGTTCAAGACCTCCACGGGGTTGAGAATTCGTTTTACCGGTGAACATCCCGAGGCTGCTGATACGCTGGGTATCGGTGTGCGCAGGGTAAAATATTTAAGCGTTCTTATGAGTGGAGCGCTCTGTGGGCTGGGGGGAGCATATCTTTCCCTGGGTCATCTCAGCCAGTTCAGCCGCGATATGACAGCCGGGCGGGGTTATATGGCCCTGGCGGCCAATATATTCGGGCAGTGGAATCCTTTGGGCGGACTCGGTGCTAGCCTGCTTTTCGGCTATACAGATGCACTGCAGATGAGATTGCAGGGGCTGGATCTGCCGATAGCACACGATCTTATTCAGATGCTGCCCTATCTGCTTACAATAGCTGTGCTGGCTGGAGCGGTGATCAAATCCCGCCCGCCGGCTGCACTTGGCAATCATTACGATCCCGAGGAATAAAATATAATAAACATTGATTTCAACTGAAACCCCCTCCTGGTGGAGAGAAGATGGGATTTTTCCCCTCCGTCAGGGGGCTTTTTTATTTATCAGGGGGTTTTCAAAAACGCCGCAGGGGATTGTGGGGTTTTGAGGCTGGAAGGGCTGTGAAAAATCCATAGATAATGAGTTAATAGCCCGGGAGATCATGGAAGGTGCAGCTGCAGGAGGCATATGAAAGAGCAAAGCAAAAAGCCAGCAGCCTTGGATACAGTGATGATGCCAGCAGTGAGAAGAAGAAAAAAGATGTGAGAGGATAGCAGCCAGACTTCCTCTCAGCCGCAGACTGCGGCTTAACTGGGATGAAAAAGCACTTAAGAGAACGGGTTTTGACAGCATAGAGTGTGAATTTGATATGCCGGAAAAAGTCTGGGCGCAAAAAGAGAGAATTAGAAACAGCGGGACTCCCATCTTTGCCGTCAGAGCCAGGAAACCATCTGCAGATTGATTTGAACTTTTGTTTATAACTCTGCTATAATAAAATTACAGAAGAAAAACAATGGAGTGATAAATATGGTCAGACCCAAAAAGGAGAGAAGAATTGAAAATATACCGGAATCAAAATTTTATAAACCGGCAGGTATCCCCAATAACAGACTGGAGAGGGTATCACTAACCTTTGAAGAGGTGGAGGCGGTGAGGCTCAAAGATGTTGAGGGCCTAAACCAGCAGGAAGCTGCTGATAAGATGGAGATATCCCGGCCCACCTATCAGCGTATTCTGACAGAAGCCCGCAAGAAAATCGCCGAGGCACTTATTGAAGGAAAATCCCTTAAATTTGAAGGGGGTAACTATCGTCTGCAGCCCCGCTGCAGAGAGTGCGGCCGGGATTTAGAAAACTCACCTCCCGGCAGACACAGGCACGGTCAGCCCAGATGTCAGGACTGTGAATGAGAGGATTTTTAGTCATGAAATTTGAAAACTGGACTGCACCGGTCTGCGCTCAGAGCCAGCATATTTTTAAACCCAACCGGAACTTATGTGATCTGCATGCATTATATCCAGTTCTTATGCAGAGATCAGGGTCCGGTTTTTTATTTTACCCGTTATTGACATATGCTTAAAACTGTGTTAAGATATAATTGAAATGAACAAATGACCAAAAAGGAGGGCGTTAATTATGCCACGTGGAGATGGCACTGGACCTGCCGGAAGAGGTCTTCTGACGGGCAGAGGTGCCGGCTACTGTGCGGGATTTAATCTCCCCGGTTATGCCAATCCCACTGCTGGAAGGGGGCTGGCCCGCGGATATCGGGGCGGCAGAGGCCCGGGCGGCGGAAGAGGAGCGGCCGGAGCCGCCGGACCTCCCCCAATTCATATCAGAAGGCCCAGGTATTATGGCAGTCAGCTTTCTGAAGAGGAAGCCCGGGAACAGGAACTGGAGGATTTAAAGAGGACCGCTGAAGAGCTGGAGGATAATCTGGAGGCTGTGAGAGAGAAAATCAATCAGCTGCAGACAGAGGCAGATTAGAAATGCCTTCATTCTACTCCGCCCCACGGCGGAGTAGACACAATTTTTATTGAGGGGTCTATTATTTCTCAAATTTTTTGGGTGCTGTCGGGATTGTCGGGATAAATAAATGGAGGTATAGAAGATGAAAATTGCTATTACAGCTCAGAACCAGGGGTCAGCTGATGTAGTCAGGGTTGATCCACGGTTTGGCCGATCTTCGTATTTTGCTGTATTCAACAGGGATGATGAGAGCATTGAATTTGTTAAAAATCCTGGCTCCGCTGCCAGCCACGGAGCGGGAGTGGAGGCGGTGCAGAAACTGGTGGACAGAGATATCGAGGTTTTAATCACCGGGAGAGTTGGGCCCAAAGCTTTTAGAGGATTGCGGGAAGCTGATATTGATATATATTTGACCGATGATAACACCATTGAAGATGCGCTTAACGCCTTTGAAAATGACGGGCTGGCAAAGCCCGAGGGGCCGACTGGCGGAAAGCATCCAGGCCGGAAATAGGGTGATCACATGCAAATTACTGTGCTGAGCGGCAAGGGAGGGACAGGTAAAACTACAGTTGCCACCAATATGGCCTTATCGCTGCCAGGTGTGCAGTTTATAGATGCCGATGTGGAAGAACCCAACTCCGCCATTTTTCTGCGGCCTGAATTTTCTGAAGAGAAAAAAATAATCCGGCGCAATATTCCGGAGATAGACCACGATAAATGCAGCGGGTGCAGAGAGTGCATAGATTTTTGTGAATATAATGCTCTCGCCCTGCTGGGTGAAAAATCATACGTCTATCCCGAACTCTGCGGCAGCTGCGGCGGATGCAAAATTATCTGCCCGGAAGATGCCATCTCAGATCAAAAAAGAGAGGTGGGGAAAATCAAGAGGGGGGAGATAAAAGCCAGAGATAATTATGACTGCATGGAATTCTGGCAGGGTGAGATGACCATAGGAAAAGCTTCAGCCGTGCCGTTGATCGAAGAGCTGAAAGAAGAAATAGATGAGGAGAAAACCGTAATAATAGATGCTCCTCCGGGAGCCAGCTGTCCCGTCATCGAGAGTGCGGTTGACAGTGACTTTATCCTACTGGTGACCGAACCGACACCATTTGGGCTTCATGATCTGAAAATAGCAGTTGAGCTGGTGGAAAAACTGGATATACCTTACGGTGTTATCATCAATCGTTCGGATCCTGGAGGAGATGGGATGATCGAAGAGTACTGTCAGAACAATCACATAGAGATACTGTTGAAGATTCCCTTCAGCAGGAAAATTGCCGCTCTATACTCCCGGGGCAAACCCTTTGTAGAGGAGATGGTGGAATGGCGGGATAATTTTGTGAATTTGCTGGCAGATATTGAGGTGATGATGGCATGAAGAAGTTGACGGTTATCAGCGGCAAAGGAGGGACAGGGAAAACCACATTTGTGGCCAATCTGGCCTTTCTGGCGGGAGAAGCAGTTCTGGCTGACTGTGATGTTGATGCCCCCAATCTTCACTTATTGATGGCACCGGACATAATGCGCCAGGAAGATTATCTGGGAGGCAGACTGGCAGTAAAAGATCAAGATAGGTGTACGGAGTGCGGAATATGCCGGGAGCTGTGTAATTTTAAGGCTATCGACTCTGATAATGAGATAATTGATTATAGATGTGAGGGTTGCGGTCTCTGTGCGGCCAGGTGTCCGGAAGATGCTCTCAGACTCGTTAAAAACATAACAGGAGATATCTTTTACTCCACTTCGCGCACAGGCCCCATGGTTCATGCCCGTCTTAAAATCGGAGCAGAAAATTCGGGCAGACTGGTCAGCAGGGTGAGAGAAGAGGCGGAAAACCTGGCCGAGGAGAAAGGTTATGATCTGCTTTTTATCGATGGCTCGCCCGGAATAGGCTGTCCCGTGATAGCTTCTCTGGGCGGGGCTGACGGAGCCCTCATAGTTTCCGAACCAACAGAATCGGGAATTTCAGATATGAAGAGAATACTTGAAGTTACAGAACATTTTTCCATACCGGCATATATGGTGATAAATAAATATGATATAAATATAGAGCTGACCAACCATATAATTGATTACTGTCAGGAAAATGATATTTCCATCTTGGGCAGTGTTCCTTTCGATGAAACTGCAGTGAGGGCCATGGAGAAAGGAGAGCTGGTGGTTGAATTTGCCGAAAACAGCAGGATTGCTGCAGGTTTAAAAAAGATATGGGAGCGGGCAGAAAAAGAGTTTATACAGAAAAAATCACACAGCAAGCATCGACAGATAATCTAAAGAGGTGATAATAGTGAAGAAAATTGCAGTTCCTACTGAAGAGGGAAAGGTAGCTGCTCATTTCGGCCGATGTCCTCAATATACCATTTTTCATACAGGCGGCACTCAGATAGAGGAAAAGGAAGTCATCGAAAATCCCGGACACAGGCCGGGATTTTTGCCCCGATTTCTCGATGATAGAGGCGTTGACTGCATACTTGCCGGGGGTATGGGTATAAAGGCAGTCAATTTATTTCAGGAGAACGATATAGAGGTGGTGACAGGGGCTCAGGGTGAAGTTGAATCCTGTGTCAGGGCCTATTTAAATGACAGCCTGGAGGCCAGCGCTAACATCTGTGATCACGATGACCATCATGGCCGACATGGCGAGAGCGGCTGCCGGCACTGACATTAAAGCTGGAATGTATCCCCGCTCTTTAAAACATCAGTCTCAGCCGTGAGTTTGCTGCTGATAAAATTGAGGGCAAAATCACTGCTGTCATGAGGGTAGAGCAGAACGCGCTCAGGGTTGATTTCCTTGAGAAGAGAGACGGTTCTGCTCAGCTCCTCCCCGCCGGGCTGCTGCCAGGGAGGCAGGCCTGTCCCTATTATTCTCTGCATATCGATACCGGCTTTTCTCATTCTACCCCGCTTTACGGGCAGGTGAAGTCCACCAACCAGAGCATAGATTTTTTCTGTCCCAATTTTGCCGGCCATCTCTCTTAGTGCAGCTAAATCCGGATGACCACAGCCGGTGATGATCACCTTTCCTCTGTCTTTGAGGCTGTATATCAGAGCCTGTTCTTCGGTGAGGCCTGAGAAAAAAGGCTGCTGGCCAGAGGGCCGGTGCTGGCCGCGCCGTCACTGATAAGCCGCGGTTCGCTGACGGTTATTGGTTTTCCCCGGCAGCAGCAGTTTTATCACTCCGGAATGATCGATTTTTCAGGAGAAGATAGGGGATGATGAGCGGAGAAAACAGTATCAGCAGCGGCCACCAGAGCGGGTGCAGACGATAAGGCATAATTTATTCCCCTCCTCACCCCCGGCAATTTAAATATATCCTCCAGATATAAGGTNNAGTTCAATTTTCATTATAGCTGATGGCCCGGGAGACCGCAAAAAAAGTGGTTTACATTCAGNTGGGGAGAACCAGACACATGCAGCTGGAAACAGATCTTCTTAACATTNCTTCTGTTCATCCCCTGAAAAAAGAAGCAGTGNCAGAGTTAGCAAGAAAATGCGGTGAAAGCTGGGCTGAAATTGAAAGAATAAAAGAAGAGGGAAAAATAGTCGAGNTGGAATATNCCGGAAATAGATTCTATCTNAGAAATGTTGAGCAATAGATAATTTGTTAAATGAAAAGTCACGAAGAGGGTTTTTGACAAAACNAATTAAGTATAATACAATTTAATTAAGGAAATAATAAATTNAGTTTTATAGCAGCATAATCCGCAAATAAGGATCGAGGAGGAAGTGAGATGGAATTCTGGTCCTGGCTGGTGAACTATTTNAAAGTATACCGCCTGAAGTTAATCCTAACAGCTCTGCTGGTATTGGGGTCTACAGCTTTGAGTCTGGCTCCACCCTGGCTGATAAGAGAGGGTATCGATGAACATATACTGGCCGGCAGAGCGGAAAGGCTGTTATGGCTGGCCCTGCTCATGGTTTTGCTCGCTCTTTTGAGAGGAGTTTTTGATCTGGGCAAACGATATCAGGCCGAATTGGTTGCTCAAAAAGTTGTCCACGATATACGCCGGGATCTATTTAATCATATCAGCAGGCTATCATTCTCTTTCTTTGACAGCTCCCGCACCGGAGATCTGCTTTCCCGGATCACATCCGATACCGACGACGTGCGCAGGTTAATATCCTTNGTCAGCATAAATTTAATCGGAAATTTNCTTCTACTGCTTGGGATCCTCCTGGTCCTGCTGCTGTGGGAGACAAGGCTGGCTTTACTCTATCTTCTATTTTTTCCGGTTATGGTACAGGCCATGCGAGTATACGCCCGCCGCGTAAGGCCGGTTTTTTCCCGTTCTCGCAGACAGCTGGCCGGACTCACCGAAAAGGTCCGGGAAAATCTGCTGGGCATGGAGACAATTAAAACTCACAGTGCTTCGGACTGGAGCCGCAGCCGCGTTCAGCAGGCCAGCGGCAGCTATCGGGATACCAGCATAGAGGCGGCCGGCATTACCGCCCGCTGGATGCCCTATGTAAACTTTTTGACCGGTATATTTTCCGCACTGCTGCTCTGGTATGGGGGCAGGCTGGTCGTTCAGGAGATCGTCAGCCTGGGTGAGCTGAGCGGTTTCTTTGCCTATCTGGCTTTGCTATTTCGGCCGATCAGACAGAGCGGAATGATGGTAAATCTGGCCAGCAGAGCTCTGGCTTCCGGCAGGCGTCTGCTGGAAGTACTGGAAGAAAAACCGCAGATTTCAGATCATCCTGATGCTTACCCTCTGAGATCTGTAGAGGGTGAGATAACTTATGAAAATGTCAGTTTTGCCTATGAGAAGGACAGGCCTGTTCTCAGAGATATAACACTTAAGGTTGAGCCCGGACAGACGGCTGCCCTGGTCGGTCCCAGCGGAGCGGGAAAGAGCACACTGCTCAAACTTCTGCCCCGTTTTTATGAGCCGCGGCAGGGGAAAATATATGTGGACGGCCACGACATTGAGAAGGTAACAGCTGACAGCCTGAGAGATAATATAGGAGTTTTATTTCAGCATACATTTCTTTTTTCCGCCTCCGTGGCAGAAAACATAGCCAGCGGAAGCCCGCAGGCTTCCCTGGAGGAGATTAGAGAAGCGGCAGAAAGGGCCCAGATCGCGGAGTTCATCGAGTCACTTCCCCTGGGGTATGACACACCCGCCGGTGAAAGAGGAGTCAGTTTATCCGGCGGCCAGAGACAGAGGCTGGCCCTGGCCAGAATGCTGCTGACAGATCCCCGGGTCCTCCTCCTGGATGAACCCACCTCTCAGCTGGACGAAGAGACAGAAAAAAAGCTGCGTCGTGCTCTGCATGAAGTCAGCAGGGACCGCACCACTCTGATCATTTCCCATCGATTATGGACGGTTACTGAAGCCGATATGATCTTTGTTCTGGATCAGGGAGAGATAAAGCAGCGTGGAGAGCATGAAGAGCTCCTGGAACAGGATGGGTTATACAGCAGACTCTACAACCGGATTGTGAGAGAAGGAGGTGTGGTCTCATGAGGGGAGGGTTTGGCCGCAGAATCAGCTCAGGTGAGGAAATCGATTATGATATAAAGAAATTGGATCGCCGCCTGATCTCTCTGCTGATGAACTATATCAGACCACACTGGCGCCAGCTGCTGCTGTGTTTTGCCGCCGTTACAGGCACCACCCTGACCACACTGCTCGGTCCCTATCTGATAAAAGTGGGAGTTGATGATTATCTTATGCAGGGCAGGTTCCAGGGGTTGACACTGGTGGCGGGATTGATGGTGGGAAACTACCTTTTTTTCTGGTTCTGCTCCTACTGGCAGCGCTATCTGGCCGAGAGCGTGGGGGAGAGAGTGGTGAATGAAATCAGAAATGATCTCTATCAGAGGCTGGAGGAACTGCCTTACGGGGAATTCACCGGTGGCAGCACCGGTGATTACATTTCTCGGGTGATACACGATGTGGATACCATCTCTCAGCTTATCAGCAATGGTCTGATAAATCTTCTGGCCGATCTGCTGACACTTTTGGGGCTTATGGCCGTGATGCTGTATCTTTCCCCGCGGCTGGCCCTGCTGAGCTTTACCGTAATTCCGGTGATTTACCTCTTATTCAAATTCCTTGGCAGGAAAATACGCAGGGCCCAGCAGGAGGTCAGGCAGAAACTGGCGGAGATGAACATTGAAGTTGAGGAAAACCTTTCCGGGATACGGGTTCTGCAGGCTCTGCGCCAGGAGGATCGGAGTCAAAAAGAGTTTTCCCGTCTCAGCTGGGAAAACGTCAGGGCCCATCTTAAAGCGGTTACCTTTTTTGGCCTGCTATTCCCGGCTATGAATCTAAGCAGGGTGCTGGGTGAGGCAATAGTTCTGATGGCAGGAGGTTATATGGTTACAGGAGGCAGCATATCCATTGGTCTGCTTCTGGCCTTTTTGAGCTATGTGCGCCAGTTTTTTGCTCCCCTGGCCGATCTCAGCCAGGTTTTCAACCTCTATCAGGAAGCGGCCGCTGGGCTGGACAGAATAGGAGAATATCTTATACTGAAAAGCGACACCCACTCTCGTCCAAACTATCAAATAGATGCAAAAGAGGTGGAGGAAACTTCTCACCCTGTTAAGCTGGATGAGCTCAGCTATTCCTACGGTCGTGAGCGGGTGCTGCAAAACTTGAATTTCACGCTGGAGCCGGGAGAGATCGTCGGTATTCAGGGAAGAAGCGGCAGCGGTAAAACCACTCTGGCCCGACTGCTGGCCGGTTTGCTGAAGCCGGAAGCAGGCAGCATATATATCCAGGGTCATGATATCACAGAAGTGCCGGATACCTGGCTGCAGGAGAGGATAGGATCAGTCAGCCAGAATCCCTTTATCTTCAATATGTCGGTGCTGGATAACATCAGACTGGGTCAGAATATTCCTCCCGCAGAGATTGAAGAGCTGTTTAAGGATATTACCGGCCCGGAACTGGCTGAATCTTTTCCTGAAGGTATCAGGACTGAAGTTGGCGAGGAAGGTGAACAGCTATCCGGCGGCCAGAAAAAGATTATCGAACTGCTCCGGCTTCTGGTTCGTGATCCTGATATAGTGATACTTGATGAACCGACCTCCAGCCTCGATCTTAATACAGAGCATAGGGTGCGGGAGAGGATCGCAAAATATCTTGATACTCGTTCAGCTCTAATTATTTCTCACCGCAGTTCGCTGCTGGAAGAAGTGGACAGGCTTTACAGCCTTTCAGATGGAAGCCTTCTGCCCCTCTATTAAAGGATTTCATTAATTCTTTTGTAAACTGACAGCAGGAGGGGATGAAGAATATGCCCCAATTCCAACGGACTTTTTGAGGCTGAAGATGATGGGAGATTTTCCGGCTGAAACTATTAGAATATTTATGCGGAGGTTTTATCATGGAAGAGAAGATAGAAGTTAAAGTTCTGGCTGACAATGAAGTTTATGAATCCGGGCTGCTGGCCGAGCACGGACTTTCCTTCTGGATAAAATATGGTGATAAAAAATTTCTCTTTGATACCGGACAGGGGCTTGTGCTCGAACACAATGCGGTGAAGATGGGGATCGATCTGGATAGTCTGTCGGGGGTGATGCTCAGCCACGGGCACTTTGATCACGGAGGCGGTGTCGGGGCACTGCTTGACAGCGGGGAAAAAATTCCGCTCTATGCCCATCCCCGGGTTTTTGCGCAGAAATATGCCAGAGATAGAGAAGAGGACAGGCTGGAGAAAAAGGGAATTGAATTTTCCCGTGATGATGTCCGGTTTAATTCCGTGATTTCACCTGAGAAAATTGTGGGAGAGCTCAGCCTGACAGGAGAAATTTCACGCAGCAATGAGTGGGAGAAAACCCCGGAAAGATATCTGGTGAGATCTGCCGGTGAGAAAGAGCTGGAAAAGGATGATTTCAGAGATGATCAGGCGCTATTTTTTCCCACCGATAGTGGTCTGGTAATTCTTCTGGGCTGTGCTCATTCCGGGGTCGTCAATACTGTAGAATATATAAAATCAATCAGCTCATTTCATACTCTGAGGGCTGTAATGGGTGGAATGCACCTGCATGATGCAGAAAAGAATGATGTGGAGAGAACGATCAGATACCTGGCAGAGCAGGAGCTGGAGCTGATAGTGCCCATGCATTGTACAGGGTTTTACGCACAGGCCAGAATGAAGCAGGCTTTAAAATCATCGGTGGAGATAGGAGAAGTGGGAATGAGCTTTAAATTTTAGCAAAACTTTACAGGTATTTCAGGGTGATTTTATGCTCTCCACGTGTTAAGATGTAGTTGGGGGGAATAAACCATGCAGAAATCAGGGAAATATAATCAACCAAAAATAAGAGAGATACTGGAACAAGTACTTGTGCCGGCACAGGGCTGCACCGAGCCTGTGGCCATAGCTCTGGCAGCTGCCCGGGCGAGAGAAGAGGTCAGCGGTGAGTTGCAGTATATCAGCCTGGTGGTAAACTCTTCACTCTACCGCAATGCAGCCCGGGTATTTATTCCGGGCACAGAGGATTTCGGGGTTGGTATGGCCGCTGCTCTGGGTTATATATGCGGCAGCGCCGGGAGCGGCCTAGAGGTTTTGCAGAATCTGGATGAAAAAGCTGTGAAGAAGGCCAGAAAGTTTGTGGATGCCGGCAGGGTTGAATACGAAATAGCTAGAACAGTAAAAAGGCTCTATATAGATGTTACGGTGAGGACTGATAGAGATGATGCCAGGGCTATCATCCTGGATGATCATACCAATATCGAGCTGATCGAGACCGGGGGAGAGGTTGGCAGCTTTGTCCTGCAGAACAAAAAAAAGAAAGGGGCTCAGACCGACCTTCTTTCGGAACTGGACCTGCAGGAGTATCATGAACTGATCGAAAATCTGGAAGATGATGATCTGGAGATTGTGGATGAAGGCATAGAGCTCTCTTGGAAGCTGGCGCGGGAGGGGCTTGATGAACTTGAGTATGATGAGAATGATCTTCTCGAATATCCTCCCGCTCTATGCCAGGCCGCCTCGCGGGCCAGAATGAACGGCAGCGATAAACCGGCGATGTCCCTGGCCGGCAGCGGCAACCAGGGTATAACGGTTTTTTTAACATTGATAGGTGCGGCTGAGGTGCTGGACTCATCTCACAGCGATCTCAAAAAGGCTCTGGTACTGGCCGTTCTCATCACCACCTATATAAAAGGAGAGATGGGGGCGCTTTCGGCGATGTGCGGTGCCGGCGTCGCCGCAGCCGTGGGAGCGGGCTGTGGTGTATCCTATCTGCTGGATGAGGATATGGATTCACTCTGGCGAACAGTGCTGAACATATATGGAGTGCTCACAGGCATGATATGTGATGGCGCTAAACCCGGCTGTGCTCAAAAAGTCTATCTATCATCACACTGTGCGGTTAAATCGGCTCTGCAGGTCGATGAAGATGAGTTTATCCGGTCCAATGAGGGCGTTCTGGCCGGTGATTTTCAGGAGCTGATCGATAATATAGCACGTCTGGATGAGAATATGGATGCCCTGGATGATGAGATCATAACAATTCTCCAAAATCAAAGATAGAAAACTAAAACCCCACCACTGCTCTTAAAGTGGTGGGGTTTTGTCTCTGGTCCTACTCTATTAAATATTATTTGCTCTATATTATCTGCTCCGGATTATTCGTATGAATCTGTGGTTGACCATTCCTTCCAGACTTTACCCACAAGCTCGGGACCGGGCTTGAGTGTTTTGCCTCCTGGCTCCCAGCCCGAAGGTGTGGCCTCTCCCGTTTCTCTTACGTGCTGGAAGGCCTTTATCTGTCTGACGAGCTCTGAGACATTTCTGCCCACGGGCGGAGTAAGTATTTCCATGGCCTGAATATATCCGTCCGGATCTATTAAAAATCTGCCTCTTATATCAACACCTGCTTCATCATCATAAACTCCATACATGCGGCCAATTTCTCCGGTTGTGTCTGAAGCCATGGGGAATGGTATCCCGCCTTCAACCATCTTACTCAGCTCTGTCTCCTCCCAGATCTTGTGGGTCTGATGGCTGTTGGTGCTCACAGAGATGAACTCCACGCCCAGGTCTTTAAACTCATCATACTTGGCAGCAACTGCTGCCAGTTCAGTAGGTCAGACGTAGGTGAAATCCCCTGGATAGAAGCATAGAACCCGCCATTTTCCTTCATAGTCTGAGAGGCTGACCTCGGTGAATTCTCCCTGATGATACGCATTCGTCGTAAAATCTGGAGCTTTTTCGCCTGCCTTAACCATTTTAATTTCCCCCTTTAGGTGAGTATGTTTAATTAAAACTGTTATCATTAATATTGATCCTGAATATAATTATATACCAGAGAAGGATAAATGTCAAAAAATTATTAATATATTGATTAAGTTTATTAAGATAATCGGATAACCTGAGAGGGGTTGATCAAAAAATTATATTTTCTGCTGGATGAAACAGTGTGGTCAATTCAGTTTGAAGGAAATAATTCACGATCGTGGAAATATAATAAAGTAAGGGCTGAATTTGAATAAATTAGGCCGGGAATAAATTGGGGAAAGGAGTTAAACATGCGTCTGGGATATCCCTGTCTTAACAGGACACTTTCTCAAAGCAGCAGGCGCCCCAACCACGGGACCACGGTAAAGCATCTGCGCGGTCTTACTGCTGAGGAGCGCCGTGATAAGCTAAATCGACTGCTGCAGAAAAATTTGCATAACAATCTGGAGATACTTAAATTCAATCTGGAAAATGAGATCGCTGTATATCGATTCTGTTCTGATATAGTGCCTGTGGCCACCCATCCAGTCGCCGATGACTGGGACTATATTGCCAGTGCTGAAGCTGAAATAAAGGAGCTGGGTGACTTCGTCCGCGAGCACGGATTTAGAGTTAGCATGCATCCCGAGCAGTTCACGGTACTCAACAGCGACAGAGAAGATGTCGTGGAAAATGCCCGCCAGGATCTGAGGTATCATCATAGTTTTCTGCAGGCAATGGGCCTTGATAGTGAAGCGATCATCATACTTCACATAGGTGGAGTATATGGTGATCGAGAAAGGGCCCTTGAGAGGTTCAAAGAAAATTTTCTCAGTCTGGATCCTGACATTCAGGAGCGGGTTGTGATCGAAAATGATGACAGATCCTATACGGCCACCGAGGTGCTGGGTGTGGCCGGGGAGCTGGAAATTCCCATGGTCCTGGATATACATCACTTTAATATAAATCACGGACCGGAAGAGAATCTGTTAGACCTCATGCCCCGGGCCTTTGCCACCTGGCAGGAGAGAAGGCCCAAGCTGCACTTTTCCTCTCCGGCCAGCTCTGAGGATCCCACCCGTCATGCCAGAGAAATTGATCCTGAAGAATTTGCCCGCTTTCTGGAGATGGCAGAAAAAGAGGTGGGCAAAGAATTCGATGTTATGCTGGAATGCAGGGACAAAGAAAAAGCACTTTTGAAGCTGCGCCGACAGCTTCAGAAAATGTAATCATACCAGAGGAAATTTCCCGCGCAAAAGGAGATTGGCAGGGCGGGGGCGAAGCCTAAAATAATAGCATGTCAGGATAATATCCTGAGAGAGGATGACTAAAATGCACATACGTAAGCTTGAACTGGAGAGTGATCTGGACAGTATGGTCAGGATATGGCAGGAGGTAGGCTGGATTTCCCGGGAGGAGAAGGAGGCTGTTAAAACTCTTTTCCAGGCCGGTGATGGCTATGCCGCCGATCTGGAGGATAAACTGGAGGCCACACTGCTCTCACTGCCTGCCGACATGAAATACGGTGAAGATCTGCTGGCGTTGCAGGCCCTATCCGGTCTTGTTGTAAGCCCCAGGGCCCGGCGGCAGGGTCTGGCCGGCCGTCTTATGACACAGGTTTTGGAGGAGGCCGTCCGCAGCGGGCAGGCACTGTCAGCACTGGTTATGTTCGAACAGGGCTTTTACGATGGACTGGGCTTTGGGCTGGGTGGCTACAGGAATATCTTCACCTTCGATCCTGATCTGCTGGATGTTGAGATGGAAGCGGGGATACCTGAGAGGCTGACCGCTGAAGACTGGAGCTCCATTCATCGTGCACTGGAAGAGCGCTGCCGTGCCCACTGCGGGCTCAATATAACAAGTGCTGATTTCATAAAAGCCGAGATAGAGTGGGATAAGGGCGAGGGCTATGGGCTTGGCTTTCGGGATGGGGGAGGAAAGATAAGCCATTTTGTCTGGCTCTGGCGGCGGGGCGATGCTCACGGTCCTCTGATGGTGAAATTTCTGGCCTGGCAGACTCAGGATCAGCTGCTGGAACTTCTCTCTCTCATTTCCAGCCTCGGCGATCAGATACATGCGGTCCAGATGAGTGAACCGCACTCACTGCGGCTGCGCGATTTCATCACCTATCCCCATAAACAGGAGCGCATAACCGCAGAGAGCAAATACAGCTATAAGTCCAGAGTGGAGGCTCCCTGGCAGCTGAAAATTCTTGATCTGGAAAGATGTGTAAATGCTCTCAGTCTGGAAGGCATTGAGCTGGAATTTAATCTGGAGCTGGATGATCCCCTGCTCGAACATGTTGACAGCGATTCACCTGCTGTTATTACGGGAGATTACAGCCTGAAGCTGGGAGTACAATCGGACCTAAAACAGGGAGAGGTGCAGGGACTGCCCACGCTTTCTGCTTCCATCGATGCCTTCACCAGACTGTGGCTGGGTGCGGCCTCACCTTTAGAGCTCAGCGCTTCCTCAATGTTTTCAGCTCCTCCCGGTCTGCTGGAAGAGCTGGAACAGGCATTCAGGCGTCTGCCGGAGCCCAATCTGGAGCTTTACTTTTGATATGATTATTGTGATCAGACTATATTCATAAAAACCGGGAGGTGGAGAAAATGCAGTTTCAGGCGGACGAGAGTTTCGCTTATAATCTAGATAAAGAAGATCCCCACAGCGATTATAGAAAAGAATTCTATATCCCGGAGGAGACTGTCTATCTCAACGGCAACTCCCTGGGGCTGCTGTCGGAGAGGGCGGAAAAGCGGCTGCAGAGGGCTCTGGATGAGTGGAAGAAACTGGGCATAAAGGGATGGACTGAGGCGGATCCGCCCTGGTTCTGGTATGGAGAGAAGCTGGGAGAGCTGACCGCGCCACTGGTGGGGGCCGAGCCTGAGGAGACCGTCATCACCAACTCAACCACCGTCAATCTCCATCACCTGATAGCCACATTCTATAAGCCGGAGGAGAAGGGGAAAAAGATTATCGCTGACGAGCTCAACTTTCCCAGCGACCTCTATGCTGTGAAAAGCCAGATTGCGCTGGCCGGTGGAGATCCCGAAGAAGATCTGATAATGATCGAGAGCAGGGATGGCAGAACTATAGACGAAGAGGATATCACAGCTGCCTTTTCCGAAGAGGTGGGAATGGTGGTGCTTCCGGTGGTACAGTTTCGCAGCGGTCAGCTTCTGGATATGGAGAAGATAACAGCCCGGGCCCGCAGGCACGATATAATTGTGGGTTTTGATCTGGCTCATTCTATCGGGGCTCTGCCCCACCGTCTGTCCGAGCTGGAAGTTGATTTCGCCGTCTGGTGCAATTATAAATATCTGAGCGCCGGGCCTGGCGCCGTAGGCGGTCTGTATGTGAACAAAAAGCATCATGAAAAGGAGCCGGCACTGGCCGGCTGGTGGGGACATGATAAGGAGACCCAGTTCGACATGGATAAAGAGTTTACCTCTGCGGACACTGCCGGAGCCTGGCAGATAGGGACCATTCCAGTGCTCAGTGCGGCTCCTCTGTTCGGAACGCTGGATCTCATCAATGAGCTGGGCATAGAGAACATCAGAAAGCGCTCACTCAGGCTGACATCCTATCTGCTTTACCTGATCGAGGAAAAGCTGGACGACTTGAATATTGGGTTTTCCACCACCACACCCTATCGGGCGGAGAGAAGAGGAGGCCATATAGCTCTCAAGCCTGAACGCGAGGCCTTCCGCATCAACGAAGCTTTGAAAGCACGGGGAATAATCGGCGATTTCAGAGAGCCGGGTATAATCAGACTGACGCCCTCCCCGCTCTATACTTCTTTTCATGAAGTATGGCAGACAGCAAATGTTCTGGAGGAAATTGTGGAAGATAAAGAGTATGAAAACTTCTCTCACAACCGTGATGCTGTAACATAGGGTTCACTCAGATTGCTGAAGTTCAACTCTGTCCATTGAATAATTTTTTAAGTCCAGAAGCAGCAGCTGATTGCTGAGGTTTTCCTCCCGCCCCAGATATAGTTTTAAAGCCTCGATAACCTGAAGGTTGGCAACTGTGGAGACTACCGGCGAGAAGACGGGTATGGGGTCATCATCTTCCCGGGTGGTGTGGGTGGTCGAGCTGCCGTTATTATCTCCCAGTATCTCCCGCAGCGAGGGAGTTATCCCTGGAATAATGCTCGTCAGCTGACCATGCCAGCTTTCCACCGCACCGTGTATGAGGGGTTTATCATTACGGTGGGCCAGCTCATCGAGCACAAAACGGGCGGGAAAGTTGTCCAGGGCATCCAGAATTATATTCACATCTTCAGGGATATCGAGATCTCTGTCGATCTCTTCTTCTAAAGCCACCAGCTTGGTTTCCAGGCGGAAATCTTTCAGCTGGGAAGCTGCAGCATTCACTTTATATTTACCTACATCATTGCGGCCATAAAGTATCTGACGGTTGAGATTGCTGGGTTCTACAACATCTCTGTCAATTACATAGATTTTATTAACTCCGATTCTCTGCAGCTGTACAAGCTGATGAGTTCCCAGGCCGCCTGCTCCCCCCACAAACACCGTCATATCCCTCAGAGTTTCCCTTTCAGAATGTGAGAACATAGGCCACTGCCTGCTAAAAATATCCTCTTCCATATATAATCCCTCCCTTAGCTGCTATTAGTTCTGTTAATATTATATATTTTTTTTAGTTATAACTAAACAGTTATGAAAAAATTAATAAAAAGAATGATTTTTTTAGCCCCGGAGGGCTGGTTTCAGAAATATATACAACAATCTTACATAAATTACAATACTTTTCACATAATATATGGTATAATAAATATATTATATAATTATATGCTGATGGTATGCCGGATGATTCGGGAGGAGAGGCGGTGGTAAAATATGTTTCTGCTTAAAATAGCCTTTAGAAACCTCTTTAGACGCAGAAAGCGCACCTTTATCATGGCCGGTGTTCTGGCCCTGGCCATACTTTTTGCCCTGGTCATGGATTCCTTCATGGGGGGATTGATGGATGTATCCTTCTCCA
>SL_8KL_010_SEDDRAFT_10001464_pt1 | contig 20466 bp, 12 predicted proteins | sample SodLakKL_010_SED_4_FD_11160 | JGI IMG/M metagenome (IMG submission 11160)
GTGGTATGTTCAAATATCGCGGCCGGCGGTACGAGGACGGCGTTGAGGAGGCGTTCATCGTACTGTTCCGAGTAGTAGGTGGAGTCCACGCTCATCAGGTAGTTGTCCCAAACCGAGCCCCGAAGCACCGGCTTCAGATCCTGGTACTCCGGGTTTTCAGGAAGAGAGACGGAAGGATGGCGGTCCGGCAGGCGGAAGTCGGCCGCGCTCCGGCTCTCCGTCTGAAAGCGGATGAGTGCGGCATCGGGAGTGTGCACTGTCCGGAATATGGTGGCTCCGAAAGGCTGCCGGTAGCTTTCCATGGTGATGGCGACGTCTTCATGATCCCCGGTGTCGATCCAGCTGACTCGCCAGTAATAAGAGGGGATGAACCGAAGGAATCCGTTTCGGATGAACCCGGACAGTTTTCTTTTGCCGAAGTGCGCCACCTGGCGGTCCAGTAGTTCGTCATTAGTTCGAAATACGACAAATGGCTGCAGTTTTCCGGGATCAATGCCGGATTTTTCGAGAAACCGGCGCGACTCCCTGATGACATCCTCCGTATCGGCCAGACCGGTCAGATCGGCTGGCGGGTGCGACCAGGGCATGAGCAGCAGAAAAAGCAGCAACCCTGCAAATGCAGGGACGAGCAGCCGGCTGTATTTTCGGGGTGATTCAGGCACGTAACACTTTCCAGCTTGTTTCGAATATCGTTTCAGCGTGTTGTAAAATGGCGTATATTGACCGCTAACACCTATTTACAATACACACATTTTTCCATTACAACAAGTTCATGCCAGACAAAAAGAGAATTCTGGTAGTAGAAGACGAAATGATTGTGGCCCATAGTATTTGCACAGGCCTTGAGCGAATGAACTATACTGCTGTCGGCCCTGCGGGGAATGCTGCGGATGCCATACGGATCGCGCTTGAGGAGCAGCCGGACCTGATACTGATGGATATTCACCTGGGCAGTCAGGTGGACGGTATAGAGGCCGCAAAGGAGATCCTGAAAAAGCATATTATTCCGATTGTTTACGTCACGGCACACTCCGATCTGCATACGATCGACCGCGCCAAGGCCACCGGGCCTTACGGGTACATCCACAAACCCTTCAGCGAAAACGAGATACGCTCGGCCATCGAGATGGCGCTCTACAAACATGAGAAACAGCTTGAGATCAACAGGAGCGAGCGGCTGCTATCCACGACACTGAAAAATATTGGGGATGCGGTCATTGCCACCAGCCGCGATCTGACCATAACGTATGCGAATCCCGTCGCCGAAATGTTGCTGGGAGTGGGAAGCGACGTCCTGCCGGGACAAAAGCTGCAGGATGTGATGCAACTGGTAAACGAAAATGATGCCCGGCCGATCTTTTGGACCGGTGAGGAGCTGATGGATGCGGAAGATCGCTGGTACCTTCCCGCGGGATGTTTGCTCGCCGGAAATAATCAGGAATACATCCCTGTCAACGGATCTCTGTCTGCCATTGTAGATGACCAGGGGAAAACAGCGGGCGTCGTTGCGGTGCTGCGCGATATCCGCAGGGAGCGGAAACATGCCCGGACCACCCGCATCCGCAAACAATTCGAGAATGTCATCAATGAAATCCGGATCCGGCTTATAGAGGATGCGCCTCCCGATATCCCTGCCGTTCTGGGTATTATGGCGGAGTCGGTTCAGGCTGACAAAGCCTGTCTCTGTATCTATCCGACTAAAAATGGCAATTTCGAGGGCATGGAGGAACGGTTTTCCTGGGTTTGTCCGGCCGGGGGAGCCACTTCATCCGCAATGAATTCGTGCAGTCATCTTTGCGGTAACTGGTGGAAAGGGCAGATAGCCAGCGGTGAAGCACTGTTGTTTGCCAACATCGACTCCCTGCCTCATGAGGCCGCGGAGCATCAAGAGCTGATGAAGCGTGAGGGTGTCGGATCCGTCGCACTTTTCCCCTTTAAATCCAGGGAGACCGGATATGCCGGAGCAGTCAGTATCTACTGGCCGGAGCCGAGGGATAATTTTAACGAGCTGGAAGTCCATTCGCTCTCATTGATGGTGGAACTGGTGTCGGCTTACATGGTCAGGGCCCGTACCGAGGAGCTGCTGCGCAGCAGTGAAAAAAGGTTCCGTACTTTGATCCAGAAGAGTTCCGATGTGATCACGGTTATTGACCGTGACGGACAGTTCCTTTACGTGGCGCCCTCCGTGAAGAAAACACTCGGTTATGCAGAAGAAGAGATGCAGGAAAAATCGGTCTTTGACTTTGTCCATAACGAAGATATGGCCGAGCTGCGCAACATGTTTCAGAAAATGCTGCAGCACTCGGAAGAGGAGATGAGTGTTGAGTGCCGTTTCCGTCATAAAAACGGGAAGTATATCCATCTGGAATCGATCGGGACCAACCTGACAGGGGAGCCATCCATAGCTGGCGTCGTTATCAATTCGAGGGACATATCCGACCGCAAACGATTTCAGGAAGAGCTGATCCGCGCAAGGGATACCGCTGAGGCCATGAACAGGGTAAAAACGGCGCTGCTGGCCAATATGAGCCATGAAATGCGCACCCCGCTCACAGGCATCCTCGGCTTTGCAACCATTCTGGAATCCGAACTTCCGGAAGGGGAAAACCGTGATATGGCTGCGCGGATTTCCGCCAGCGGACTGAGATTGATGGAAACGATCGAGTCGGTACTCGACCTGGTCAAGCTTGAGGCGGACAAGGTCAGGGTGCAGCCGGAACGGACCAATATCATCGATGAGATCATACGCAATGTCAATCTTCATGCGCGTCCGGCCAGGCACAAGGATCTCGGGCTGGAGGTGAAGTGTGACATGGAAGAGCTGTATGTGGATATGGACCGGCAGCTCTTCGGCCGCATCATGTACAATCTGATCTCCAATGCCATAAAATACACCGATGCGGGCTGTGTGGAGGTATCGGTGACGACCGAGAGGGATCTGCTCGACGAGTGGGCCCTGGTTCATGTGAAGGATACAGGAATCGGCATATCCACGGAATTCCTGCCCCGGGTCTTCGATGAGTTCCAGCAGGAGAGCTCCGGATATTCCCGCAAGTACGAGGGGACCGGCCTCGGGCTCACCATCAGCTGGAAACTGGCCAGGATCATTGGGGGATCCATTTCGGTGCAGAGCAAAAAGGGGGAAGGATCCACGTTTTCACTTCGCATACCGCTCAAGGTGTCTGACGGGCCGAAGCGCCAGCAGCCTGAAATGAAACTGCACCAGCCGTCCGTAAAGCAACCCGGTCAGACACCGCGCATCCTTATTGTCGAGGATGATTTTGACAGTTCGGAGGTGGCGAAAGTTTATCTGGGGGTTCAGTACGACGTGGTTTCCGTCGATTCCGGCGAAAAAGCACTTGATGAAGTAAAGAAAAGTGCATTTGATCTGGTGCTGCTGGACATCAGTCTCGGTCCGGGCATGGACGGGGTCAAAACCCTCAAATCCATCCGTAAAAATGCCTCTTCAAATTCGTTGCCGGTGATTGCCCTCACAGCTCATGCCCTGCGCGGCGATGCCGACTACTACCTTTCGGAAGGTTTTTCCGCCTACATGTCGAAGCCGTACAAGAAGCAGGAACTGCTTGCCGTAGTGGCAAACTATCTGAGCGAGTGATGCCCGCCAGGGACAGATGTCGGCCGGGTAGCTGATTCCAGTTTATGTCATATCATGTCAGCCATAGTGTAGATTTTGGTTGATCGATACGTGATGCCAGCCTGGTGGTCGTCTGTCAATGTGAAGATGGAAATTTGAGCATTTTACTATGCTATCAGATGGTTACACCGATTACGAGGCTGGCAATGGTGAAGTAAATGATCAATCCGACGGCATCCACGATCGTGGTAACAAGGGGACTGCTTGCAACGGCCGGATCGATATTGAAGCGTGTCAACAGAAATGGCAGAATGGTGCCAATGATATTTGCAGCCAGTACGATGGCTATCATGGACAGTCCTACCACAATTCCGATTTCCGGACCGCCGCGGTACACCCCAAGCACCCAGCTGGTGACGCCCATGGCAATACCAAGTGTAATACCGACCAAAACCTCCTTCCCAACAGCATGGAACCACTGACTCAACTTCAGGTCGCCTATTGCGATAGCACGAACCATGAGGGTCGCTGACTGGGCTCCGGTATTACCGCCGCTGCCGATGAGCAAGGGAATGAAAAAAGAAAGCGCAATTGCGGAAGCAAGTACCTGCTCATACGCTTCAATAATGCCGGAAGAAATGAGATTCACAAAGACAAGCACGACAAGCCACGAAACGCGCTTGCTGAAAAGGTAGAAAATAGAGGATTCACGGTAGCTGGTCCGCAGAGGTGCAACCGCCGCCGTTTTGTGAAAGTCCTCCGTGGCCTCTTCTTCCGCAACGTCGATAAGGTCATCAATGGTGACGATACCGAGCAGGATGCCGTCGGAGTCAACGACCGGCAATACCGTTTTGTCATATTTCTGGACGACCTGGACCGCCTCCTCCCGGTCGTCAAAAGCAGAAACGGCGATGTAGGAGTCGTCCATGATATCCGAAACCTTCAACTCGGGATCAGAGAGGATGAAGAGCGGAAGTTCCAGGGCATCGAGCAATTTCCATGCGGGATCGGTAACATAGATCATGTTGATCGTCTCACTCTGGCGGCCCATTTTGCGGATGTGATCCAGTGCTTGTCCGATGGTCCAGTGCGGTCTGACGGCCAGGTAATCCGGGGTCATGAGGCGTCCGACGCTCTCCTCCGGATAACCGAGCAGGCTGCGGGCCTCCTTGAGGTCCTGCGGGCTGAGCAGGTTCAACAGTTGCTGCGTTACCTGTCCCGGAAGCTCGTCCAGCAGGGCGGTCCGGTCATCCGGAGCCAGATTGGCGAGCAGCTGCCGGGTCTCGTCGTCGGTCATTTCCAGCAGCAGCGCGTTTTGCTGCTCCGGCTCAAAATGAGAGAAGGTTGCGGTACTGATCTCACGCGGCAGGATCCGGAAAAAGACTACACGATCGCTCTTGTCGAGCGTTACCATAAGGTCGGCAATCTCGGGTATAGGCCAATCTTCGATAGATTCACGAAGTTCTGTCCATTTTTGCTGCTCAATCAGCTCTGAGATTTCCGGTTTTATGAGCTCTTTAGTGATCATGCCTTGTCTCGTTTATAAGTCCCGGGTATCAGTGGGCATCACCTGTATTACGATCCTTGACTGCCGTGTCGGGTGTGCCGGATTACCATGGCCTGGGATGCCATTGATCATACAGACTACACGAACAGGTGAAGACGTAAAAATACGAAATAAGGACGGATAATAAAGCAGGAAACCGGGGAAAGGGTTATTGTGTCCGGATCAGTTACAGGATCCGGTTCAGGAGGCCCCGGGGCATGAGCGAAAGAAGCCAGGCGACCAGCCGCCAGCGCCGCGATATATAGCTTACCGCCCTCTTTTTCTCGATGTCGTCCGCAATCTGACGTGCGGCTTTTTCCACGTTGGCGACCCAGAACATGCGCTTGTTCTCTTCGGTCATGGGGGTGAGCACATATCCCGGAAGCACGTCGGTGACCGAGATGTTCTCACCACGCCTCCTTATGCGCAACCGGATACTATCCAGATAGTTGGAAACAAACGCTTTGGACGCGTTGTAGGCCGATCCGTTCGGATGCGGAAGGAGAGATGCAATGGAGGAGATCCCGACAATGTGTCCGTGCCCCTGTTTCTGGAAGATACGGTATCCCTCGTGGAGCATTCCGGCAAAGCCAAGCACATTGATCCGGATCAGATTCTCGGTTGCCTCCCGTTCCATTCGCGGTGAGCTGCCGGATATCCCGGAGTTGATCACCAGCAGGTCGATGCCCCCCATCTGTCCTATGAGTTCGTGCAGTGCCTCTATGGAGGATTCAATGTCCATGAGATCCATGAACGCGGCATATGAGGGGGAAGAGAGCCTGGGCTGCAGCTCATTTTCAATAAGCCCGGTCCTGCGCGCAGCCAGCCCCAATACGTATCCGCGCCTGGATAGTTCTTCGGCAAGGGAGGCACCGATGCCCGAGCTGGCGCCGATGATTACGGCTTTCCGGGATGCTTGTTCCATGTTCAAACCGGCTGCGGATTTCAGGCCCGGAGATGTCCGGCTTCTTCACGGATGGATGGAACCATGCGCTCAGCAACGTGAAAAGCACCGAAGAAAACGGCACTGTAGAACAATGTGCCAAGAATCATATTGTGGAGAAAGGGCACAGCGGCAATATAAGCTGCGGTGAGCCCCTCCCAGGTCGGCGGATACATGGTCCCCGAAATCCAAACACCAAAGTTTGTGATGATGAAGAACAGAATGGAGCCGGTGATGCCTCCTCCGGCAATATAGCCGACAGTGACATGATTCTTCAGGGAACGGCCCATAAATACCATCAGGGCAAAAGCTCCGTAGACATACAGAATAGTGCCGTGCCATCCCAGAAACAGATCCGAAACAAGCATCACTCCAATCGGAAGTGCCAACGCCATGACGCGGTCACGAAAAATCACGCCGGAAAAAAGGGCAAGGGCGGCTATGGGAGTAAAATTGGGCGGATGAGGGAAAAATCGCAATAAAATTGCTGCAATAATCAGTATCGATACGGCGATTATCCGATGCTTGTTCATAATTCAGTGATAATGGGTGATGGATGTCAAGTGTACCGGGGCAAACCCAAAAATAAACAATATCCCGCCCACTGTAAAAAAATGATTGCAGATCGTGTGGAATCGGCCGTCTGCACCGCCTTGACCGGGCTGCCTGCTGTGCCCGGGCCGCCTCGCTTGGCCGGACTGCCTCGCTTGGCCGGATTGCCTCGCTTGGCCGGACTGCCACCTGCGAACTGCCTGATGTATTGCCGGATCGGAGCCATATCACGGGTAAAATTCACAGATCACGGCGCACCAAAGGTGTTGGTGGCTTTGAAAGCGGCTTCGGATGGATCCCAGTAAATAACGATATCGTCACTGGCCTCCCTGCCCCGATCGCTGAGCATCACAATTTCCAGCAGCTTGACAGGTGCGTCATAAAGTGCGTCATTTTTGTAGGGTTCTATCACCAGTGCATATCCGTTGGCGGCCGGTACCTGGTCGATGAGCTGGCGTCCGTGTCCGTCGCGTATCGCTTCATGGTCGATGTGAAGTATCGGATGCAGCGTGTTATCCGCCATCTCATACACGGCAAGGTCCCGGAATGCATGCGTGTACCCGGCGTCGCGCAGGACCGGATGCAAATCCGGAAGATCCGCATCGGTATGAATGACCACATAGTTGCCGGATCCGTCGGCGGTGATGTCTTCGCCCAGTACCAGCACTTCGAAGCGATCGGGCAGACGCTGGTTGATTTCTTTAGCATCCAGATTGTCGATGCGGTGCCACAGCACAATGGACTCTATGACAGGCCGGTCCTCATGCATCATGGCCGGCAGCGGAGGGTAGGTTTTACTGTGGACCGGCTCGTAATCCGGTTCTCCCATAAGAAGCACAACTGCAAAATAGGCAGCCGCAAGGATTACTATCATGGCACCGATCCGGACCACCAGCGATCCCGACCTGTTTTTTCTTTTCTTCATGGTATGTAGTATGTAAATTATTGACAGAAATGAATTTGTGTGTATAAGTGAAGATTTTGCATTAAATTCGTGATTTTTCCAAAATAATTATATGTTTTACAGGTTATATGAGTTTTATATTCATTTCTAAAAAATAACGATTGAGGAAAAATATGAAGTATTTTGTGATGACAGCATGTATGGCAGCGGTAATCTTCCTTTTCGGAGCGGCTTCGGTGCAGGCACAGTTTGAGCAGCCGGCCCCGCCGCAGGATATCCCGGAAGTGACCGATGAGGAGCTGAAGACCTTTGTCGAGGCCTCCATGAAAGCCCAGCAGATCCAGACCGAAGCCCAGGTTGAGATGATTGCCATTGTCGAGGATGAAGGACTGGAAGTGGAAACCTACAACAAAATTCTGCAGGGATTGCAAATGGGACAGTCCGCTGATGAAATGGAGGTTTCAGAGTCTGAAGTAGAAAAATTCGAGGTAGCCTCAGAACAGATCGGTGAAATTGAGCAGGATATGGAAGTGAAACTGATTGCCGCCATTGAAGACGAAGGACTTGAGCTTGATCGCTTCCAGGAAATCTTCATGGCCGTCCAGAGCGACCCCGAGTTGCAGCAGAAAATGCAGCAGATGATCATGGAAGCCCAGATGCAGGAGCAGCAGTAGCGTAGTCTCGGCTTTCTCTCTGACCGCATTTGCAACTCATAACCGGCCGGATTTGCCAACATAATGGCCGGTGGACCAACAACCGTTATCTGGCCGGATCTTCAACTGTATTGTAGTGTCCAACAACCGTTATCTGGCCGGACTTGTAAACGCTGAATTCTTGATGCGAAAACGCCAGGGGAGAAGCGCGTCTCCACCCGCATAATCTATTCCGATGCGAGGCGACGCCAGGATGTCCGATTCCGCCGGTTTCTCATCCCGGCCTCCATGGGTAAGCCAGACCGTATTGCCGCTAAGATCCGTTCCGTTGAGGGATCTGGTGATGCCAAGCGCCTGGCTCACGAGTCCGGGTCCGCCCGCCGTCTTGCGCTGAACCTGTGTCTGCCTTCTTCTTGCAAGCATGGTATCCAGCCCCTCGCAAGGCGCAACGGCCCTGATCAGTACCGCCTGCGGGACCTGCTCCGGCCCGGTGATCACATTGAAAAGGGTGTGGATTCCGTAGCACAGATAGGTATACGCGATGCCGCCGGACCGGTAAAAGACCTCTGTGCGCCGTGTGCGCCTTCCACCGTAAGCATGGGATGCCCGGTCGGTCAGTCCGTCATACGCCTCCGTCTCCACGATGACCCCGGCCGTTACCTCGCCGTTGATGCGCGTCCACAACCTGCAGCCCAGGAGCGCCCTGGCCCGTGAGACCACGTCATTATCCAGATAGAAAGATTTGGGCAGCTTGGTGTACATGGAATGCTATCTATGGGATGCTATATATCTATATATATACGGGGTGCTGTCTGTTGGATGCTATATATGGAATGCTTTCTGTGAGATGGAATCATTGAATGGAATCATTGAAATGATATCTGCCGGCGGCAGTGTCTGAAGCGATATTTCAAAATGACGGTGGACGCAGGTGTAAACGTCCCAAAAAGGCAACTGTTATTCCAATCTTTTGACAACTGTCAATTTACCTTGTCATGCAGTTAACCTATTTTCCAAGACTATAAAATAAAAGGTCCGCATGGCAAAACCGAACACCGCAACCGGCAGGAAAGAAACGACGCCCCTGATGCGCCAGTACCAGGATATAAAGGAGAAGCATCCCGGTACGCTTCTGCTGTTCCGCGTGGGTGATTTTTACGAGACCTTCTCCGATGACGCGATCACCATCAGCCGGGAGCTCGGGATCACGCTGACCCGCCGCAACAATGCCGGCGACCAGACCCCGCTGGCCGGTTTCCCTTATCATGCGCTGGACAGTTACCTGCCGAAACTCGTCAAGAAAGGATTTCGCGTGGCGGTGTGCGATCAATCCGAGGACCCGGCCCAGGCCAAGGCGGCCGGACGCAAACTGGTCAACCGTGAGATCACCGAGGTAGTGACACCGGGAGTGACACTGTCCGACAAGGTGCTCGACCGCAATCGCAACAACTATGTCGCGGCAGTCCATCCGGGTCAGAAGTTGTACGGTCTGGCCTTTGCCGATATTTCCACAGGTGAATTTGCGGTATCGGAACTTCCCCTGAAGGAGTTGCGTGAAGTGCTGGCCTCGCTGGCCCCCGCCGAGATCCTGGTCAGCAAGAAACTCAAATCATCTGTCCCGGACTGGTTCACCTCTTATGTCGTCACCTGGCTTGAGGACTGGATCTACGAGGGGCGGTACGGGTATGATGTGCTGCTGGAACATTTCGGCACCCATTCGCTCAAGGGTTTCGGGGTCGAGGAGCTGGAAACGGCCCACGTCGCCGCCGGTGCGCTCCTGCACTATGTAAGGGAAAACCAGCGGGCCTCGCTTGGACATCTGCGCACGCTCAGCGGGTTTGACAATACAGGGTACATGATGCTGGACGCATCCACCAAACGCAACCTGGAACTGATCACCAGCATGCAGCAGGGCGGCACCGAGGGCACGCTCATATCCATCCTGGACCAGACCGGCACGGCCATGGGCGGACGATTGCTGCGCAAGTGGCTCATGCGTCCGCTCAAGGATCTGGAGGGCATCAGGAGCCGTCTGCAGGCGGTGGAGGTGCTGCACATCCGGCACGACCTGCGCCAGCAGCTGCGCGAAATCCTCAGGGAGGTCGGTGACCTGGAACGCCTGGTGTCGCGCATATGCGTCAAGCGGGCCAATCCACGCGAACTCAGGCAGCTCAACGAATCCCTGAACCGGATCCCTGCACTGCGGAAACTGCTTTCCGATGCGGAGGAATCGCTGCTCAAACAAATCGATGAGCAACTCACACTGCTGCCCGAACTGCAGGACCGTATCGGCGCCGCACTGGTCGACGATCCCCCGGCGGGCTTCCGCGACGGCGGCATCATCCGCGACGGCTACTCCGACGAACTGGACGAGATCCGAGATATCGCCCGTTACGGCAAGGAATACGTCGCGCGCATCCAGAAAGACCTGGTCGAGCGCACCCAAATCCCATCCCTCAAGCTCGGATACAACCGCGTCTTCGGCTACTACATCGAGGTCACCAACGCGCACAAGGACAAAGTGCCTGAGGATTTCATCCGCAAGCAGACCCTGGTCAACGCCGAGCGCTACATCACCCCGGAACTCAAGGAGATCGAGGAGAAGATCCTCTCCTCGGAGGAGCGCAGTCAGGTCATGGAGCAGGAGCTGTTCATGGAACTGCTGGATACGGTTGCGGAGCACGCCGAGCCCGTCCAGAATAACGCGGACGCGCTTGCGCAGCTCGACTGCCTGCAGTGCCTGGCCGAGGTGGCCTACCGGTACAACTACGTCAAGCCGTCGGTGAGCGACGGCACGGCCATTGAGATCCGGGGCGGACGCCATCCCGTCGTGGAGCGGTTCCTGCCGCAGGGAGAGCCGTTCATCCCCAACGATGTCACCCTGGACAGCGAAACGGACCAGATCCTGGTGATTACGGGTCCGAATATGGCAGGGAAGAGCATCATCCTCCGCCAGACCGGGCTCATCGTGCTGCTGGCGCAGGTCGGCTCGTTTGTGCCGGCGAAGGAGGCGAAGATCGGCATGGTCGACAAGATTTTCACCCGCGTGGGGGCGTCGGACAATCTGGCGGCCGGCGAAAGCACGTTCCTGGTGGAGATGAACGAGGCGGCCAACATCCTCAACAATGCCAGTCCGCGCTCACTGATCCTGCTGGACGAGATCGGCCGCGGGACCAGTACGTTCGACGGCCTGAGCATCGCCTGGTCGCTTGCCGAGTATCTGCACAACCAGCCATCGGTGGCGGCCAAAACCCTGTTCGCCACGCACTACCACGAGCTGAACGAGCTGGAGAATCTCTACGAGCGCATCGTCAACTACAACATCCTGGTCAAGGAGCACAAGGGCCGCATCATCTTCCTGCGCAAGCTGGTGCGCGGCGGCGCCGACCACAGTTACGGGATCCAGGTGGCGGCCATGGCAGGGTTGCCGCAACTGCTGATCCTGCGCGCCAAGGAGATCCTGGGCAATCTCGAGTCGCACAGCCTGGATGTGACGCGGTCGTCCGGAACCCTCGAAGGGGGCCGTAGGGATGACGAAGCGGGCATTGGCGACGAAGCGGGCATTGGCGAACAGGCTGGGCAGCCCGGCCGGACCGGTACGGATGTCTCCGCGGCGGCACGGAAAAAAGCCGCGGCGCGTGAGGCGCTCCGGCAGACCGAGAGGCAGGGGATCATCACCCAGATGTCCCTGTTCCAGTCCGAGATCGACCCGAATCTGGAGACGGTCAGGAACAAGCTGGAGAGTGTGGATCCGAACCGCATCACCCCCGTTGAAGCGCTGATGCTGATTACCGAATTGCGCCGCACGCTTATGCGTCCGGACGATGAATGACGCTGCGGCTCACCGGCCCCATCCACCCGGAACACACATTGGAACGGGGCAAGGGCCGTATCCACCCGGGACATGGGTGTTCAGAAACTGCGGGACGGAGAGGTCGTCAACTCACAGCGGCTCGAACCGTGCCTGGAAGAATCGCAGGTATTTCGGCTCGTAGACCATTTTGAGTCCGGTGATCTTTCTCCGGTTTTCGTAGACTTCGGCCACGGATTCGGCAACGACATCCATGTGTGCCTGGGTGTAGACGCGCCGCGGGATGGTCAGGCGCACCAGTTCCAGCTTGGGGTAGTTGTGCTCGCCGGTCTCGGGATTGCGTCCCGCCGAGACCACACCCCGTTCCATGGAACGTACCCCGGCGTCGAGGTACAGCGCTGCGGCCAGTGTCTGTGCCGGGAAGGCATCCTGCGATATGTGCGGCAGGATTTTGCGGGCGTCGAGGAACACGCCGTGGCTGCCGATGGGACGCACGACGGGGATGTCCCAGTTGATCAGCTTGTCGCCGAGGTACTGGACTTGTCCCACCCGGGCGCGGATGTGGTCTTCCTGCACGGACTCGGCGATACCGAGAGCCATGGCTTCCATGTCACGTCCGGCCAGCCCGCCATAGGTGTGCAGCCCTTCGTAGACGACCACCAGGTTGCGGGCCTCTTCGAAGACATCACGGTCGTTGGTGGCGAGGAAGCCGCCGATATTGACCAGGGCGTCCTTTTTGGCGCTCATGGTGGCGCCGTCGGTCAGGTCGCAGATCTCGCGGACGATGTCGGCAATGGGCGTATCGCTGTATCCCGCTTCTTTCATTTTGATGAAGTAGGCGTTTTCGGCGACGCGGGTCATGTCGTGGATGATGGGAATGCCGTGCTTTTGCGTCATTTCGCGCATCTGGCGCAGGTTTTCAAGGGATATGGGCTGTCCGCCCGCCATGTTCACCGCAGTGGCCATGCTCACGTAGGGGATGCGATCGGCCCCGTGTTTTTTTATCAGGTCCTCCAGTTTGTTCAGGTCGATGTTGCCCTTGAACGGGTGCTCATCCTCCGGATCGTGGGCCTCGTCGATGATCACATCGGCGAACGTGCCGCCGGCCAGTTCCTGATGCAGGCGCGTGGTGGTGAAATACATGTTGCCGGGGACCACATCGCCATCTTTGATCATGATCCTGGAGATAAGGTGCTCCGCGGCGCGGCCCTGGTGGGTCGGCACCAGGTATTTGTATCCGTAATGGGTGCGGACGGATTCCTCGAGGTGGTAGTAGTTGCGGCTGCCGGCGTAGGCCTCGTCGCCGAGCATCATTCCGGCCCACTGGCGGTCGCTCATGGCCGAGGTGCCGCTGTCGGTCAGCAGATCGATGTACACATCGTCGGAACGCAACAGAAAGGTATTGTAACCGGCTTCTTCAATGGATTTCTGACGGTCTTCCCGCGTTGTCATCTTCACGGGTTCCACCATCTTGATCTTATAGGGCTCCGCCCAGGAGCGGCGTTTAGGAGGTTTCATATGCAACTCGCTTGGTGTGAAGGAAAGAAATAATTTCAAAACAACCCTTGCCGGCGATCGGTACATGGCAAGCGGATGCCGGCAGACGCAAAGCTTGGAGTAACATACGGCACGCCGGCGCAAATTGAAACATCCATTGCGATGGTATCGGGATTTTTGTGCCGGGTTTAAGGCAGATGGACGGCTGACCCGGTGGCTGGTGCACCCGGAAGAATCAGCGGCTGAAATACCCGGGCGGCTTGCCGGCTGTCAGGGGAGCAGACTGCTATCCTGTAAGCGCTTTTTCTTGCCTTGTGTGGTGGTAAGATGTAACTTGTGGCCGGAAGAATTCCGTCTTCCGGAACCATTATTTCTCCCGCTGTGCTTCGATCGCATCCACCCGGTCCTGTACCCGGACGGTTGAACCACACCGACCCCACGTATTCATCGCATTTATAAAAAGGAGTGAGCATGAAATCCAGCAGAAAAAATGTCATTATCATCGGCGCAGCAGGCCGCGATTTTCACAATTTCAACATCTGTTACCGCGACAACCAGGACTTCAACGTGGTGGCGTTCACGGCCGCGCAGATCCCGGACATTGACGGGCGGCAGTATCCACCCGAACTGGCCGGACCGCTATACCCTGACGGCATCCCCATCCGCGCCCAGTCCGATCTGCCCGCGCTTATCCGCGACCTGGATGTGGATATCTGCGCTTTTTCCTACAGCGACATATCCTATCAGGAGGTGATGAACGTGGCTTCGCTCGTGAATAGCGCCGGTGCCGATTTCCTGCTCATCGGCCCACGGCACTCCATGATCGAAAGCAGCAAGCCGGTCATTGCCGTCGGTGCGGTGCGGACCGGGTGCGGCAAGAGCCAGACATCCCGGCGGATCATTGAGCTGCTGATGGATATGGGCCTGAAAGTTGTGGCCATCCGTCATCCCATGCCTTACGGCAACCTCATCGAGCAGAAAGTGCAGCGGTTTGCGACCATCGATGATCTGCAAAAGCACCACTGCACCATCGAGGAGATGGAGGAGTACGAACCGCATGTGGTCCGGGGGAATGCAATCTATGCCGGGGTGGACTATGAGGCCATCCTGCGCGAAGCGGAGAAGGAAGCGGATGTGATCGTCTGGGATGGCGGCAACAACGACTTCCCGTTCTACAAACCCGATCTCATGATCACCGTGGTCGATCCGCACCGGGTTGGACACGAACTGAGCTATTACCCGGGTGAGACCACCCTCCGGTTGGCCGACATCGTGGTGATCAACAAGATCGACTCTTCCGGTCCCGAACAGCTCCATCAGCTCCGGAAAAACATCCTTAAGGTGAATCCGGATGCAAGGGTGGTGGATGCGGCTTCCCCGCTGACCGTTGATCATCCCGAACGGCTCCGCGGCAAGCGGGTGCTGGTGGTGGAAGACGGTCCCACGTTGACGCACGGACAGATGACCCTGGGTGCCGGCACGGTCGCCGCGCAGAAATTCGGGGCTTCGGAGTTCATCGATCCGCGTCCGTTCGTCGTGGGGAAAATCAAGGAGACCTTCCAGACTTATCCGGAAACGGGCGCCCTTCTGCCGGCTATGGGCTACGGCAAAAAGCAGATCAAAGACCTGGAGGCGACCATACGCGCCACGGACTGCGATACCGTGGTCATCGGTACGCCGATCGACCTGACACGGGTGATATCCATTGACCAGCCGGTGGTCAAGGTTGGATACGAACTACAGGAGATCGGCAAGCCCGACCTGTGCGAGCTGCTCTGCGAATTCCTGAAAGCCCGAAACCTGATTTCGAAGGATTGCAGCTGCGACTAATCTTTCCGGGTGCAGGAGCCGTGCGGATAGCGGCTGTAATTGATCTGTCAGGGAGCAGTAGCCATGTGGGTTTCCAGAAGTGATTTTCCTATCTTTGGATAGGTAAACAGTGAGAACGGATGGCTTTTTGGCGACGGGTATGCCCTGCGGTGGAAACGGGCTCTGACCTTATGAATCGAAAATTTTAAACACATGAAATGAACATGACAGCCTCGGGCTGACACACAGCAGGATGATTACATCCTGTCATGTGAATTCATTCTGACCATATGAATCTAAATTGATTTAAACAGATGAAAAAACTGGCTCTGATACTCGGAATCATTGTATTGATCCTGCTTATCCTTATTGGCGGACTTTCTCTGTACCTGACTGACGAACGGCTGCGCTCCCATGTGCTTCCGGCGGTGCAGGACGCCACCGGACGTGACGTGCAGATCGAGCGTCTTTCATACAGCCTTTTCCGGACGTTTCCCCGGTTTGGTCTGATCATTGAAGGGGTGGATGTTCCCGATCCGCGTGAGGACAAGCTGGCCAGTGTGGAGCGCGTGATGGTGTCGGTGAACCTCATGCCGCTTATCAGGGGCGAGATCAGCGTCCACCGGCTGCAGATCGACCGGCCGGAGTTCACTTACATCGTGTACCGCGACGGGACCACGAACCTGGATGACTTCTTTCCGGAGGAGCCGCCGGACGATGAACCCGCGGAGCTGCCGGATCTTGACCTTTCGGAAATCATCATAACCGGCGCCATTTTTGGATATCAGGATTTTCAGACCGGGAATGCGGTCCGGATGGACGATCTGAACCTGCGCAGTTCGCTCCGCTTTTCCGAAGTACTTGAGAGCACGATGGATCTGACACTGGGCAGCCTGGATGTGACCATTGAGGGGCAGCAAATGGTTTCGGGGCTCAGGTTCTCACTGTCCCAAACCTCCGAACTGGATCTCGCCGGTGAGATCCTGAACATCCGTGACGGTCAGCTGAACCTGTTGGGACTCGGGCTGGCCCTTGAGGGCAGCGTGTCGGATTGGGGCGGAGGCGAGCCGCTGGTGGACCTGCGCGTGGATTCCGAATCCGATGATTTCGGTGCTCTCCTGGACCTGGTCCCGCCGGAATACGAGGATCTGCTCGGCGATCTTGAGACCGGCGGCGAATTGGAATTTGTCGTCACCTTGCAGGGACGTATCAGCGAAGAGGAGGTGCCGTCGTTCGAAGCGCGTGCCGTCATCACGGACGGCTTCATCCGTCACAGCGATGTTCCCGAGCGTATTTCGAACATTACCCTGCGCGCCGAAGCTGTAAATGACCTCGTTACCATCCACGCATTTGAAGCCACAGCCGGCGAGGCCCGGCTCTCCGCGTCCGGCGAAATCCGCAACCCGCTTGAAGAAGGCGCGCAATTCAGCTTCAGCGGTTCCATGAACGCCGATCTGTCCACAGCCGATCTCTATGTGCCATTGGCCGAATTTGACATCACCGAACTGGCCGGTCTCGTGGAAATGGAGGCGTCGGCGGATGGCCCTCTCCGGACACCGGAAGATTCCCGGTTTGATGTGACGGTGAAGCTGACGGACGGACGGATTGTCCATGCCGAAGTCGCACGTCCCGTCGAAGACATCCTGGTTGAGCTGCGGGCGACACACCGGGAGGTGCGCATCGATCAGGCCACGGCACGGTCCTCCGACAATTTTGTTTCGGCAACCGGGCGGGTGACATCGCCGCTTGATATGGATGCGGCCACGTTCCAGTTCTCGGGTGAGGTGGCCCTGGACCTGGCAACCATCAAAGAGTATGTCCCCATCGACGAGGATACGCTGGCCATGCGCGGATCGATCCGGGTGCGCGGATCGGCCAATGGCCGGGTAAATGAACCCGACGAGGCGGCTTTTGACCTGGATGTGGAACTGACCGACGGCTACCTGGCCCATCACGAGCTGGGACAGGCGATCGACCGTCTGACGGCACAGGCCAAAATCACCCATCGCGAGGTCACGATATCGGAATCGTCGGTGCGTTCCGGATCCAACCGGTTTACCATGACCGGAAGCATCGGGAACTATATGGAGGACAATGCAACGTTTGATCTGCGGATAAACGGGTTGCTGGCGCTTGGTGAGATGAACGCCTACTATCCGCTGGAGGATGAGCTCGGCCTGGTCATGGATGGGCGTGTCAACTCCAATGTGCGCCTGAGGGGACGGATCGATGATCTGGAGGCCGTCCGGCTGGACGGAAACGTGACTGCCGGGAATGTCAACATGACATCACCCGACCTGATGCTGCCGCTGAGCGACCTTAACGGGGAGCTTGTGTTCCGCGGGGATGATCTGGAGACCCGTGACATCCGCTTCCTGTTCGGCGAATCCGATTATCATCTTTCCGGCAGCGTGCGCCGCTACAAGTCGCTGATGTACGAACCCGGCGAGGCCGATCCCGCTGTTTTCTCCGGCAGGTTCCGCTCCGAATTCTTCAACGCGGATGAATTCATGGATTTCGAGGAGCTTCCCGAGCCCGAGCCGTTTGATGCCTGGCTTCCCAACTTGAGCGGTAGCCTGGATGTCGAAATCGAGCGCATGCAGTTCTTCGCCATGGAAGCGACCGATATCCGTGGGACCTTGGAAATGACACCGAACTATATCGCCTCCGATGACGCACGTCTGGCCATGTACGGTGGCACCATGGACGGCAGCTTCCGCTGGGATGTGTTCGCCGTGGACCATACCGGGTTCACCTTTGCCGGCAACCTCGTCGACATGCGCGTGGAACAGCTTTTCCAGGACTTTGACCTGGGTGGTCGTTCCCGGCTTGCTGAACACGTGGAGGCCAATTTCAATGCGTCAACAGACTTTTACGCCGAATTTGACGAGTATCTGGAAATGGACATGATGCGGTTGCGGACGTACGGCGATTTCGGCATGGATGAGGCGCGCATTTCAGAGCATCCTACACAGGTCAGCCTGGCCAACCTGCTTGGCCTCAGTGAACTGCGGGATCTTTCTCTGGACGAGTGGACGGCCAACTATGATGTCGCTGACGGTGTGATGACCCTCGAGGACTTCAACCTGACCAGCCGGGATCTGGGCCTGAATCTCTCGGGAACGCACAACCTGATCGACGACCGGCTTGACTACCGCGCCGAGGTGGTGCTTCCGGGTACCTGGGCCGACCGTCTGGGCGACCGTCTGCCCAGCCAGGGCGTTGATGCCCTGACCCGTGAAGACGGCAAGCTGGTCCTGCCGATCACGATCCGCGGCACCTCCGAGAGCCCGCGCCCCGGATTTGATGACAGCGCCATCCGGGAGCGAATGGAGGAGTACCTGCGGGATCGCGCGGTCGAAGAAGGACGTGATGTCATCGAAAGCGTGCTGGACCGGCTTCGCAGGAACTGATTGGATCAGTTTCGATGGAATGGCTATTACGGTCCGGTGAAACGGGTCAGCTCCGGTTCGGAAACGGACTTCCAAACCGGAGCTGAAAAAACAGATCAGCAATCCACTGCCGCCCGGTTTTCATCCCAGCAAAGATTCTCTTCGGCAATGGTAACCGTGCCGTTCTCATTTTCGATGTCCCAGGAAACCGAAAAAGGCCGGGTTATGTCAATATCTCCGAAATAGTCGTCACCTTCAAACTCGGGTGACTGGATCCGGCCGTCTCTGATGGCTGCATTGGTGCCATCGAGTGTGTATACGCCCTCGGCATGCTGGTAAAAGCCGGTCTCATCCTCAGTGATGCTGGTGGAGATATCCAGTTTTTCAAGTTGTCCGGCTTCGGAATCCCAGATGGTGGTGCTGGCATAGGTAAATCCTTCCTCGGGGACATCGAAACGGATCGACCACTCACCGGAGCTGCCGTCAAAAGCGGATGTGCCTTCGATGATCTGCTGCTCTCCGAAGCCGCCTTCCTCAAGGTCTGCCGAGGCAATAACAGTCCAGTTGACCACCTCGTCCTGGACCACGGCCGTCACCGTGATTTCGATGGTTTCACCGGCTTCGAAGTCTTGGGCAGAAAAATCCCAAAAGAACTCATTCCCGGATACTTCCACAGCATCAGGGACAACATTCATGGTGAAAAATGAGGCATAGGTGGCGTGCAGCGTGTAGGCGCTTTCAACCATGGCCACCAGAAAAGAGGCCAGCTGGAAAGGATTTGCTTCTGGCTCCCCGGCCATTTGCGGATGGTTTCCCGGAAAGGCATGCAACGCTGCCAGTATTCCTGATTCGTGCCCGGCCTCTTTGGAAGCGCCGGCACCTTGGGTGAAAATGCCGGTTTCCATCTGCATTTGACTGAAATTAGGCGGTAACGGAACCTGTGAGGGGTCGTCCGGGCCCGTTATGTCATTATCGTCGCAGGATGCGAGCAGGATAGTGAACGAAAGCAGGAATGTTGCAGTAAACAGAAGTTTGGTAAAATGCATGACAGGTTTTTTTTGTTCGATGATGTATGTCTCTGGAAATACATCCCCCTGTGATCAGCCAAATGTTGCACCAATCACCCGGGATGTGTGGCGTAATGCCGGATTGTGTGACTGAATTCATAAACATATCAATCACTTACGGGGGCGAACGAGTGCTTCCGGAGGTTATTGCCCTTCTTGATGCGGGAGGTGGCTGCTCCGGTTGAGACAGGAGGTTGCTGCTACGCTTTTGTCAACTCGATAAAATGGCCGGCATGGTGATCAGCGCCCTTCCTGGAAGGAGCGGAAGTTGTACGAAAAGGTAAGCATGACATAGCGCGTGAGCACCTGTGATCGGGTATCCTGGATATAAAAATCGGTGACCGTTCTGTTGATGCTGCTGTTCTGGCCCAGGATGTCGGTGACCGTCAGCCGGAGCTGGGCCGCGCGGTTCGACAGGAAACGGTATCCAACAGAAGCATTCCAGAAGGTGATGTTGCGGTTGAAGTCATCGGAGAGGCCCTCGAAGTGCAGCAGTTTCAGGTCCGATTCGAGCACCAGCCATTCCCAGGGCAGCACGGTGAAACGTGCGGATGCGCGTCCGGTGTAGTAGTCATCGTCCAGGTCCTCCCGGATGGAGTTGCGCACAAATCGGTACCCGGCGGTGTAGGCCAGGGTGAAATCCACATCCGGACTGATGGTGCTGTTCAGGTTGACGCCGGCGTCCAGGTCGGTCTGA
>SL_8KL_010_SEDDRAFT_10001465_pt1 | contig 20454 bp, 13 predicted proteins | sample SodLakKL_010_SED_4_FD_11160 | JGI IMG/M metagenome (IMG submission 11160)
CTTATTTGAAAGTGCCAAACAATTCAAAATTTATAACCGATATTTTTAATATAGAGCAACTAACAACATCTCCTGATTTCAGTATGGGACACCCATTTTTTTAAAGAACAAAAAGATGCATTTGCTTATCAATTTGAATTTGATAAAAAACGCAGCAATTTTTCGTTGAAGGCATCCGGATGGGTTTCCATGGGATTGTGGCCGGCATTGGATATAACTTCCATTTTACTGTTTTCTAAAACTGAATGCAGATCATGTCCAGTTTCTACAGGCACCCATGTATCATTTTCGCCCCAAATTAAGAGTACAGGCATAATTATTTTATTCAAATCAGGCGGAGTTTCATCAAATCCCCTTAGAAATGTTTCAATAACAGCAACAGAAGAACCCTCAATTTTGAAAGGCTCAATATATCCGGCAACAGCTATGCTGTCAGCATCCTCCCCATAAGCAGAACTTAAATGCTCTTCAAAGCGCTCTTGATTAATTACAAAAGCTTTACTTATACCTTCAATTAGATGATAAAATACAGGAAATCTTACAAGATATCTTCCCAAAAAACGTCCGGGGGTATCTTGCATTTCACCAAATACCCCGTTAGCCATCACCAGTTTTTCAGTCTGATCAGGATTTATGGCTGCCATATAACCAGCAGTGCCACCTCCCATAGAATGCCCTATAAGTATCCATTTTTCGCTTGAAATTGAATCAATAAGCTGCCAGGTAATTTTAGCTCGTGATTCATGGGAGTGATCAAAAGACCGTTGCTTTTCACTATAACCGTAACCGGGCATATCAATTGCTACCACACGATATCCTTTATCAGCTAAAAAATCCATATTGTTACGCCAGGAAAACGTTGAGGCAGCAAAACCATGTATTAAAACAATATTACCGACCGGGGATTGTGACGGTTCAATCATTTTGTAGTGTACTCTGACTTCATTAATTCTTGTAAAATGGCTGTTTTTATCAAGCAATAGGCTATTATCTTTTGCTTGCCCTTCTAAACCAAATAAGCAATTAACATTTATAAGAAATAATATACATATTGTAATAATTTTATAACTCATTTGAATATTACTTATCCTTTTGGTTGATTTAAGGATTTTTGCCTGATAAAGTTCACCCATTCACCTAAGTCGCTCTTTCGCTTAGTCTACTTCATTTACTCCCACACTCTCACTTTCCCACGCTCTCACGCTCTCACCACTCACAACTCACAACTCACAACTCACAACTCACAACTCATAACTCACAACTCACAACTCATAACTCACAACTCACCTTCCAATTACCCATTCAAGAAAATAGGCCCGTCAGGTCCGAGCGGTATTCCCAAAAACATCCATAATACCAGCAGTGCAATCCATGCAATGCCAAGGATAATTGTATAGGGTAGCATAGTAGATATTATTGTTCCAATGCCATACTTTTCGTCATATTTTTGAGCGAACGTAACAATCAGTGCAAAATAGCTCATCATAGGCGTTATCAGGTTGGTAAGAGAATCGCCTATTCTGAAAGCAGCTTGTGTAATACCAGGGTGGTAAGCATTATCTAACAGCATGAGCATAGGAATAAACACAGGCGCTATTATAGCCCACTTAGCTGATGCACTACCCATAAACAAATTAATAAAAGCCGAAAGTATTACAAAAGCAACAATAAGTGGAGGACCGGTAAAGCCAATCTCTCTGAGACCCGCAGCTCCCTCAATAGCTATTATCAGTCCCAGGTTGGATTCACTGAAAAAATATACAAACTGTGCTGCAAAAAATACAAGCACAATATAATTACCCATGCCGCTCATAGACTTTATAATGTGCTTCATCATATCCTTATCATTCTTTATGGTGCCAACAATCAGGCCGTAGACCAAGGAAGGAATGAAAAAGAAAAACATAAGCCCGATGATAATACCATCAAAAAAAGGAGAATGCAAAACGGAACCTGTCTCCGGATTTCTTAAAATCCCATCTTCAGGTATTACAGTGTATGCCATTAAAATTACAAAAATTAATGCAGTAATGGCAGCCCATTTTAAACCGCGGTTTTCTGCGGGAGTGAGTCTCTGTATTGCAAATTTTTCTGTATTACCTTCATATTTTCCAAGACGTGGCTCCACGATTTTTTCAGTTACCCATGTTCCACAAAGCAAGACCACAATACTTGAAGCGATCATGAAGTAATAGTTTACTGCGGGATTTACAACTAATTCCGGATCGATTAGCTGGGCTGCGGATGTTGAAATACCTGCAAGTATTGGATCGACAGAACCTATAAAAAAGTTAGCACCGAAGCCACCACTAACACCACAAAATGCAGCAGCTAACCCGGCCATTGGATGTCGGCCAATAGCATGAAATATCATAGCCCCTAAAGGTATAAGAACAACATAGCCGGCTTCAACAGCCAAACCGGAAATTATACCGGCCAGAACTACTGCGCCGGTAATTAGTCTCTGAGGCGAGTTCAGTACAAGCGACCGTATCAAAACATTAAACAAACCGGTACCCTCAGCCAGACCAATACCAACCATTATTACCAATACATAACCTAAAGGTGGAAATGTTAAAAAATTATCAAGCATATTGGTATAAATCCACCTGAAGCCATCTCCGCTTAAAAGATTATTTGCAGCAACCGTCTCTCCATCCACCGGATGAACTGCAGATACACCTGCTAAATGTGTAACCCATGACACCAACAACACGAGTATAGCAAGCAATGCAAAAATAGTAGCCGGATGCGGAAGAGCATTGCCAACTATTTCAATATAATCTAAAGATTTAGCAAAAAATTTTTTAGAATAATGACCGATTTTTCCCCCAATTTTTTTCATGCTTATAAAGTTTTAATAAATACGTTAGATGAAACTCACCATTAAGTACTTACTTTTTCACATTATACAAAAACTTCCGGAATAAACCAGAAGAAGTTGTATAATCAAGTACTAAATAAGGCTCATTTCAGCAGATTCATTTTTTAACAAATATCATACAAATAACAAAAAAAATTATTTCTTACCCCAGGAACAATCAGCTGAAAGCCACAAAAGCCACTAAGGCAGCATTTAATAACCAAATCATTAATGTTCCGAAGTAATAAAACTCGACAAAGATATAATTTTTTACCTCACTATGTAATTTAATAAAAGAATTTGATAGGTGAATGTGTGATGGTGAGGTGTAAGGTCTGGGAGTGTGAGAGGCGAACGAAGCGACTTGAGCGAAGGAGCGAAGGGGCGAAAGAGCGAGGGAGCGTGGGAGTGTGAGTTGTGAGTTGTGAGTTGTGAGTTGTGAGTTGTGAGAAATGAGTAGTGAGTGGTGAGTAGTGAGTGGAGAGCGTGAGAAATAAGGAGCAACTAACATCCAATGACCTGAAAGGAATAACTAATAACCAGAAACGATTCAACCCCAGTGAAATACCTCCTAACGTCGGATTTCACGGGGTAAGCAATTTAACAATTGAACAATTTAACAACTCAACAATTCACCAACTAAAACCTCGTATTCACAACATTAGCAAAATCCGACCCAAAACTATAGGTTATCCCAATTGAGCCATTCATTTGATAATCAGTAGCGCGCTGTCTTTGTTCCAGCAATATTTCTTCAACAGATGAATCTCCCATTGGTAAAGCTACCATATCATTTATCAAATCCAAATTACCTGCTAAACTTAATGAAAAACCTTTGAAAATCCGGAAGTTAAGGCGGGTGAAAAATTCTGCCCTGTTAGAATTAAAATCATGAAAATGTTGTGAACCTGAAAGGCCCGTTCTAAATGAACCCCATGTTTGCCGAAATCTAACTGATGCTTCAATCTCATGACCAACCAAATTTTCTTTTTCTTTTTCAAAAATAGTTTTTTCTATATAATTATTATATGAATAACCAAGCTTATATGCAAAAGTAATTGACCTCCTGGTAGCTTCTTCATATGGAAAAATACTGTATTCAATACCGGGTGTAATATCAACTTTAAAGTCCATATTATGAAATGTGCTGGACAGCATATTTGAAAAAAGCCCTGCAGACCAATGATCATCAATGCTTTTAATAATATAGCCCTGGAAACCATCCCGGTGCGATACACTTCTTACTGTACCATCATCGGTTTCAAAATAACGATCACTATAGTTAAAATATGTCCTTGCTCTTATTTTCCACTCTTCCGAGATTTTATCAGCAAAAAAACCATAGCGAGCACTAAAACTTCTTTGCCTTTCTTCTTTGCTTAAATTAGCTCCTGCATATACTTCAAACACCCAATTATTCCATGGATCTTCTATATCATTGGGTTCAAACTGCTCATAATCGAGCATTTTTACAACCAACATATCTGCAATGCCAGTATTAGCAATATAAGGAGATAACCCAAGCTTAAGTCTTTCAACCATACGACTTCGAATTTCACCTTGTGTATCACCTCGCGATACCCAAAGGTTTATTTCATTGTCCATACCTTCAAACTCCCCCATACCAATAAATGAAATAATATAACTGGTACCACTAACTCCTGCACGATGAGAAGTTACCAATATATGTACCTCCGCAAGTTCTTTGTCTCTGACATAATTAACAAACGTGATATTTTCCCGAATATAATGTATATCACATCCACTACAATCCAGGAAAACCTTAATAAGATCATTATTGTTGTTATTTTTTTGGTCTTTATCTTCCGAAAAAATTAAACTTTCATTAGCATAAATATTAGTTGCAATAAGCAAAAAACAACATATTAAGAGATTCCGCATCGTATTAAAAAAAATATTGGACATTTAATCTATAAGTTTTGAAGTATATATATAAATTTCATTACATTCTGAGACAAAAAACAAAGCATCAATATATAAACCATTTAGAACCTAAATTGTTTTTACAAATCGAAAAATCACATTACATCTTATTCGGGATCTGAAAAACAAAGTCTTAAAAATATGTTACATAAATAATAACATTCTATAATGGTTATCTGAAAGCATGATCGCTTAAGATACTTGTCATAAGCCGATTCAAAAGCAACTGCAAAATTATGAAAAAAATATAGACCAAAAAACGTAAAATCACCATTCACGCATAAATATATTTAATAATTATTAAGCATAAAAATTATGATAAAAGTTGCAAGAATAAAAACAAAAAACCTCCGGGGTTTTGATGTTCCCCGGAGGTTTTGAATATTTTATTTATAGCTTAAAGCTCTTAATCCAGGTATTTTGGAGGTTTTTCATCTTTCGGTTTATCCAGTCTTAGGTAATGGTCAAACCATTGCATTGTTCTGACAAGATAGTCATATCTGTTAAGGTTAATACGATTGCCATGCCCCTCATTATTGTACCAAATGAGCCTGGTAGGAGCATCGCCATGCAGTTTTAATGCACGGTATAATTCCAGTCCCTGGGATGGGTGAACCCTTGGGTCATCAGAGCCATGTAAAACAAGTGTAGGTGTTTGGCTTTGATGGGCATATTTTACCGGGCTTGCATCATAAATTTTTTCCCAGTCTTCATGGGTCCAGAATCCCCAATGCACATGATAATCTTCATAAGGAATATCGGTAGTATTTCTTTTTGATATTTGATTGCTAATACCAACAAACACCACTGACGCTGCGAACCTGTCAGTGTGTCTTGTTGCCGACCATGCAGAAAAATATCCCCCATATGATCCGCCCCCCATGCCAACTCTGTCTTCATCAACATAGCCTATATCAATCAAATAATCAATACCATCAATAACATCATCATACTCGGTACCTACAAGGTCTCCATAACCTGCCATTGTATAGTCTACACCACGTCCTGAGCTTGCACGGTAGTTGGGCATAAAAACGAAATAATCACGTGCCGTGGCAAACTGCCCCCAGGTGGAATAACCGGTTACCCACCCATCTTGTACGGCAGCTTCAGGGCCTCCATGTATATATGTGATCAAGGGGTAACTTTCATCTTCATCGTAGTCAAGAGGATATAACAGAACCCCTTCAATCCGTTTTCCGTCACGTGCATTATATTCAACCATACGTTGTTCGGACAATTTGATGTCATCAAGCCATGGGTTATGGTCACTTCTTCTTTCCAACTCACTATCATCCAAGCCGAAAGTATACAATTCGGAAGGATGCGATGAAGTATTACCGGAAAAAGCAACTAAACCATCAACATGATGAAAGCTGCCGAAAACAATATCTCCGGGCTGAGTTAATTTAGTACGTTCTTCTGCATCCAGCTCTTGTTCGCTCAAAACTATATCAACACCTTCTTCAGCAGCAAATAATAGTGTGTTGTTATCCTTCCAGCCCACATCTATTACAGATAGTTCAAGTCCTTCAACATAATTATGCAATTCGTCAAATTCTTTATCTGTAGGCACATCTATTACAAACAAGCTGCCAACCACTGAATCTTCAAGCTTAGATGCAGCGCGAAATGCCAGCTTTTCGCCATCAGGGCTCCATGCAAGCGTTCCAAGTTTGCCGGGATTTTCCATAATTAATTCCACCTCACCGGTCTCAAAATCAACAACATGTATGCGCTTAAACATGTATGAATGATCTACAAGGTTCTTTGGGGCTATTGCGGCAGCTGCCCGCTCTCCATCAGGGCATACAACAAAATCAAACACGGTGACGCCTTCAGTAAGCTGACGGATTTCACCGCTTTCCAAATCTTTCAAATAAAGATTTAAATGTCGCCATTCTTCCTCATATACTTCTATATCAAACCCTTTATCCCTGAATTCTTTCCTGTCTGCATCTTCGGGCGCCAACGCAGTAAACGCAACGGTGTTTTCATCAAAAAACTCATATTGCCTTACCGACACGTCATGCTCAAACAGAACTTCTGTTTCCCTGTCTTCAATATCAACGGTGAAAATCTGAACACCGTCCACATCCTCCATATTAGCCCTGAATGTAACTGCATCCGATTGAGGCGTCCAGCCAATAGACGAAAGCATTCTATCACCGGATACCAGCTCAGTTATATCTCCGGTTTCAATGTTGTAAACATATAACTCGCGATAATTGCCGCCCGGATCATGATCAAAAGGCCTGGGCACAGTTAAAGTGAAAGCAATGTTTTCTTGATCCGGCGAAATGGATACCTCTCCAACAGTCTCCATTTCAAACAGCTTCTCAGGAGTTAATTTTTCACCGTTCTCTGAAGAAAACGCCATAATTGCTATAAAAAACATAGCAAGCAAAGAAACTGTAGATTTAAATAATTTTTCTCTCATAATCCATAATTTTTTGGTTATTAATTTGTTGTTTAGTTATTCAAAAATTTGGTCATAAATATAGTAAAAATTAACACTACTGGTCAATAAAAATTTAGAGATTACTCGCTTTATTACTAGTGACTTCCCTTTAAAGAAAAAAATGAAAAAAAATCAACCTTAAAGCAGCGTTTTGAAATTTTGTCTCGTATTAATATATAAAGAGGGGTTTATAAACAAACTTTAACCCTCCACCCTCTCCTTCCAAACAAGATATTCTCCAAAAACTTTCTCAAGGCTTGCCGGGTCATGCTCGAAAATCCCGAACACTGCCGAACCGCTACCCGTCATGGAAGCATAAACAGCGCCTTTCCGGAACAGTGCAGATTTGACTTTTTCAATACCGGGATACTCTTTAAATACAGTTTTTTCAAAATCATTTTCAATTGTTCCCTTCCATTTACTTATTGGCTGCGAGATCAATTCTTTTAAAGATTTGCGGCTTTTCTCGGGTATTACTTTACTGTATGCATCCTTTGTATCAACATGAATATCTGATTTAACAACTGCAATATAATACCCTTTCATGTCAACATCCACATCATCAAATACTTCACCTATATTTTTACCTATCATAGGTTTATTGTAAACAAAAAAAGCACAGTCAGCCCCAAGTTTTCCCGCATATCCCGCAAGCTCTTCATCGCTAAGTCCCAAATGGAAGATTTGATTCAACAATAAAAGGGTGTTAGCCGCATTACTGCTTCCACCACCAAGACCAGAGCCCGGCGGTATCTTTTTATGCAAATGGATTTTGACAGGAGGAAGGTCATAATCCTTTTTCATTAAATCATAAGCCTTAATAACCAAATTGGACTTTTCATCTTGAGGCAATGGCAATCCGGATTGGTTAAACTCAGTATTACCGTTTGAACTAATAATTTCCAATCCATCAGTTAGGCCTAACGGGTAAAACAACGTTTCTATGTTATGATAACCGTCAGGCCTCTTCTCAAGGATATGCAAACCAATATTGATCTTACACCTGGGAAATGATATCATGGTATTGCGTATTTAAATTTTTTTTCAAACAACTATCCAATAGCGATTTTTGCACTCTTAACCAAAGTGCAAAATTAAAAAAAATACGAGTGAAGTTTATAAATTAAAAGTTTCAGTTCCCGGGATACATCTTTGCCAGGTATTCCCAGAAGTTTTTATGAAACGTCTCCCCTTTGTCGCCGGGATAAAGTTTAAAAAAAGACTTCCCGGTAGTTTCGCCGGGCTCAATACTGATCTCCACGTCGTCTTTAAAAAGCCTTCTTACTTCAGGGTGAAACTGAACGCCAATCACATTTGGATACTCTTTGTGCTCTATTGCTTCCACGACCTTGCCATCTGTTGCAGTAGCAGTAACCTCAAAGCCTTTACCGATCTTTTTTACTGCCTGATGATGGGATGTGTAAACAAAAGGTTCGGCTGAGGCATTGCCTGCAATATTAGCCATATGGCTGCCCTCTTCAATACTTACTTGATGATAACCGTCAAGATCAGCCTCATCATCAACCTGCAATTGCCTGTAATAATTCCTGTGTTGCTGATTCTGATCCATTTCAAGGACTTCTTCAACAGTTGTTAACCCGTATATTTCAGAAGGAATATCCTGATAAAGTGTACCACCGGCAGCTACATTCATGGTTTGCATTCCGAGACAAAGACCAAGGATGCTAAACTCAGGGTCTTCCTCCAACCATGGTTCAAAAGATTCGTCCTGGTAACCACCCATCAAATGGAATAATAATGACAATTCCATGTAATGACGGTGAGGATCACCAATTACAGTAAGCAGACTTGTAGGTTTTTCATAAGTACGCGGCGGCATATCCCATCCACCAAAAAAGAAGATACCTTCCGAAGAATCAAAGATACGGCGAAACTGACCGGATAAATCATTTTCCCTATAAATATCTTCAGTCTGCAAAGCCTGCTCCAATCCCAAAAAAGCGTAATTCTCAAGACCATGTTCCTCAACAAAATCATATGATGACCCATAATCATGACCTGCCTCCTGTGGATACACCCCTACCACACGATAGCCATCGGGAAGGGGGAAAATTTTATTCTCAGTAAGAAACTTGAAAGTTTTTAAATTATTTACCGTAGGATGCACCAATACAATATGTTTTTGACCTTCAACAAAAGCCTCTCTTTCCTGTACATCTGATACCGGTTCGCAGGCATAAAAAATTAACAACAAAAATGGAATAAATAATAATTTCTTCATAGAACTAATTTGTTTAAAATTTAAATAAAAAACTCATAACTAAACCTTACCGTCAGGATATGCGAAGAAGGTATGAACATTTTTGCATGCAAGATAATAAAAAATGAAACATTCAACCAAGTTGATTTATCTTTGACATGAAAATCGCATCAAAAATAATGTAACAAAATGGATATTGAAAAAGCTGCGGTCGCTTTTTGCGACGCACTGCCATATGAACCCACCGGCGACCAACATAAGGCAATAGAAAACATTTGTCAATTTTTATTTGACAGATCAGGATCATCAATTTTCCTGCTTAAAGGGTATGCAGGTACGGGAAAGACAACGCTGGTAAGCAGTCTTGTAAACGTTTTGCCAAAACTTGGCTGCGATAATGTGCTTTTAGCTCCCACAGGCAGGGCTGCGAAGGTATTGTCGCTATATTCAGGCAAAAAAGCCTTTACGATACACAAAAAGCTTTACCGCCTGCAAACCAACAGCGAAGGGATGGCATCATTTGTGATGATGACCAACAAAAACAAAAACACCATCTTTATAGTGGATGAAGCATCAATGATCAACACTAATATTGATCAGGACAGCCAAAGCTTATTCGGAGGAAAGAACATTTTGGATGACCTGGTTGAATACGTATATAGCGGGCAAAACTGTAAATTATTTCTTATAGGTGATGATGCACAGTTGCCTCCTGTTCATATGGAAACAAGCCCTGCCCTTGACCGTAAACATATTAAGGCAAAATATGGTTTTAATGTTTTTTCAGCACAATTAAGCCAGGTAGTACGGCAAAACCTGGAATCAGGAATATTGAACAATGCCACAAGAATACGTAACAAGCTAAGTAAATCCGGTAAGTCAATTCCAAAATTTAAGCTGGATGGTTTTGGTGATGTGAAAAGACCACAGGGATGGGAACTGGAAGAAGCAGTAATAGATTCATTCGGCAGCAACGAAAAAGAAAAATCCGTAATTATATGCCGTTCAAACAAAAGGGCTAATCTCTTTAACCAACAGATAAGAAACCATGTGCTATACTTTGAAGAAGAGCTAAGCAGCGGCGATTACCTTATGGCTACACGTAACAACTATTTCTGGCTACCCGAAAGCTCCGAGGCAGGCTTTATCGCCAATGGTGACATGATGGAGGTATTACGGGTAATAAAAATCCAGGAATGTTATGGATTCCGGTTTGCCGATGTGTCGGTCAGGCTGGTAGATTATCCCGATGAGCCGGTACTGGAGTTAAAGCTTATTATCGATTCACTTCATGCCGATAAGCCCTCCCTGTCGTTTAAAGACCTTAGCGGGCTATACGAAGAGATTCAGGCAGATTACAGCGACATACCGGAAAAACGTAAACGCTACCTGAAAATAAAAAACAACCAATACTACAATGCCCTCCAGGTAAAATTTGCTTACGCTTTAACCTGCCATAAGTCGCAAGGCGGGCAATGGGAAAACGTTTTCGTGGAGCCGGGATTGATGCCCGGAAACACCCCCGATAAAGAATTTTACAGATGGCTTTATACCGCCGTTACCAGGGCAACAAAAAACCTGTACCTGCTCAACTTTTCGGATGAGTTTTTTGAATGAAGGTAGAGACACCATTTTGAATTCCTAATCCTACACCAGTATTCTGGAAGATCAATTAACATTTAACACACTTTAACAGTTTAATTTATCATTAATAAAAAAACAATTGTATAAATTTGTACTTGTTAAACTAAAATTGTATAGTTAGTTTACCTTTATAAAATATACCCCTTTTTATGGAAATTAAGGCAATAGAAGAACGCATATTATCAAGCGCTGAAGAATTATTTTTCAGCTTTGGTTACACAAAAACCACTACCGAAGATATAGCCCGGGAAGCATCTGTAAGTAAAAGAACACTATACAAATACTTCAAAAGCAAAACCCACATTCTGGAAGTCATGGTCAACAAATTAACCAATATTCTCGCTACCGAGCTGAATAAAATAATTCAATCTGACGCAAGTTTTCCTGAAAAAATGCATGACGCATTGATTGTAGAAAGGCAAATCCTATCAAAAGTTTCCAAACACTTTATTGAAGACATCCAGCGAAACGTTCCTGAAATATGGCAGGAACTTTCAGAATTTCGTAAAGATATGGTTAACACCATTTTTGCAAATTTATTGGAAGAAGGGATTAATACAGGTTACGTAAATAAAAACATAAACCGCGGTATTGTAGTGCTTATTATGATAAGTGTTACTGATGTAATAATTAACACTTCTATTGAAAAAACATTGCCTTCTAACCTTTCTGCCCTTATACCCCATGGAATAGACAACATATTTGAAGAAATAATCCACATAATATACAATGGCATTCTAAATGAACCAATTGTTTATAATAAACCATAGTTTAACATGCGCTTTATAACAAATTTCCATAAAAAACGATTTTTTTCGCGGGCAAACTTAGTTATTGCTTTATGCTTTACTACCATTATGGTACATGGCCAGCCGAAAGAATTAACATTAGAAGAATGCCGTGAGCTTGCCAGGGAAAACAACCAACAAGTAAAAATTGCCAATCAACACAGTCAGGCTGCTTCAGCTTTAAGAGAGGCATCTTATACTAAGTTTTTTCCCGGTTTTGATTTTACAGGTTCTTATCTCCGAACAAATAAAGAGTTCAGCATACTTGACGAAGACATGTTACTTCCTGTAGTTCCGGTAAGTGCAATTGGTCCTGATGGGCAAGTTGACACTGATCGTTTATTGGACCACCGGTTTCATCCGGAAAATGTGGGTGTTATTTTTGATAATGAAGGGAACCCTCGCAGAGATCCTGACGGCAACCCGCTGTTTCATAGTTACACTTGGCTTCCTGATGATCAACTATCTTTTGGTTCACAAAACAACTTTCTCTTAAACGTTGGAATGACCCAACCTATTTATACCGGTGGTAAAACGAGGTCACAATACCGTATGACTTCACATATCGAAACTATGGCGAAAGAGGGTGAAAAACTAGAGTTATCAGAAGTACTTTACGAAACCGAAAAACTTTACTGGAAAGTTTATTCCCTTCAAGAAAAGCTGGAACTAGCTACATCCTATCATTCACTGCTGGAGAATATGGTTGAAGATCTCAGTAATTTATATGAAGAAGGAATAGTATCACAAAACGAGCTTTTAAAAGCAAGGGTGAAACTTAATGAAGCTAATCTTGACCGTATTAAAGCACGAAACGGATTAGAATTAGCCAAAAAGACTCTTTGTCATACCATTGGATTGCCGATCTCTACCGAAATCGAAGTCCGCGACACTTTATGGGTTAGTGACGAATTAGACCCTTTGGATGATTTGTTTCACAACGCTATGGAAAAAAGACCTGAGATTCAGATGGCTTCGACAGGTGTTGATTTGGGTGAGTCAGTTGTAGATTTAGCAAGGGCAAGATTCATGCCTAACATAGCCCTGAGTGCAAACTATTTTATGGCAAAGCCTGACCCTTATCATGGATTTAGTAATCAATTCGGAAGGGATTGGAATGTTGGTATTATTATGCGAATACCGATCTTTCACTGGGGCGAACGAAAGCATATTCTTAATGTTGCTAAACATGAAAAAAGAGCTCAGGAAATTAAACTGGAAGATGCTAAAGAGCTTGTTAAGCTTGAAATAAATAAAATATTTTATGAAATAAACGAAGCCCGGGAGAAAGTGAATATTACAGAATTATCATTAGAGCAGGCTGAAGAAAACCTGGAGCTTGCCGAAGATAATTTTGAAGTTGGTAGAATAACAACAACTGAGCTGCTTGAAGCTCAAACACTATGGCGAGAAGCTTACTCAAATAATATTGAAGCAAAATCAGACCTGAAATTGCAACAAACAAATATGCAAAAAGCTATTGGTGAATTAATAAATGAGTAATGGTTTGTTTTAGTTTTATAAAAAAATAACTACAAAGTATATATATTGATTGTGAATTAACTAATACTATAACAATGAACAATAATCTAATTATAATTTTCCTGCTAATACTGACAATTTCATGCAGCAGGAATAATGAGGTCGAAAACAACAATAATGATGAAGCCCCCAATGTTGGGATACAAATAGCCCAAAAAGAAGCTTACGAGCATACACTGGACTTTACGGGGTCAATAAAACCATATCGTGAAGCAAATATTGGTAGCGCAATACCGGGCCGTATAGAAAAGTTACATTATTCCGAGGGAGATAGAGTAAAGAAAGGCTCATTAATAGCTCAATTGTCAGGAGAAACAGCGGCAATGGCAAGATATGAGTATGAAACCTTACAAAAAGATTATGAACGCTCTGCAAGACTAAGGGAAAGAGGAACTGCCACTCAACAAGATTATGATCATATAAAAGGTAAGTATAAAGCAGCCGAAGCCAGGCATGAATTTTTCAAAAATAATAGCGAAATAAGGGCGCCTTTTTCCGGGATGATTGTAGAACACCTTGTTAATGAGGGTGAAACCTTCTCATTTTCCCCTGGGCTGGAGCCGGGTTATTCTCATGCTTCAGGAATAGCAAGGCTTATGCAGTTGAATCCTGCAAAAGTAAAAATAGATGTCAGTGAAAATCTCATCCCGGAGCTTCATAAAAATATTGAAACTGTTATAAAAACCGATGTATATCCCGATGAGATCTTTGAAGGAGAGATATCTTTTATAAGACCCATTTTATCAACTTCTTCACGTACAGCAACAGTAGAGATTACTGTAGATAATCCGGAAAACAAGCTAATGCCCGGCATGTATGCAAAAGTTAGTCTTGAAATGGATAAAGATTCATTGGTGTTTGTACCAAGGCATGCCATTACAGACCGCCAGGAAGGAAAAGGAAATTTGTGGTTAATTAAAGATGGGCATGCAATACAACAACAAGCAACCATAATAGATGAACATGATGGAAAGATGGCTTTAAAAGGCATCCAGGAAGGAGACTCTATAGTGGTATCAGGACTGCACGCATTGATGGAAAATATGAAGGTTAGGGTAAGGGAGTGAGGAGTGTGGCGACTTAAGCGAACGAAGCGAAGGAGCGAACTAAGCGAAGGGGCGATGTGTGATGCTGAGCGCTGAGCGCTGAGAGTTGAGAGCGGGAGAGCGTGAGAGTGGGAGTGTGAGAGGCGAAGCGAACGAAGCGAAGGAGCGAACTAAGCGAAGGGGCGATAAAACAATGGAACAATGGAACAATGGAACAATGGAACAATGGAACAATTTAACAATAGAGCAAAACAATGATATTACCAAAAACAGGAGTTAGCAGACCGGTATTTACTTTAATGTTTTTTTTGGCATTATTGCTTTTTGGGTTTATAAGCTATTTAATGCTTCCCAAGGATGTGTTTCCTGAAATTGAAATGCCGGCTCTTACTGTAGCAACAGTATATCCCGGAGCATCTGCTGAAGAAGTTGAGGAGCAGGTTACTGCTGAGTTGGAAGAAGTACTGGCCGGAACAGGTGATTTAAGAAATATGACTTCCGAATCCAGGGAAAATGTATCATTTATTACACTTCAATTTGATTGGGGTACTGATTTGGAAGAAGCAGTGGGTGCAGTCAGAGACTTTATTAACTTCAAAGAAGGAGAATTACCGGAGGAAACAGAAGCTCCGGTAGTAATGAGGGTTGACACCGACATGTTTCCTGTTTTGATATATGGTGTAAATGCAGCTGAAAGCTATGAAGACCTCGGCCGCATCATTGACGATAACGTAATAAATGCTCTTAATCGTGCTCCCGGTGTAGGCGCACTTTTAGTAATGGGCGAACCCACCAGGGAAGTTAAAATAGAAATTGATCCTTATAAACAAAAAGCATACAATCTTTCCATAAACAATATAGTACAATCCTTACAGGCGGAAAATATTACTATTCCTGCGGGAAATATTATTGCAGGTGAAAGTGAACTTTCAGTAACAGTACCCGGAGATTTTCAAAGCCTCCAAAATATAAGTAACACATTGATAACTGTTTTTGACGGCAAGCCTGTTAGACTTTCAAATATTGCATCAATAACATTGGGACTGGAAGACCCCAATGAAATAGCCAGGGTAAATGCAAGAGATGGTGTAAGTATTTTTGTAATGAAACAAGCAGGAGCTAATACGCTTGAGGTGGTGGAGGGAGTCAGAGAAGAAATGGAAGACATAAAACCTATCCTGCCGGATGATGTTCAAATTGTTGAACTGATGGACAATTCGGAGTTAGTGGTTTTCTCCATCAGAAACCTGTTTCGCGCTATCTTTTTCGCCGGCATATTTGTCATCCTGGTTGTATTTTTCTTCTTGCGTGAAATAAAAAGCTCTCTAGTAATTATACTCACAATACCTTTTTCACTTATTGTTGCATTCATTTACATGTACGCTGCAGGATTCACTGTAAACATCTTTTCTTTATTGTCACTTGCTATTGCCATAGGCATGGTAATAGACAATGCTATAGTAGTGCTCGAGAACATTACACGTCATATTGAGAACGGCATTCCACCAAAGCAGGCAGCTATTATTGGCACACGAGAAATGAGTTTAGCTATAACAGCTGCTACTATTACTACAATAGCCATATTTTTACCCCTGGTATTTATGAGTGGAATCGTGGGGATCATTTTCCGCCAACTAGCTGTACTTACTGCCATTACAATGCTTGCATCACTTTTCACTGCACTGTTCTTAACACCAATGCTTTGCTCAAAATTTTTGGCAAATTTCCAAAAAAGCAGGAAAAAAAGTGCATTTTATAAAATTAGCGATCAATTTTTTGATTCGCTGGAAAAATTTTATTCTAAAATACTTACTTTCTCAGTTTATCATAAAACATTGGTAATATCAATAGTAGCCCTTATATTTATAATTTCTCTTGTTTTGACAAGATTTATAGGTACCGATTATATCCCGGAATTTGATGCCGGAGACGTAAGTGCTCGTATTGAGACACGTATTGATGCCAGTACAGATGAAACTTTAAAAATTACCAAAAAGATTGAAGAAATTTTCAAGGAGGAGATCCCGGAACTACGAAATGTCTTTTCATTAACAGGTCAAAGCGAAGAGGGGTTACTTGGAACAGTGGGTTTCAGAGAAGGTAAAAATGTTTCAACTATTTTTGGTCGCATGGTTTTACCGGAAGAACGAGAAAGAACCTCCGAAGAAGTGGCGGAAATAATTCACCAAAGAATTGCAGAAATACCGGAAGTAGAAGTTTATTCAACCACAGGAGGAAGCCTTATATCTGCTGCTATTATGGGAAACATACAACCCATTGAAGTTAAAATAACCGGACATGATCTTGAGGTTATCAACCGGTTAGGAACAGATATTGAAAACAGACTTGCAAACATAGAACAACTTGCAAATGTAGAGTCAACCGTTGACCGCGGCAAGCCGGAATTAAGAATCAATATTGATAAAGATAAAGCTACAGCTGTTGGATTAAGTACAGCTCATGCTTCTATGCAAATCAGGCAAAGTCTCTACGGAGCGGATGGAGGTAGTATTAACCTGGAAGGTGAACGCATTCCTCTCAATGTTAGGTACCCGCAAGAGTACCGTAGAGGCACAGCGCATCTCGAAAATATAATGCTCAGTACATTGACAGGAGATCAAGTACCTTTGAGTCTTATCTCTGATATGGAGGAAGGTATAGGAAGACTTGAAATAAAACGGGAAATGAGGCAACGTGCAGTTTATGTAACAGTAGATAATTATGGGGTTTCCCTCGGTGAAGCAGCAAATATTGTAGAAAAAGAACTGGACAAAATAACCCTGCCCGATGGTGTTAATCTTGAAATAGGAGGACAAGTAGCAGAACAAGAAGAAGCTTTTGAAGATATGTATTTAATATTTGCTATCGGGTTAATACTGGTTTTTATGGTTATGGCGTCATTATTTGAATCCTTTAAAAACCCTTTCCTTATCATTTTCACAATACCATTGTCTATCATAGGAGTTATATTGGCTTTCCTGGTAACAGGCTTAACTCTTAGCGTAGTAACATTCCTGGGGCTAATAATGCTTATAGGTATAGTTGTTAACAACGGAATAGTTCTGGTTAATTACACCGATCTGCTTATAGCGCGCGAAGTGCCTTTTATGGAAGCTGTGATTCAGGCCGCCAGAAATCGTCTAAGACCCGTGCTTATGACTTCCTCTACAACCATACTTGCCATGATACCTATGGCTTTGAGCACAGGCATGGGTTCCGAAATATGGTCACCATTGGGTATAACAATAATTGGAGGATTAATAATATCAACAATGGTAACTTTATTACTCATACCGGTGTTATACGTGGTGTTTAATAAGAAGAAAGAAGATTCATGAGATAAGCATTGATAGGCAGGGGGACAACAACAGATAAATCCAAAATCCAAAATCCAAAGCTCAAAATAAATCCCAAATCTCAAAACCAAAATTCACCCTGTTAAATAGATGATGATTGCCTGTTATATGCGTAATTAATAGTGTATATTTAACAGGGTAAATCCAAAATCCCAAACAACGAATGAACTTCAAACCAATGACCAATGACCAATGACAAACCCTCTCAACCTCTCAACCCCTAAACCCCTAAACCCCTAAACCTCTAAACCTCTCAACCTCCCTCTAAACCCCTATACCTCTAAACTTCCTCCCCCACTTATCTTCCACCAAACAAAGCAGTACCAATGCGTACCATTGTACTGCCTTCTTCAATGCCTATAAGATAGTCATTAGACATGCCCATAGATATTTCAGAAAAAGCATCATTAGATTTAAAGTACTTATCTTTTAGCTTATCAAAGGTAGATTTAAGGTTTTTAAACTCTTTTCTTACCTGATCTTCATTTTCTGTAAAAGTTGCCATTCCCATCAGTCCCATTACAGAAACATTTTCCATTTGTTTAAAATCATGACTATCCAAAATCTCAGATATTTCCTCCATGGATAGACCAAACTTTGTTTCTTCCTCAGCAATATGCATCTGCAACAGGCACTTGATAACCCTGTTATTTTTTGTAGCTTCTTTATCTATTTCTTTAAGCAGTTTTAAACTGTCAACAGACTCGATCATATCAACAAAAGGTGCAATATATTTCACCTTATTTCTTTGTAAATGACCTACCATGTGCCATATAATATCCTTAGGTAACTTTTCATATTTTGGTTGTAATTCCTGGGCTTTGCTTTCTCCAAAAATTTGTTGACCAGCATTATATAGTTGTAGTACTTCATCTACAGTTTTGTTTTTGCTGATAGCGACAAGCTTAACGTGAGAAGGAATTTTATCCAATATTTTTTTATAATTTGAAGTTATTTGAACCATGACCGCAGCTATTTTTATTTTTGCAACAAAGTTAATATATGATTTTGATTTTCCAACAAATTTAAAATTCAGGGATTTTGCCCCCTGGGGCTATTTAATATAGCAGTTATTTATGATCTTAACTACCTAAAAACTATAATTCTGTATTTAAATTTTTGGGTACTTTTATTTCGTATGTTTTATTATTGTTGTTGGGCAAAGAATATCTTCTTAACCATGGATTATATTCCCGAAGCAGGTTATAATTAATTCCAATATCAAGAGCAAACTGTGGTAGATCATTAATTGCGGAATCCACTTCTATTACATCATATTCCAATGGCTGGTAAAGGTCTTGCTCCCTGAAATGAAACCCCATTTCCTGTGGATTAGAAAAAATATGTTTAACAGCTAATAATCTAAACACAAATCTTGCTGTTTCTTCATTAAGTCTCAGATCATAATAACTGTCTACCTTTTGATTTTCCAGCTGGCGTTTTAGAGCGGATTTTCCCATATTAAAAGCTGCAGCAGCTAAAGTCCAGCTACCAAATTCTTCATAAGCATCGTAAAGATATTTGCAGGCAGCTTCCGTTGACTTCTCAACATGGTATCTTTCATCAACTTTGGAGGAAACTTCCAAGCCGAACTCTCTACCCGTAGGCGCAAGAAATTGCCAAAAGCCTCTTGCACCGGCCGGTGAAACAACGTTAATTAGTCCGCTTTCTATAATTGCCAAATATTTAAAATCATTCGGTATTTCATTATTTTTCAAAATAGGCTCAATTACAGGGAACCATTTATTAGCTCTTTTGAAAAAAAGCAAAGTTTGCGACTGCCAGTACGTGTTGACCAAAAGCTCCCTATCAAACCTTTCCATTATATCAAAATTCTCCAAAGGTACATCCTCACCGGCAAACATTAAATTATCAGGATGAGTAATAGCATAGATTTTATAATCATCCCTAAAACCATCTTCAAAAGTTTTGTCATGTTGATCCGGATTTGCTGAAAAAACAAATATCCTCAATATCAGCACAGCTGACAATATGTAAATCGCAGTTATTAAACTATTATACTTATTCATGTTAATAAAACTATTTAAAATTGCATCATTAATTGTTAAAACAAAAAAGGTTTATAAAAATTATTCTAAACGAAAAATAAAATATGTTTTTTCTCACGCTCTTACACTCTCAGTGCTCATTACCGCCTCCTTCCCTGCCTAATATCTCACCCCCCACACCTCAAACCCCGAACCATCAATGCAATATCATTCCAAATAAAATATAAAAAATTATTGCACCAAGCGCTGCAAGCATTGCATAAGGAAATTGTGTGCGCACATGATCTATATGATCACTTGCTGCGGCCATGGAAGATACAAGCGTGGTATCAGAAATAGGCGAAACATGATCGCCAAAAACACCTCCCCCTAAAACTGCAGCAAGACAAAGCGGAAGAGAAACATCCATAGTCAATGCAGTAGGAACCACAATGGGCACCATAATTGCAAATACACCCCAACTTGTACCTGTTGAGAACGCAATAAAAGCAGAGGTGATAAAAACTATTACAGCAACAAAATCCGGTTGAAGAAAATCATCAGCTACAGATGCCACAAACACCCCTGTACCCAACTCCCG
>SL_8KL_010_SEDDRAFT_10001466_pt1 | contig 20450 bp, 20 predicted proteins | sample SodLakKL_010_SED_4_FD_11160 | JGI IMG/M metagenome (IMG submission 11160)
TTTATTTTCAAGAATAATATAAATAGATGCCTCTCTATAGCTCTATTAGTGAGAAAGATGATGCAAAAAAAGAAGTTCCAAAAAACAAGGGCCGGATATCCTAGTTACGATCACGCTGATCCTTTTGCGGTGTTCGTAGGAAGGAAATGAGATCCGGACCAAAACCCCTTTATTTTTCTTTTTTTATCAATATTTCAGCCGAAAAAAGAAGTGATTTTACTCAAAAGGTTTAAAACATAAGCGTGTTATATATGTAATAGGTGATATGATATGGCTGAAACTAAAATGGTCTCTTTTGAATCTAAAGTGGATAGAAAGGAAGGTATGGAATGCGAAGCAAAGATGGGAGATTTCTCATTGACTATAGATGAACCGAAAAATATGGGAGGAACTGATAAAGGACCGAATCCATTGGAACTCCTCCTTAGTGCGATCGGCGGATGTTTGAATACTACTGGAACTGTCGTTGCTCGCGAGATGGATATTGATCTAGAAAACTTCGAAATGAAGATCGATGGTAAGATGGATCCACGAGGCTTTAGAGGTGATCCTGATGTCCCGTCTGGGTTTCAGGAAATCACTGTGAAGATAGAGGAGATCGAGGGTGTACCGGAAGAGAAAATGGACGAGTTTCTGGAACAGATAAAAAGCAGATGTCCCGTTGAAGGTACGTTAGAAAGCAGTTTAGAGGTCGAGATAGAGAGATGAATCTATAACGGCAAAATATTAATGAGACTAAGAACATTTTATTGTTTAAAAGGAGTGTTATATGTGACTAAAGAAGAAAACTTGATGATGTTTTATGGTGAAGAATGCCCTGAATGTAAAGAGGCTATAGAAAATTTAGAAAGACTCCAGGATGAAGAAGGCATAGAGGTTAAACAGTACGAAGTATGGCACGATTCTAACAACCAATCTTTGATGATGAAATACGCGGAAGAGAGGTGTGTAGGAGTCCCGTTCCTTTTCAATAAAGAAACGAACGAATACATCTGCGGTCCAAGTTCCTATGAAAAAATAAAGAGATGGGCTGAGGGGGAGGAACTCGAAGAGGAGGTGAAAGAATGGGAATAGAATTGAATAGACCTGAAAGTCCGGAAATTTTCCGAATACTCGACAAAGACGGAGAACTAGTGGACGATGAACCAGATATAGACGAAGATAGATTGAAAGATATGTACTGGTGGATGTTTTACGCCAGGAAAGCTGATGAAAAGGCTTTGAAATTACAGAGGCAGGGCCGGATGGGGACTTTCGCACCTATTGAAGGACAGGAAGCCGCACAAATCGGGGCTGCCATGGCAATGGAAGATAAGGATTGGTTGGTTCCCGCGTTCAGAGAGTTAGGAGCTTATCTGTTGAGAGGCGTTCCTCTAAAGAGGAACTACCAGTATTTTATGGGAGATGTTAGAGGAAATAAGATACCTAACGATGTCAACAATCTTCCTATCGCGGTTCCTGTATCGACTCAGATACCACATGCCGTTGGTCTCGCTTGGGGTATCAAGAGAAATAAAGATGATGGAGTCGTCCTCTGCATCTTCGGCGACGGTGCAACGTCTGAAGGTGACTTTCACGAAGGATTAAATTTTGGAGGGGTCCTTGATGTTCCCGTGGTATTCTTCTGCCAGAACAACCAGTGGGCGATAAGTGTGCCTTTCGAAAAGCAGACCGCATCTGATACAATCGCTCAGAAAGCTCATGCGTATGGCTTTCCCGGTATTTACGTTGATGGAAATGACGTTTTAGCAGTCCATGAAGCTACTAAAACTGCTCTAGAAAGAGCTAGAGAAGGAGACGGTCCAACTCTAATTGAGGCTTTGACTTATCGGCTAAGTATGCATACCACTGCTGACGACCCGACGAGATATCGAACTGAAGAAGAACTCAAAGAGTGGGAAGAAAAAGATCCTCTAAGACGCTTCAGGATATACTTGAAAGATAAAGGCATCTGGACTGAAGACTGGCAGGAAGAGTTAGAGGATAAAGCTAAAGAAATGATAGAAGAAGCTGTAGAGGCTTCCGAGAGCATAGAAGAACATTCTGTAGAAGAGATGTTCGATCACATGTTTGACGAATTGCCTAAAGATATGAAAGAGCAGATGGAATATCTCAAAAGGAGTTTAGAGGAAAAAGAGATCGAAGAAGAAAAGGTCGAGATTAAGGGGGGATTCCCATGACCGAAGTGAACATGGTCGGAGCGATAAACGACGCTCTTCATGTTGAAATGGAGGATGATGAAGACGTTATGGTCTTGGGTGAAGATGTCGCCGAGAACGAAGGTGTATTCAGAGTGACTGAGGGCCTTTTAGACAAATTTGGAGAGGAAAGAGTCCGTGATACGCCTCTTGCGGAGTCCGGCATAGTCGGAGTTTCCATAGGCTTGGCTTTATACGGTATGAAACCAGTAGCAGAGATCCAGTTCATGGGTTTCATGTGGCCCGCTGTGGACCAATTGAGTTCCCACGCCTCTAGATACCGGAATCGTAGTTTGGGTCAATATAACGTACCTATGGTCTTGAGATCTCCCTACGGTGGTGGAGTCAAGGCTTTAGAACATCATTCAGAGAGCTTCGAAAGCGTGCTTGCACATATCCCGGGTCTTAAAGTCGTGATCCCTTCAACCCCAAAAGATGCAAAAGGCCTTCTTATTTCAAGTATAAGAGATCCCGATCCCGTAGTTTTCTTAGAGCCGAAGAAACTTTACAGAGCTTTTAAACAAGAGATCCCCGAAGGTAGTTACACTGAAAAGATAGGAAAGGCTAACGTGGTCAAGGAAGGAGAAGATATCACCGTGGTGGGCTGGGGAGCTATGGTACCCAAAATCGTTAAAGCTGCTGATCACGTAGCTGATGAAGGAGTTAGCGTAGAAGTCATAGATCTGAGGACGATCTATCCTTACGATGAAGGAACTGTCCACGAGTCAGTTAGGAAAACTGGTAGGCTTCTAGTTGTACAGGAAGCTCCTCGGACGCTAGGTTTCGCGTCCGAAATCGTAGCGAGAGCTGCAGATAAAGAAATGCTTAGTCTAAAATCTCCTCCTTTAAGAGCAACTGGTTTTGATGTGCCGTTCCCTCTATACAAGATGGAGGATTGGGCTATTCCAGACGTTGATAGGATTGTAAAGAAGATAAGGGAGGCGATAGAATGGTAGATTTTTTTAGACTTCCAGATTTAGGTGAAGGAGTTACTGAAGGTACTGTTATAGAACTTACAATCGAAGAAGGCGATGTTGTCGAGGAAGACGAGGATATAGGTAAAGTGGAAACTGATAAAGCTCTTGTTGATATCTCCTCTCCCTACTCAGGAACCGTTCTCAGAGTACCGGTTTCTGAGGGCGATGAAGTAAAGGTCGGTGAGGTGATTATCGTCGTTGGTGAAGAAGGCGAAGAGATACCTAAAGAGGAGATGGAAAAAGAAGAACCAGAAAAAGTGGAAAAGCCGGCGAAGCCAAAGCCTAAAGATAGAGGAGAAGAGATCAAAGCTACTCCACGTGTGAGGAAATTGGCCGAAGAGAAAGGCGTCGATTTGACTGAAGTAGAAGGGACCGGTTCAGGAGGTAGGATAACAGAGGAAGACTTGGAAAGAGCTACAGAAGAGGAGAAGCCGCCAAAAGTCAGGTTAAAGCACGACTTTTATGGCGATATAGAACACATCGAATACAAAGGTGTTAGGAAGACGATAGGAGACAAGATGTCGGAGTCTAAATTATCAATTCCGCATGCTGGGGCGATGGACGAAGCGGATGTCACTGAGCTTTGGGATTTAAGGGAAGAGTTAAAAGAAAAGAGTTCTTCCGGTCTGAGCTTCTTGCCTTTAGTAACTAAAGCTGCAATAGAAGCTTTGAAAGAGTATCCATTACTGAACGCCGAACTCGTTGAAGAGCATGAAGATATAATAGTCAAAAAATACTACAATATAGGCATCGCGGTGGCCACTGAAAATGGACTAATGGTGCCTGTTGTGAAGCGGGCCGAGTTGAAAGACGTCTTTGAATTGTACGATGAGATCGCAGAATTGGCTGAAAAAGCGAAAGACAGAACTGTGGATTTGGCAGAATTGAAGGGAAGCACTTTTACAATAACAAATTACGGCTCTATTGGAGGTACTTATGGAGTTCCAATAATAAATCCGCCTAACGTCGCTGTTCTAGGCACTGGAAAGATAAGAGACTTGCCAAGAGTCGTTGATGGAGAGATAGTTCCCAGAAAAGTGATGCAGTTGAGCGTGTCTTTTGATCATCGTGTCGTTGACGGAGCTGACGTAGCTGGATTCATGAATACGTTGATCGACTACTTGGAGAATCCGGAGAAAATACCCTTAGAGGTAACTACGGATTGAGATTCCAACTCTCCTTCCCATATTTTTTATTTACCAATTTTTCTGCCTTTTCAAACTCTTTATCTGAAAGCTGTTCGGTAAAGTATTCTTTTCCACTCAAAAATCCATCTTTTAAAGCGCTGTAAAGTTCTGAGAAGGGGATGTCAGTTACTCTAGAAATTCCGATTACAGGAGACATATTGGATGCTATATACTTATCTGGAGAACCATTTCTTTTCAAAACGGAGAACATTTCTTCTTCATTAGGCTCGTATAGTACAGTCCCATGCTGAAGTACTGTTTTCCTGCTGATCTTTTGAGCGCTTCCAGAAATTTTCTTATCATTAATGAAAACGCTGTTCGGTTTCACGAATTCAGCGCTGATTTTCAGGTCTCTCAGTGTCTTGACTAGTATACTACATATTTCTCTGTATATCTTCGTAATATCATCGGGAAAATGATCTCTAGGCGCGATAACACTGTAAACGAGTTCTCCTCCAGGAGTATGGTACATAGTACCCCCACCGCTGGGTCTACGGATCACATTTATGTCACGAGCACGGCAGAGTTCCAAATTAACTTCGTTACCTATCTTCTGGCTCCTTCCTATCGTGATGGCTTTACTTTCCCACTCCCAGAATCTTATCGTAGGCGTTCTGTTTTTGGAAACTTTGTTAATTAAAACTTCTTCTAGAGCGATAGCCGTATATGGGTCAATTTTCTTTTTAGGTACAAATCTCCACCGCATCTAGTTTTGCATAGATATAGAGAATAAATAATTTAGCGTTAATATGATTACTTTTTGAGGTCAGGTGATAGAGTTTTTATATGTTTATGAAGTGTAGATAAAACATGTACGATAGGGTCGTAGTTCCTACAGACGGGTCTGAGATAGCTGAGATCGGCGTAGAAGAAGGTTTAGAGCTTGCAAAAAGCCTAGATATACCTGCTCTTTGCATCTACGTGATCGATATTTCTACTCTCGAAGAGTTGGATGGGGGAGAACAAGAAAGTGCAAGGAGAGGGATAAAGAACGTCGGCGAAAAAGCGTTGAAAACAGTCAGGAAGAAAGCCCACGAGATGGGAGTCGATATCGAGACTCGGAATCTTCTCGGCAAACCACATAAGAGGATCCTCGACGTTTCCAATGAGAGAGATATAATCTATATGAGCAGTCACGGCGCATCCGGTTTCTCAGAGTTGGTTTTTGGAAGCACTACTGAAAGGGTCATACAGAATGCAGAGTGTACTGTGGCCGTAGTCAAAGGTAGATGATAGGATAAAATCATATCCTTATAAAACACTATTTATACTATCATAAACATCTATACTTATCTGAAAGGGTGAGAATCGATGCCTAAAAAAGAGATGGGTGCCTGCGGCCTTATCTGCCAAGAGTGTTCTATCCTAAGAGCTTCTTTCGATCGGGAGGAGGCGAAAAAGTTCAGAGACTGGTTGCTCGATGTAGACCGTCTTGATGAATGTGTTGATGTCACAGATTTCATGGAGAAAGGGCCATACTGTACGGGGTGTCACGGAGACGTTAAAACCCACTGGGCGCCAGACTGTTGGATTCTTGATTGTTGTGTTAACGACAAAGATCTAGATGATTGCAGTAAATGTGATCATTTTCCTTGTGATAGACTGATAGAATGGGCGAAGGAAAATGAAGATTATGCTGAAGCTCTTGAAAGGTTGAGAGATAAAAAATCTAAAGCTGTCATCAATCCTTCGGTTGGATAGTCGCCACTTCTGGTGGTTCTCCGTATTCGAGATCAATATTTACTCCTCCAACACCCGCACCTACAAGTAGATGTATCAATGCTATCCCACAGTCCAAATAGGGAGATACGCTCTGTTTTTTCTTCTGAATTGCAGACACGAGTTTCAATTCTTCACCGTTAGTTACAAAACGCCAGGGCTGCCTGTTCATTGCAGAAGGGGCCAAACGTGCTAGTTTTACCGCTCTTTTCATCCACCTTTTGGCTTTATGAGAAAAATCTTCATCACAGAGTTCTGACAATGGTTTTCTTTTCCTACTACCAGAGGCTAGTTTGGCTAATCTTTCAGTTATCGTTAGTGAATCTTTAGCTTCACCAAGTGGAGTTATCGCCAATATCTCTTCGTCGTCTTCGATTTCTACTTCAGATGAGACTTCTTTTCTGTCAAAGAAACCTCCCATCCAACATGTGTTCAGGCCGAAAGAAGTTGCTTCTAGTATAAGGCCTTCTCCGACAACACCAGCATGGATATTAGCTTTGAAATTATCTTCCGACGTTTTTCCCGTAATTATAGCATAACTCGAAGCACCAGTGATCAAGCCATAAGAACCGATAATATTCTTTGAGACTTCACTGAATCCCTTTTGTTTTATGATCACCCGGGATAGTGGAAATTCTTTCTTCAATACTTTCACCGAATTTTCTAAAATATCGCGAGCTTCTTTCTCTATAGGTTCAGGATAATACTTCCGTCTAGATGATCTTCGATGTACAGCTTTCTTCCATCTTTTGTAAGGCATGTCTATTTTCATTTTGACGTTTTATCAAAAGTGATCGAACTTATAATCGTTGTTCATCTCTTCTCAAGAACAAACCAGACCCTTTCTGTCTCCTCGTCAGCTTCCGTTTCCTCCTCAATGTCTTTCCAACAACCTAGCTCTTTAAATCCAACATCTTTGAATATGTTTCTTAACTCTTCAAAACTATAGCCTCTCTCTCGATGCACTTCCTCTATCTTTCTCCATTTTCCATCATCTTCACGTAAGAAAGAGATCAGTTTCATACTGGTGATGTGCTTTTCTTCATCATAGTTCTGTTCTATCATGTCAAATCTTTCACTTGAATCCTCTTTCACTATGGTCTGTTCATGCCAAACTTCTTCCATCACATAGATTGTGTTCATATCGAATACAAAAATACCGCCTTTCTGAAGGGAATTATACACACCTTTGAAGACTTGTCGCAAATCTTCTTTATCTAGCATGTAGTTTAGGCTGTCATACCAACAGGTGACCACATTGAATCGTTTTTGAAAAGAGAGTTCTCGCATATCCTGGACTCTAAAATTGATCTCTTCATCCACATCTTTTTCCTTAGCGATCTCGATCTGTCTAGTGGATATGTCTATACCTACTAAGTCATACCCTTTCTCTGCCATCTTCACAGCGAAAGTCCCTTCTCCACAAGCTACATCTAATAATTTTTTACCTTCTACATCGAATCTTTCCAACAGACCTAGAAGTATGTCTGTCATAGCTTTACTGAATTCAGGATATTTCCCTGAGCTGTAAACCTCTGCAAAATCTTCATATATTTTCTTGTTTGATCGTGGTTCTTTGACTTTTATAGCGCCTTCAGAACATATTCTCATACATTCCCCACAAAGGATGCATCTATCTTTATCTACGATTGGATGTTCTTCGAGAGTTATTGCATCTCTCGCACACCAATTCATACATCTTTCGCAGAGAATGCAATTCTCCTTTTCCACTATAATCCTATTCCGCTTCATACTAACACCTAGAAGACCAAAAGTATATTCAGATGCCTTTGTAGAAAGGCAGCATCGGACATGTCATTCCTGCATCTCCCTTCCAGAACTCTGAGATATTCAATTTAACCACTGTATATCCTGCCTCCTCAAGAATCTTACCTGTCTTCCTGTAAGCTTCTGGAAGTAGGATTCTACCATCACCTACGTAAAGCATGTTTATCGGTTTATTCTTGTATCTAGTATCCTGTTCATCTTTTTTTATCTCCAGTAAGTCGAAGTCTTCGAAATGATCTGTATCGACTATATCGGGACAGACAGCGAGTGTGCTGTTCCCTATGAAGTTAACACCAGAGAGAAGATGAAATACCTCTGAGACTGGAATTTTTACAAATTCAATATCAGGGAAGGACCGAGAAAGCTGGTCTATACCATTCCCATTAGTTCTCTCTGACACTCCTATGAATATCTTATCCTGGTCTGTAACCAAAATATCGCCTCCCTCTACTGTACCTGGAGGATCAACCCTTTTTACCTCATAACCTTCTTCAACAAAGTATTCCTCTATACTATCCTCTTCACCTCTTCTTTCCGCTACACCAAATCTACACATCACTGCAGTGTTTGATTTTTCTCTTACAAGAGCGGTGTCCTGAATGAATATACTATCTGGATAAGATTCAAGTGAAGGTAGTTCTTCAACTTCTATACCGCTCTCCTCTAATAGCTTTACATATTCTTTATGTTGATCTAGAGTACTTTCGATATCTATAGTATCGTGGAGAGGATTTTTAGAGAGGCAATCCTTATAACTTTCGCCGGGTGGTCTTACTAAAACTTTATCGAATAACCTATCCATGAATTCCACGGGATAAAAGAAGATTCTCCGGATATAAAATTATCTGAATATCGTAACTTTAAACATTCAAAGAAGTCTCTCAACTTTCTCAGGGATCTCCCAAATGGTCTCAGCCACCTCTACACCGGCGTTTTCGAAAGCCTTGATCTTACTCTCGAGCGTCCCTTTACCGCCTCTCACTATTGCTCCAGCATGCCCCATCTTTTTTTGTCTCGGTGCAGTCCTACCTGCAAGGAAACCTACTACGGGTTTTGTCCCCTTTTCCCTTATAAATTCACTAGCTTCTTCTTCCATACTACCCCCTATTTCACCGACCAAAACAATCACTTCTGTTTCATCATCTTTTTCCAACATCTTTACGGCTTCGACCATCCTAGTTCCCACGATAGGATCTCCACCTAAACCCATCACGACACTTTGACCGATACCTATCTCAGTCAATTCCTCGGCTATCTCTCCAGTTAAACTCCCACTCCTCGAAACGATCGCTACATTTCCTGGCGTCATCACCGATGGTGAGGAAAGCATACCTAGCGCAATCTCGTTGGGGATTGTGATACCTGGAACGTTAGGACCTATATATCGGAAATTTTCACTTTCCTCCGCAGATTTTTTGATCTTCATTTCGTCTTGATATGGAACCCAATCGGTGATCACTACACCGAATTTTATTCCAGCCTCTATAGCCTCGTTGACCGCATCTTCTACGTATGGTGCCGGGACGTAAATAGTGGAAACGTCGATATCGTGATGCTCGAGAGCCTCATTAACAGTATCATAAACTGGTATTCCCTGAACATCCTCTCCTCCTTTTCCCGGAGTGACCCCAGCTACGATATCCGTCCCATACTCCAACATGAGTTCCGTTTGTTTTCTACCGAGCCTTCCAGTGACACCTTGGACCAATACTTTTGATTTAGAGTCTATGAGTATCCCCATACTTTTCACCTCCTTGAGTCCTGTTCTGTAGCCGCTTTTACGCCTTCTTTAACATCTGTAAATAGATCTATATTCGAACCTTTCAAGAGTTTTTTTGCCTTTTCCACATAACGTTTCCGCCCTCGGACCACTAACACTATAGGAACGTCGACATCCTTTTTTTCTTCGATCGCATCCATAAAGCCTTTTACCATCGCATCAGGGGGACTTATCATGAAGCGTATATTGACCAGTATCGCTTTCACTTTTGTCTCTTTTTCCGCTTTTCTAAGCAAGAGAGTTAAAGAATCTTTCATCCTCTGCTCGCTCAGACCACCTCCCGTGTCTAAGAATGCCGCTGGAGAATGCCCTTCACTGCTTATCAAATCCATCAGAGCCATGGCTAGACCAGCTCCATTAGCCATAACGGCTATGCTTCCGTCCAAGTCCACATAATTTACTCCTTTCTCGCTACCCTCCCTTTCAAGAGGATTTTCGATGTGACGACTCTTCTTCTTTTGAAATTTGGGATGGCGGAATAAAGAGTGATCGTCTAGAACTATCTTCGAGTCGGCAGCTACCAATCTTCCGTTCTTAGTTTCAACTAATGGATTTATCTCTGAGAGCTTTGCATCATATGACTCAAATACTTTATAAAGCTTGAAAAGCACATCGCTGAAAGACTTAAAAGTACCCTTCGTAAGACCCAACTTTTTAGCTATATTTCTAGCCTGATATGGTTTCAGACCAAATCGAGGGTCTACTCTAATCCTTTCAATTTTCTCAGGGTCTTTTTCAGCTATATTCTCTATATCGACGCCACCTTTAGAACTAACTATGATCTCAGGAGTCCCCTTCTCGTCATCCCCTACTATACCACAGTACATCTCTCTTTCGATATTCAATTGTTCTTCAGAAAGTAAAATGTCTACTTTGTGATCTTTTAGCTCACTTTCGAGTAATTTTCCGACAACTTCTTCTGCTTCTTTTTCAGTCTCAACGAATTTAATACCGCCGGCTTTTCCTCGACCCCCTGCCGGAACCTGAGCTTTCAAAACCATAGGAAGACCAAGCTTCTCGATCGCCTTTGATACATCTTTTACGTCTTTGATGATGATCCTTTCTGGAACTGGAATATCCAACTCTTGAAAAATATTTTTCCCTTCAAATTCTAGTAAACGCATATCTAATCGAAGCTGGACTTATCGGACCTGCTATAAAAGTTTTGGTCAGTATCAAATGATAAGGACAGATATATTGAATGATCAATCAGGACTCACCGTTTATCCATCAGAGCCTTCAAACCGTTGTTCCAATCATCTTTAAAATCTTCATAACTTCTTTTTCCGGGTCTAAATCTTTTTTCAATCTCTGGTTTTTCCCATGAATGTATAATATCCTCATCTTTCAAAATTTTCCTAGCTAACATGAAAGTACCATAGGCTGAACCGTTCAACATCTTCGGTTTCTCTATACTTTTTCCACTAAGATCAGCTATCAACTGTAGTAATTCGTCTGTCCTCGATGCTCCGCCATCTGCGAGAACTTTTTTCACTTCTACCTTTGAGATATCTTCTAAAGAGTCGACAACTTCAGCACATCTCATGCCTAGACCTGTCACAAGGCCATTAACTAGATCTTCTTTCGAAGTATCCATAGTGACGTTCATTATAGTACCTTTTATACCTGGCTGTGCATAAGGACTCGCTAGACCGGAAAGAGCAGGAACAAATACCAATCTGCATTTTTCATTCGCTCCACATATCGAACTAATTTCAGAGTACTCATCTATCAAACCGACTTTTTTTAGCCAATCGATAGCTGAGCCCGTAGAGTTAACAAAACCTTCGAGCAGATAAAGGGTCTTATCCTTACTGCTCAAAGCTACCATGGGGTATATGCCTACACCCCCAGGCAAGGGCTGATCACCGACGATGATATCGATGAAACTCCCAGTACCATTGGTCATATTTGTAGTTCCTTTTTTAACACCGCTCATGTACACAGAAGCTTGCTGGTCGGCTATTATAGTCAAAAGGGATGTCTCATAACCATCTATCTCGCCGATAGTCTCATCATTTCTCACCAATCTAGGTAATATGGTTGAAGGTAAATCAAGGATATCCATAATATTATCGCTCCATTTCAAGTAAAACGGGTCAAAAAGTCCGGTAGCTGAAGCGTTCGTATAGTCTGTCACGTGTCTACCGGTTAAGTTCCAGGTAATCCAAGTATCTATCGTACCGAATAAAGCTCTTTCCTCTTCGATGCTCTCTTTCACTTCCTTCACATTGTTCATCAGCCACTTAAGATGCATCGATGTATGACTCGTACCGAAACTAACATAGCTCAAATTAGCAATGTAAGCTCCTCTTTCGGTTTTTTTGATCCAGGGGAAAAATTTACCGATTCCATTTACTACGTCACCAAGAAACTTACCGAATTTCACCTTAAATTTAGATGAATATTTTTCTACGAGATCCCTTGTTCTAGTGTCCTGCCAAGTGATCATATTATAGAGCGGCTCGCCAGTTTTTTTGTCCCATACCACGGAACTGCTCCTCTGGTTCGTGATAGCGACGCCGGAAGTGCTCCCTAATTCATCTTCCATAAAATCCAACAATTCATACACAGCGTCCATAACCTTGACTGGATCCTGTTCTACCCAACCCGATCTCGGGAAAATGGGTTCTGTTTTTATCTCTTTACTTTTTAAAAGATCACCGTTTTTCGAAAAAGCGAGTCCCTTGATGTTAGTGGTTCCAACATCTAAAATAAGTATGTATTCTCTCATCTTATCTTCTCCATATCTCTCTCTGCGATGATAGGTACTGAAGTGCCCCCTACATCTTTTATAATAATCTCTCCCTTCTCGATAGGGGCCTCTACCACTACTCCTTCCACTGACCCCATAACATCTTTTATCTTATCGAGAGAAATACTTTCCTCCGTCCTAACAGGGAGTCTAGGCCACTTTGCATCCTTTATCTTAACTGTAGTAGGTACAATTCTTTTAGGTTCTCGACCTTCTTGTTTCCCGTAATCTTCTCCTATCTTACACTGGTTACCTTCTACAATAACTTCTTCATCTATTTTCAAGGCAAGCCTACAACCTTTTGGACATCGAATACATAATGTCTCTCTTTCCTCCAGCTCATCTGACATCAATGAACACCTCGTTTTCACCTAATAAAATATCTTTAGAGACGGAGATCTCTTCCAACATCGAAGGCCTAACGTATCTTTTGACATGTCTCTCCAGCACATCATCTCCACTCACTATCTCCACCTTTGGATTCTCTTTTTCAATTTCCGGTCTAAAAAAAGCAGAGAACTTTTCATCAGTTGTTTGATCAATTCTCTGGGGAGTTACAGTCCTCACATTATCTCCGGGTTTCAATTTAATCCCTAAATTTTTTTCATCTTCTTTTTCTAGATATCTTTCTACGCCCTCTGCTGCGATGAAAGAAGTCTTGACAGCATCATCCACGTAATCGAAAATCTGAATCAGATTTCCTACAGAAAATACTCCATCGACCGTGGTCTCAAAATATTCATTTACCATGGGTCCAGATGTGTTTTCATCTATTTTGGCCCCTAGATCCTCCAACTTTTCAGAGTACGGTATCAATCCAACCGAGAGTATCACAGAATCACAACTGTATCTTTCTTCAGTTCCTTTTATAGGTTGCCAATCCTCATCAACTTCTATCAGTTCGACTCCCTTTACCTTTTTATCACCTAAGATACTTCTTACGATTGTCCTAGGTCTGTAAGGTATATCAAAATCTAAAATACACTGTTGAGCGTTCCTGGGAAGACCAGAAAAAAATTCCTCAGGATACACCATTAATATAGAATTCACCCCTTCTAAAAAGAGATGTCTTGCAACGATCATACCTACATCTCCTCCGCCGAGGATAACAACGTCTTTTCCAGGTAAGATACCATAAAGATTTACCAACCTCTGGACGGTTCCAGCCGTATAGATTCCAGAAGGTCTCGTACCTCCGATTTTGATTTCAAACTGGTTTCTCTCTCGACATCCGATCGCGTAAACAACCGATTTAGATTTCAGTTCTTCAATACCTTTTGGAGTAACTGTAGTGATGTTGAAATGACCACCTTTTTTCTTTACAGATTTTACATAAGCTTTCAACTTGATCTCAACACCTTCGTCTCTTACTCTACTGATAAATATATCTGCGAACTCGGGACCTGACATCGATTCACCAAAGAGTATGGTTCCGAAACCATCATGGATGCACTGCTGAAGTAAACCACCTAGTTCATCATTTCTCTCCAAAAGTATTACTTGGTATCCTCTTTTTCCAAGTTCTGACGCAGTAGCTAGACCTGAAGGCCCTCCACCTATCACAACCACGTCCTTCACAGTTCCTCACCTCGTACAAAACCGTCGAAAAACTCGCTGTCTCTCCACTCTTTTTTCACTTCATTCAAAGGTATATCCATCTCTCTAGAGATTATTTCTGATATCCTGAGCAGACAATAGCTTTCCTGACACTCTCCCATTCCCGCGCGTGTTCTTCTTTTTATCGCATCGAAACTATCTGCCCCTCTTTTCACCGCTTCTATTATTTCCGCTTCCGAGACCATCTCACAAGTGCAGACGATGTTGCCCCATCTGCTATCTTCTTCGATCTTTCGTTCTAAAACATCTTCATCCATCTCCGCGACTCTGTCTATCGAAGTTCTCGTTCCATCAAAACTTTCATCCTCTTTGAGTTTTAACCCCATATTTTTCAGCTGTTCTATAGAGTATTCTGCTATAGCAGGAACTGAAGCGATGCCCGGAGACTGTATCCCAGCGACGTGCAAAAAATTTTTAACCCATTTTGCAGGCCTGATCACAAAATCTTCAGTGAATGTAGCTGCTCTAACACCAGCAAAATACCTGATGAATTCCTCTTTGGGAAAATCGGGTATAATCGAGGAATACCTCTCCATTATTTCCTCTATCTTTTCTCTCTCAACGGAAGCATCGTTTCTATCTACTATCTCTTCTGCGGTTGGGCCCCAAATAATGTTTCCATGGACAGTAGGATTTATGCCCCCTCCTTTACTGGTCGGATGAGATGGTATCTTCAGTTCAGCTAAACAGCGATCTATCCATCCATTTAACCTCTTATTGAACAGCAGTTCGACTCCTTTACGAGGGTGGATAGTGAATTCTCTTGCCCCTGCGAGTTCAGCCACAAAGTCAGAATATAATCCTGCAGCGTTCACTACGTATTCACATTCTAAAGTACCTTTTTCCGTTATGACTCTTTTGACAGCACGATTGTGTTTAACAAAATCTACAGCTTTTGTTTCAAGATAAAAGTCGACACCATTCTTTTCAGCGTTCTCGAAAAGCGCTATGGTAAGTTGATACGGATCGACTATCCCCGTTGAAGGTATCTTCACAGCGGCGAGCACGTCTTGAGTTACGTTCTTTTCTTCTTCATGTATCTCCGATCCTCTAAGGATTTCAATGTCCTCTACACCGTTCAAATCACCTTTTTTCTTGACTATCCAAGGCAGTATATATTTTAAAAAAAACTTGTAGATCGGATTTGGAATATATTTTTTGTATTCTTTCATAGTCCTGGGAGTTATCAATATGAGGCTTCCAACTCTCTTGAATGGGACGTCCAGTTCTTCACACAGGTCTTCGTACATCTCGTTACCTTTGATATTCAAAAATCGTTTTAGAGAATCTTTCGAAGGAGCCAAACCAGGATGTATCATTCCATTGTTCGCTCTTGATTGGCCTAGAGAAACGTCGGGTTCTTTTTCGACTAATGCAACTTCAATCTCATACCTCGACAGTTCCCTAGCCAAGGCGCACCCTATTATGCCTCCTCCGATTATTACCACATCGTATTTTCCTATCCTTATGTTTTCTTTTCCCTTGGATTTATCTATGACTTTTTCTATATCAGTTAATTCTTTTCCTTCACATTCAAGATTATTGACCACTCCTTCCACTCCATCTATATCCCCTATCTCTGATCCTATCTTGACCCAATCTCTGTATTCTTTGACCTTACCTTCTAGAAATACCACATTATCTTTGACTTCGAACGAAACATCGGATGGGAATTCATCTAATGTTCTTTTCACTTTTGCATTTATACCCATAGGTCCACCTCAAAGGAGATTGTCGACGATTTCTGCTATATCATGGACTTTCACTTCTTCATCGGTGTCCTCAAAAGTCTGCCTGCAAGTGGGACAGCTGGTTATTATTTCATCCGATAGTCTTTTCAGTTCTGATAGCCTTTCTTGGGCTATGTCAGACGAAAGTTCTTCGTTCAATCTAGGGACGGTAGTTCCACCAGATCCACAGCAGAAAGTTTCTTCACCGTTCCTTCGCGGAATTTTCACTGATAATCCGGTACGATCTAATAAATTCTGCATGCTCTTTTTTTTTCCAAGCCCGTTCACCAACTTGCAAGGTTCGTGTAATGTGAATTCATTAGAGTCTTTCTTATCATTAAATTTGACCTTTTTTTCCTCTAAGAATTCAACTATATGTGATATTTCTGCATCTATATTTTGATCAAATTCAGGATATAACTTTTTGTAAGCATATGCACAAGATGGACAAGACGTTATCACTTTCTCAGCTCCAGATTCACGTATCTTTTTGACCATCTTTTCGATCAACTTCTCAAAAAGACCGATGTTCCCAGCGTTGTAAGCTGGGATACCGCAGCACTCTTCATCGGATAGTATGAATGGGTCTGTGTCTACCTTGTTGAGAACGCTCATCGTTTTATCTATAACTTCTGAATTGCCTTCTCTGTACTCGCAACCCCTTAAGTAAAGCACATCACCATCATTAGCAAAATTGTTTTGTTCCTCTATCTCACCATAGATTGTGCCGTTTTTTCTGAGATTGTCGAACAAATCTACAAATTCTTCATAAACAATGGTTTTCTCCACCGCTCTTTTTTTTATAGGTCTCAATATATCGGAAACAGAAAAATCGAAAGGACACCAGTTCTCACAACATCCACACGAAAGACACATATGTATAGGAAACAAGTTTTCTTCATTCAAACTCAAAACGTCGTTTTCTATCATCATTCCTATCCTTGATTTACCCGCTGGAGAGGTTGTTTCTTTTCCATCAACTATGCTTATTGGGCAGGCGTGTCTACACATGTTCGGACACATAGAGCATTTGGTCATATCGTCCGGACCAGAAATCTTACCTTTCAAGAACTTCGTCATGGTAGGTAGTTTGGTCAACATTGAGAAGCCTGATAGTTCTTCCTTCAACCAATCCCATTTGCCTGGCATGTTTACAACCCCAAATTTCCCGGATTCATTATATTTCTTTTATCAACTTTTTCTTTGATCTCCTTCAACATTTCTAAGCCTGTACCTAGTTCCTGCTTCAACCAATCTTTTCTCTGTCTTCCGACACCATGATGATGGCTTATGGTGCCTCCTGAGTCAATTACTGCTTTCATAGCCTCACTCCAGACCTGCTGGTAGAATGATTCGGCATCTTTTTTACGTGGAGGTGTTCCGGCGAAAGTGAAATAAAAGCATATCCCCTGAGGGTAAAAGTGTGATGCATGTGCAGACGCGAAAAGAACTCCTTTGATAGGTTTTATAGCTTCGATCACGTTTTCATAAAGTTCTTCCGCTTTGGACCAGTTCACCGCTACCTCGATGGTATCGAACACAACTCCCATAGGTACGAATTCTGAAGCCTCTTTGACGTTGAATCTTGTCTCTAACCAGTGATCAACAGGTTCTTCTCCCTTATATTCACCAATGAATTCTTCTTCTACTATTCCTCTTTCAGCTTCGGCGATCTTCTCATCGCCTTCGATTATAATTACAGTAGCTATTTTGCCGTAGATCTCTTCATGGTCATAGAAGTGCCTTTTAGTCTCCATCTCGTCGTATATTCTGACCACTGCAGGTTCAGCCCCCCTCCTCATTATGTTTCTCACAGATTCTACAGCGTCTTCGAGTCTTTTTGAAGCATAAGAAAGCTTTATCCTATTTTCGGGGTAGGGCCAGACCTTGAACCAACCCTTGGTCATGATCCCCATAGTTCCCTCTGCACCGACGAACAATTTTCTCAGATCAGGACCTGTAGAGGTTCTAGGATGAGGTTTTAAACTCAGTGTCTTTCCAGGAGGGATTACGACCTCAATACCTTTTAGCATTTCTTCGATCCCACCGTATTTAGTGGAAAACTGACCTGTCGCTTTTGTTCCCACCCAACCACCAACAGTAGAAGGGTAAAGAGATTGTGGTATATTCCCCATAGTATAACCCTCCTCGTTAAGATGACTTTCTAAATAGTAACCATTCAGACCCGCCTCCGCCTCCACAAGAAGGTTATCATCATCCACCTTCAAAGAGCGCATCCTCTTTAGATCGATTACGATCCCTCCTTTCTCGGGTACAGTCGCTCCTAGAACTCCTGATCCTCCACCATATGGATATAGAGGAACTTTGCCTTTATAGCACCATCTGACTATCTCTTCTACTTCTTCCTTATTTTCAGGCCAGACAACAGCGTTTGGTAGAGAAGGAAACTTATCTTCTAACATCCAATGTAAAGAGATAGGCCAATAATCATGGCTGTATGAGAGGAGATCGGTTTTTCTGGTTGATAATCTGTTATCTTCAAAACTTTCTGATAGCTTATCGATGACTTTATCGACTTTGCCGGTATTCTTTTTCTTCATCACCTCTTTTGGCACTAAAACATCACCTCTTTTTGGACATCGTGATAAAGGAAACATTTTTGATAAACTTTTCTGTAAGGGATACTCCAAAATAAATATTCTCAAGAATTCTTCGACTCCTAATCATAGATTTAGAAAAAAATAGAGAAAAAAAGTTTTAAAAAGCCTCAATAAGGCAGACTTTCGTGATCTTTTAGGTACTTCTCTTCAGCTCTCTCTCTAAGTTCTGTTCTCCTTATCTTACCGCTTATCGTTTTCGGTAGCTCATCGACAAATTCTATCTCTCTTGGGTACTTGTAAGGGGCGGTAACCTCCTTAACGTGATCTTGTAGTTCTTTAACCAACTTTTCACTTGGTTCGTATTCGTCGTTCAGGATTATATAGGCTTTTACTATTTTACCCCTAACCTCGTGTGGGGCACCTATCACTGCCGGTTCCTGTACCGCGGGATGTTCCTGAAGTGCGCTCTCGACCTCGAATGGTCCAATCCTATATCCTGAAGCTTTGATCACGTCGTCTGCTCGACCAACGAACCAAAAGTATCCGTCTTCGTCCTTGTATGCTCGGTCTCCAGTGTAATACCATTCTCCGGAGAACACACTAGCGGTTTTCTCTTCGTCTTTCCAGTATTCTTTGAATAAGCCGGGTGGTCTTTCAGGTTCAACCTTCAAGGCTATGTGACCGGTTTCTCCTGTTGGCACTTTCTCACCATTGTCATCGATTATATCGACTTCATGTCCAGGGGTGGGCTTTCCCATCGAACCTGGTTTGACTTCCATCGTCGGATAATTAGCTACAAGCGCGACGGATTCGGTTTGGCCGTAATAGTCGTATATCCTCAATCCAGTGTAATCTTCCCATTTGTCTATAACGTCGGGGTTCAACGGTTCTCCTGCGCTCAAACAATGCCTTAGAGAACTAAGATCGTAACTATCTACGTCCTCATTTATCATCATCTTATATATGGTGGGAGGTACGCAGAACGTAGTTATCTCATAATCCTGCAGGATCTTGAGAGCCTTTTTAGGATCGAACTTTCCGGTGATGTTCTGCTGAACTACGGTAGCTCCGACGACCCACTGGCCAAATAACTTACCCCAAACAGCCTTAGCCCATCCGTTATCGGCTATCGTCCAATTTATGTCATCTTTTCTCAAGTCTTGAACGAACTTTGCAGTTACCTCGTGTCCTAAAGGATAAGAGTGTGTATGCAACACCATCTTTGGTTTTCCGGTAGTTCCAGAAGTGAAGTAGATGAGCATCGGATCGTCGCTCTTTGTTGCTTCTACATCATCTTTGCCAAGCTCAGGAGATGAATCTTCCATTAGTTCTTCGAAATCTTTCCATCCTTCCTTTTCTTCCTCTGCATTCACTAGTATGTAATTTTTTAGCGATGAAAGTTCATCTTGGTCTCTAATCTTTTCGACCTTCTCGTGGTTAGACCAGTCCGTAACTATGGTGCTAGCCTCAGATCTATTGACCCTATACTTGATATCTTCAGAGACAGCAAGATTAGGAGTAGGGATCGGGATAACTCCCAGCTTGATCATTCCTAGGACCGCGACATACCACTCTGGGATGCGGTGAATCAGTACCATAGCTCTATCTCCTTTTTCCATCCCCATATCCTTGAGAGCATTTGCAAATTTATTGGAAAGTTCTTTTAACTCTTTAAAAGTATGCTTCTGAGCGTTCTCTCCAGAATCATCTATAGAGATCAATGCATCCTTATCTGGCATCTCCTTCGCTCTCTCATCTACATCGTCGAATCCAAAATTGTAATACTTAGGAACGTTCCACTCGAATTCTTCTCTTACCTTCTCGTAATCGTACATGTTGTGTTCTTCAGACATACTAATCAGAGCGTAAAAAAACTAAAAATAGATAAATCTTTCCCATCGGATATGTAGAACAATTTGATTGTACAACTAGCAAGATATATAGTATATTTTTTGTAATTCATAACACCGATTTTAAAATCTTTAAGACTATTGACTAACAAAAAATTCGACAATTTTATATATGGGTCAATCATACCACCCATTAGAATCAACTCGATGAGATAATATAATGCAGGAGAGATAACATGAACGAAGCAGTTATTGTATCAGCGGTTAGAACACCACAAGGAAAGTTCG
>SL_8KL_010_SEDDRAFT_10001467_pt1 | contig 20448 bp, 13 predicted proteins | sample SodLakKL_010_SED_4_FD_11160 | JGI IMG/M metagenome (IMG submission 11160)
GGATTAAGAAGCAAAAACATTAATTTTATCGATTATACTTTATTAGAAATCAGAACTTTAAATACATTTTATACAAATGAAACCCTCATTAACAAAACGTTCACAAAAGATAATGAATATTGCATGAGGGTTCCATCGGAATAAAATTAATGAAGTTCAAACATGCAAGTATATAAATTATTGCCAATCAGTTTAATAACTATAAAATATTCAGATGAAAACATTATATTTTGAATGCCTTACGGGGGTAAGCGGAGACATGATTTTGGCCAGCTTGATTGATGCCGGCTCTAAATTTGAAGTTTTGAATAATGAGCTATCAAAATTAAAATTAGATTTTGAAATTAAAATTATTGAAAAGAAAATTTCAGGGATAAAGACAAAACAGCTGGAAATTATTGAAAATAAAAGCCAGCCAATGCGAAAAAAAGCGGACATTGAAAATATAATCAATAAGAGTGCTTTAGATGAAAATATTAAAAATAGATCAATTGAAATTTTAAATATACTAGGGCAGGCAGAAGCAAAAGTTCATGGAACTTCAATAGAAAATATCCATTTCCATGAGATAGGTGCGATTGACACTATAGTGGATATAGTTGGCTCAGTTATACTAATTGAAAATATAAATGCAAAAAATATTATATGCTCTAAAATTAATCTTGGAAGTGGTTTTGTTGAAATAGAGCATGGCAGGTTGCCGGTTCCTGCCCCGGCATCTTCTGAAATAGCTAAGGATATGAAAACTTTTTCGACAGATTCAGGAATGGAGTTAGCAACACCCACCGGGCTTGCAATACTAAAATATTTTGTAAATAAATTTGGTGAAATGCCCGAATCAGAGATTAAAAGTATTGGTTATGGGGCAGGTACCAAGAGTAACGACAAAAACCCAAACATGCTCAGGGCTTTTATACTTGAAGAAACCGAACCAAATGCCGGGGATGATAATAAATATACACACGAAATACATGCAAATATTGATGATTGCTCAGCAGAAATATTGGGCTACACAATGGAAAAATTATTTGAAGCAGAAGCACTGGATGTATATTTCACACCAATACAAATGAAAAAGCAAAGGCCGGGAACAAAACTATCAGTAATTTGTAATAAAAAAGACTCAGAGAAATTAATCAATATAATTCTTAAAGAAACTACCACTAAGGGGGTAAGGATAGACGAGACTCTAAGGAAAAAATTAGAAGAAAAGATTGAAGAAATCAGGCTCTACAATCATACAATAAAAATAAAGCTTGGGTTTCTTAATGAACATTTAGTAAATATTTCACCGGAATACGAAGACTGTAAGGTCATTGCTTTAAAAGAAAACCTCCCTGTTAAAATTATTATAGATCTTGCAAAAGAAGAAGCAAAAAATTCTATTAGCAAGAAGCATACCCAGGGTAATGAGAATTACGAAAATCATTGATGTTGTTGGTTTTGCCTTCCTATTTATCGGACAATCGTATAGATGGTTTAACAAGCACACAAAAATTTCAAAAACTTCGAAAATACAATTAAATAACCGGTTTATTATTTGTTTAATTTTGCCAACTGAAAAAAATTGATGTTCCAAAACGGTATTTTTTAAATTATGTATATAAAGAATAAGATTGAAAAGGTTTTGCCCGGGGTATTCAGCGAGTTGTTCGGACAGGAGATTGATGTTGCCGGCGTTCAGGTACAGAAAACTCGCAAAGAGTTTGAAGGAGATTATACGGTAGTGGTTTTTCCTTATACCAAGCTGTTGAAATTATCTCCCGGGGAAATAGGAGAGAAGCTGGGCAGTGCTTTAGTTGAAAAACTCGAAGAGGTACAATCATACAATGTTATAAAAGGCTTTGTGAATTTAACTCTCAAAGTTGAATATTGGCTTGATTTTTTTATTGAACATCATAGTGATGTTTATTTTGGATATAATGAACCTTTAGATGAAAAGCCTTTGGTGGTGGAGTTTTCATCCCCCAATACTAATAAGCCTTTACATCTGGGTCATATTCGCAATAATCTTTTGGGAGATTCAGTATCACGTATTTTGGATGCTTGTGGTAATAATGTAAAAAAAGTTAATTTGGTTAATGACCGGGGTATCCATATTTGCAAGTCAATGCTTGCCTGGCTTAAGTGGGGAGAAGGAGAAACACCCGTATCAACCGGCAAGAAAGGTGACCAGTTTGTTGGCGATTACTATGTTTTATTTGAAAAAGAGTATATCAAACAAGTGGAGCAACTTGTTGCAGAGGGTAAAAGCCGTGAAGAAGCTGAAAAGGAAGCCTTCTTGATGGCTGAAGTACGAGAGATGTTGAAAAGATGGGAGGAAGGTGATAGAGATATTTATGATGTGTGGCAAAAAATGAACCAATGGGTTTATGAGGGATTTGAAGTTACATATAATAGAATGGGTATAAGTTTTGATAAAATATATTATGAGTCGGAAACATATCTCCATGGAAAAGAAATTGTGCAGGAGGGTTTAAAAAAGAGAGTTTTTAATCATAAAGTTGATGGTAGCGTATGGGTTGATTTGTCAGATGAAGGTCTTGATGACAAGTTGCTTTTACGTCCTGATGGGACGTCGGTATATATAACCCAAGACCTTGGCACTGCACAGTTGAGATATGAAGATTTCAATCCGTCAAAAATGATTTATGTGGTTGGTAATGAACAAAACTATCATTTTGAGGTATTGAAAAAGGTGTTGAAAAAGCTTGACAAACCATACAGTGATTCTATTCATCATCTTTCTTACGGTATGGTTGAACTGCCTGAAGGCAAGATGAAGTCTCGCCAGGGAACGGTGGTAGATGCCGATGATTTAATTGACCTTATGGAAAAAACCGCTAAGGAAATTACTGAAGAGCTTGGTAAAACCGAAGGTATGAGCGAGGAGCAGAAGCAGGACTTGTATAAAAAAGTGGGCTTAGGAGCTTTGAAATATTTTATACTTAAAGTTGACCCACGTAAGAATATGGTTTTCAATCCAAATGAGTCAATTGATTTCAACGGTCATACTGCTCCATTCATTTTATATACTTATGCCAGAATAAACTCGGTACTTCGTAAAGCTCCAAAAGATAAACTATTGCCTCTAAAAAACCCTGTTGAGACTTCTCAAGTTGCAGTTAAAGAAAAAGAGTTGTTAAAGTTGCTCCATGATTATCCTGAAATGGTGAATGAATCAGCCAAAGAGCTAAACCCGGCAGTTATTGCAAACTATGCATATGACCTGGCAAAAGAGTTTAACCAGTTTTACCATGAACATTCAATTTTAAATGCACCTGAGAGAGAGTTATCAGAATTTAGGATAAAACTTGCTTCATTTACAGGTATCGTAATACGTTCGGCTCTGGATTTGCTTGGGATTGAGGTAGTAGGAAGAATGTAGTTTAATATTATTAATCGGGGCAAACGTTTTTCAAAGTTTTTTTGATATAGTCCCAGTATTCTTCACTATGTACAATATTGTTGTGATCGGTGTTCTCTATTGTGATCATATTTTTCTTACCACCCCACTCTTTATATAGTTTTTTGGAGTTCTCTACGGGAATAACCTGATCTTCAGCAGCTGTTAAAACAAGCAAATTTGCTTTTATTGATGAAGCTTTTGATATTGAATTGAATTTATGTTTTATAGATTTCCACATTAAGGCCGGCCTCTTTAACTTTTTTGCCGATTTCTTCCAAAACGTCGGGTGGGATTTTTTCCACTTCATTTAATGGGGCTTCCCTGGCTATAGGGTAAATTATTACATTTTTTGGTTTGAGGATTTTCAGGTGCTTAATCCATGCCTCTACCTCTTCGTGTTTTGTGTTGTCAATAATATTGTTTTTATAATTAACTTTAGTGAAAAGGGTTTGAACTGTGAACTCACCATTAAACTTTTTGTAATTTTCTATTATTTCCTGGAGTGTAATATTTATTATAGGGTTATTTATTTTTTGAAATGTTTCGTTGGTTCCCGCATCCAGTTTAAGCATGTTTATATCGGCCATCATTAATGCCTCGCGGATATCTTTGTTGTTCGACATTGAGCCGTTGCTTAATACTACAATTTTTGCATCGCGGAAGTATTTGTCTCTTAATTCAACTGTATCTGTCATTATTTGACAGAATTCCGTGTGGATAGTTGGTTCTCCGTTGCCTGCAAAAGTTATAGCATCAATAAAAGAACCTTTTTCAGAAATAGCTTTTAGTTTTTTTTCAAGTTCATTTTTAATTGCATCTTTTGGCGGATAGTTTAGTTGGCGTTCGTTTTCAGGAAGAGTCCATCCACATTCACAGTATATGCAATTAAAGGTACAGTGTTTTTCGTTTTCGGGTAAAAGATTAAGTCCTAACGATATGCCAAGACGGCGGCTTTTTATCGGCCCAAAAACTATTTGTTCAAAAAGAAATCCGCTCATCTTGATATTATTATTTGTTTTTTGACATTAATGTTATGTTTTACTTTAATTCTTTCGCATTAAAGTATTCTTGTATCACTATTTTTGATATTATAATGAAATTGTTTATTATAATTAACCAGATAATTTATTTTTAAAGTGTGAAGTTATCGTTAATTATTTATTTTGTTTGCTCTTGTTTTGCTTTTTTATCTGTTACAAAAATTTTTTTCTGAAAGATTATTAAAATGAGAGCTCCGGTGGTGATAGCTGCATCAGCTACATTAAAAACAGGTTTAAAAAAAATGAATCTTTCACCCCCTTTTATTGGGAACCATTCAGGTAAAGTGGTATTTATTATCGGGAAATAAAACATATCTACAACTTTTCCGTGCAGGAAGCTTCCATATCCCCCATTTTCAGGTAAAAACTTTGCAACTGTATGATAGCTGTCAGAGAAAATCAAACCATAAATAGAGCTATCGATCATATTTCCTATTGCTCCGGCAAGTATTAGTGATAAACTGGCAATAAGAAGTTTACTTGAGTTTTTTATTGTTAATCTGTAAATGTACCAGGCTATAAATATAATGGCAGCAATGCGAAATATACTAAGAATTATTTTTCCGTATTCACCGCCAAATTGCAGCCCAAAAGCCATACCGTAATTTTCGGTAAAATGTATTATAAACCAGTCACTTATTACAGGTATGGATTCACCAAGCACCATGTTGGTTTTTACCAATACCTTACTCACCTGGTCAAAAACCAGAATTAATGGAATTATAAATAAAGGGATATTATGCCTTCTGATTTGCAAAACTTGCTACTGTTGTTTGTTTTGATTACGTTTAGCTTCAATGCTTAAAGTAGCATGGGGTACACTTCTTAGGCGTTCTTTGCTTATTAGCTTACCGCTTTCACGGCAAATGCCATAAGATTTGTTTTCAATTCTTATTAAAGCATTCTCCAGTTCACGGATAAACTTCCTCTGACGTGAAGCTAGTTGGCCATTTTCTTCTTTTGACAACACTTGCGATCCCTCTTCTAAAATCTTAAATGACGGGGAGGTGTCATTGGTGTCATTTTCATTTTGAGTAGTAGAAGCTTCATTAAGCATATCCAAACCACTCCTCGCCTCTTCAAGTTTATTTAGTATAATCTCCTTAAATTCCTGAAGCTCTTCGTCAGAGTATCGGGTTTTTTCTTTTTTGGTTTCCATATCAGTGGGCTTTGATTTTTATTCTTTACTTTTTTTAATGCTGATGTAAGTTTTGTGGTTATCTGTCAACTCTACTTCTATCTTTGATGGGTCATCTTCTAACTTTTCATCATAATTAAGACGAGTTGCTAATGTCTCTTTACAAATATAATTAATATTATTTAAAACGGCATTATTTATTTTTTCTTGTGTTTGAATAAATATTTCAATTTTATCTGTTACTTCGTACCCTTTTTCTTTTCTTAAATTTTGTATCCGGTTGACAAGTTCCCGGGCAATACCTTCCTGCTTTAACTCGTCGGTAATTGAAATATCCAGTGCTACAGTAAGATTGCCGTAGTTAGTAACAAGCCACCCCGGTATATCTTCAGAGAAAATTTCTACATCTTCGGGGTTTATGGTTATTTTTTCTCCCTCAATATTCAATTCGTAAGGAGGGTTCTCTTCGATTTGTTTTATGTCTTCCCGGGTAAAGTTTGAAATGGCTTCACTGATTTTTTTCATCAGTTTACCATAACGAGGACCTAGTGTTTTGAAGTTTGGTTTTATTTTCTTAACCAATACTCCTGAGGTATCAGATACAAACTCGAGCTTTTTTACATTAACTTCTGTAAGTATCAGGTTTTCAACCTCCTTTATTTGCTGGGCAAATTTTTCATTAATAAGTGGTACCAGGATTTTTTGCAGTGGTTGTCTTACCCTGATATTCACCTTTTTGCGAAGCGATAATACCATAGAAGAAATTTTTTGAGCAAGCTGCATTTTTTCTTCAAGGGCAGTGTCTATAATTTTTTTATCAGGTTCAGGGAAAATTGTTAAATGTACTGAAGGCTCTTTATAACGCCCGGTAACTTTATTAAGATCGAGAAATAACTGTTCACTAAAAAAGGGAGCTATTGGAGCTATAAGCTGTGCAATTACCTCAAGGCATTTGTATAAAGTCTGATAAGCAGATATTTTGTCATTTGTATATTCTCCTTTCCAGAATCTTCTTCGGGAGAGTCGAACATACCAGTTGCTTAAATGTTCGTCAACAAAACTTTCTATAAACCTTCCTGCTCTTGTAGGTTCATAGTTTTCATAATATGAGCCTACTTTTTCTATGAGAGTGTTGAGTTCTGAGAGTATCCAGCGATCGATTTCGGGCTTATCCTCGTAGGGGATCTCTTCTTCACTATATGTGAATTTGTCTATATTGGCATATAGTGCAAAAAAGGCATAGGAGTTATAAAGTGTGCCGAAAAATTTACGTTGAATTTCGGCAATGCCTTCCAAATCAAATTTTAGATTGTCCCATGGTTGGGCATTAGTAATCATATACCACCGGGTTGCATCCGGTCCGTATTTCTCAATAGTTTCGAAAGGATCTATGGCATTACCCAACCTCTTTGACATTTTGTTGCCTTCTTTATCTAGTACTAGTCCATTTGAAACTACATTTTTGTATGCTACAGAGTCAAATAGCATAACAGCAATGGCGTGAAGTGTAAAGAACCATCCTCTTGTCTGGTCAACTCCTTCGGCAATAAAATCTGCAGGGAAGTTTTCTTTAAACTTGTCTTCATTCTCAAAAGGATAATGAAATTGAGCATAAGGCATAGCACCTGAATCAAACCATACATCTATAAGGTCGGGTTCGCGGAACAATTTTTTGCCTGATGGAGATACCAGTATGATATCATCAACAAATGGCCGGTGAAGGTCAAATGTATCGTAATTTTCTTCGGATTGATTATTAGGCTCAAAATCACCGAGTGGATTTTTATCCATAAATCCGGCCTCAATAGATTTCTCTATTTCTTCTTTAAGGTGTTCTACGGAGCCAATGCATATTTGCTCGCTATAGTCTTCGGAAGCCCATAATGGCAATGGAACACCCCAATACCGTGATCTTGACAGGTTCCAGTCCTGGAGGTTTTCAAGCCAGTTGCCAAAACGACCGGTACCTGTTGATGGTGGTTTCCACTGGATTGTATTGTTTAATTCTATCATCTTGTCTTTTAGCGCTGTGCTACGGATAAACCAGCAATCAAGTGGATAATAAAGGATTGGCTTATCTGTACGCCAGCAATGGGGATAAGAGTGCTCACATTTTTCTGCTTTGAAAACTTTATTTTCTTTTTTAAGTTTTATGATGATATCAATATCTGTTGGACGATCTTCTTTAGGGTTAAAGTTGGGATCATATTCGGGCTTGACGTAGCGACCTGCAAATTCTCCCATTGCATCAACAAATTTGCCTTGTTTGTTAACCATTGTTAAGGCACCCAGGTTATACTCTTTTCCCATTTTCATGTCATCAGCACCAAAACTAGGGGCAATATGTACTATGCCGGTACCTTCTTCGGTAGTTACAAAATCACCCAAAACAACTTTGAAAGAATCTCCATCTTCAGGTTGAGCATACGGCATGAGTTGTTCATAGCGTATTTTATTTAGTTTTTCCCCTTTGAAAGTATCAACATGTTCAAAAGGAACATTTTTATCACCCGGTTTGAAATCTTCAAATGATAATTCTTTATTTTTTTCCGGAAAATATACATTTATCAGGTCTTTTGCCAGGATAACAGAGCAAGGTATTCCTGTAAATGGGTTTACGGTTTTGATTTTTACATAATCAATATTTTTGTGTACCGCTAAGCCGGTATTGCTGGGCAAAGTCCATGGCGTAGTAGTCCATGCAAGCAGGTAAATATCCTCATCCGGGTCTTTAAAAAGAAATTCGGATTGCTTATTTTTAATTACTTTAAATTTAGCGGTTAATGATGGGTCTTTTATCATTTTATAACATCCCGGCTGATTTAGTTCATGCGAACTAAGGGCCGTGCCTGCAGCAGGAGAGTATGGTTGAACTGAATAACCTTTATAAATCAGGCCTTTATCATGCAATTTTTTCAGAAGATACCATACTGATTCGATATATTTATTGTGGAATGTGATGTATGGATTGTCCATGTCAATCCAGTATCCCATGATACGGGTAAGGTACTCCCATTTGTCTTTGTACTTCATCACATCAATACGACATTCTTTGTTAAATTCCTCAATGGAAATGTTTTCGCCAATGTCTTCTTTTGTGATGCCAAGCATTTTTTCTACGCCAATTTCAACAGGCAAGCCATGGGTATCCCATCCGGCTTTTCTTTCCACAAGAAAACCTTTTTGGGTTTTATACCTGCAAAAAATATCTTTAATGGCACGAGACATAACGTGATGAATTCCCGGTAAGCCATTTGCTGAAGGAGGTCCTTCATAAAAAACCCATGGTGTGGAATCCTTGCGTAACTCGATACTTTTTTCAAAAATATGGTTATCTTCCCAATATTTTAATACTTCCTCTCCAATGCCTGGAAGATTAAGCCGTTTGTATTCCGGATATTTTTGCATGTTGCCTGCTTTAAACGTTTTTGATTAAAAACAAAAAATTCAATATTACTTTATTTGTTACAAAAAGTATTTAGAGGCGCAAAAATATATAAAATTTGGCAATTATAAGAGTGATTATTTTTTCCTTATAACTCTTTTTTTGATGTTAAAATGTTTGTCCCCATGTTTCCATATGGATACGCTCGGGTTTAAAGTTGTTATTTTTTGGTTTTTCTTCGGCGGGATACCCCATAGAAATAAGTGATACAGGTATAATATTTTGGGGATAGTTGAATACTTCTCGCATTGCTTCTGCCCTGTCTTTGTGAGGATACATGCCAAGCCATACAGCGCCTAAACCGGCACCATGTGCAGCCAGTAAGAGATTTTGAGTGGCGGCGGCACCGTTAAGTGCAATAGCGCTTTCACGTTCCTCCAAATTTGTATCACCACAAACTAATATTGCCATTGTAGCATCCTTGAGCATTTTACCATAAGGATGCAACTCCGCCAATTTATCAAGCTTTTCACGATTCCGGGTAACACAAAAATGCCAGGATTGCTTGTTTCGTGCAGATGGCGCACACATGGCGGCATCAAGGATAAATTTGACCAAATCATCACTTATGGGTTTGTCTTTTTGGTATTTCCTTATACTTCTGCGTGTAAATAGTATATCAGTATTTGCATTCATAGGTAATGGATTTTTTTGTATAAACAATAATTTTTTTCAGCACGAAAAGTAAACAGTATAAAACAAAAATACAAAATCTTTCTTTCTAATACCAATTAGCTATTTCAATAATAATTTTGTCTTTTCGATTTTATAAATCCGTAAAATAGCATTATTAAACCTATTAGCAAGAAGCCATAGGTTAGCAGGTTGTTTTGAATATGGAATATATTTAAATTGGTGCCCAGCGTGAATATTGTGCCGATTATAAGCAACACCCACCCTCCGGTGCGCATTATCTTGCTTGTTTTGTTCTTAGACTTTTCAAATTCTTCTTCCAATATCGTATCATCAATTTGTTGGACTATCTTTTTAATGTCTGAGTATTCATATTGTTTTTCATGAAGTTCTTTTCGAATTTCAGAATAATCCATACCATCCCGCCTTTTTTGGAGATATTCTTTAATTATATTTTGGAGGGCGTTTAAGTTCATCAATATAGCCTTTATTAAATTGTAAATTAACAATTTTTATTTATCAATAAGCTATACAAAGTTATAAAATTATTTAATTAATAAATATTTGTTCTCCGACACCAATAGGTAAATTAAATCCATACCATACAAACAGCAGTACTACCCACATCAGGAAAAGAATTATTGCATAGGGTATAAGCAATGATATGACCGTACCAATACCAATTCGTTTATCATATTTACTAACCCAACCGAGTAGTAGTGGAAAGTATGGGTAAAGTGGTGTAATGGAGTTTGTTATAGAGTCGCCAATCCTGTACATAAGTTGTACAAAAGCCGGGCTCAAGTTGAGTTGTGCCAGCATTGGTATAAAAATAGGGGCGAATATTGCCCATTTTGCTGACCCACTTCCCATAAATATATTAAGCACTGCTACTAAAAGCATAAAAAGTGTAAATAGCAGTGGACCTGTAAGGCCTGTAACCTGGAGGAATTCTGCGCCTCTTATTGCAAGTATTGAGTCAAGGTTTGATTCACTAAACAGGTAAATAAACTGTGCTACGATAAGCATTAGTACTATATATCCTGAAAGCTCTTTCATTCCGTGTTCCATGTATTTGAGAGCATCATTGCCTTTTTTTATAGTTCCGACGGCTTTACCATAAAAATAGCCAGGCAAAGCGAAAAGCAAAAATAGTAGAGGTACTAGTCCTCTCAAGAATGGTGAAGGTACTATACCACCCGTTTCGGGGTCGCGCAATGGGGCATTTGACGGAACCACTAGTGCGGCAACAATTATTATGTAAATAAGCAATACTATACCAGCTCTTTTAAGACCTTTTTTCTCTTCTGGCTTAAGGGCGCTGGATCCTTGCTGGGATTCATCTTCAACATGATCGGCCCCTGCAAAAGCTTCGCATCTGGGAATCGTAAACCTTCTTACAATAAAAGCACCAGCAAAACCCAGCATTATAGTAGAAATGATCATGAAATACCAATTGGCAGTAGCACTTATTTCCCATGCAGGATTAATGTTTTGTGCTATTTCTGTACTGATACCTGCTAGTAAAACATCGGTACCAGCTATCAAAAAATTTGCTGTAAAGCCGGCAGTTGCTCCTGCGTATCCGGCAACCAGTCCTGCTATTGGATGGAATCCCATTTGGGCAAATATCAATGCAGCTATAGGAGGTACAATCACAATACCTGCATCAGAGCCGATATTACCACATGCACCAATAATAAAGATAACCGGAAGGACAACTTTCTTGGGTACGGAAAAAGCAATTGTCCTCATTACTACGCTCAAAAAACCACTTCTCTCGGCTATTGATACACCCATTATCATAACCAATACCAGGCCAAAAGGAGCAAAATGAGCAAAGTTTTCAACCATGGATTCTACAAAATTGCGCAATCCCTCACCCGAAATAAGATTTATGGCAGAAACTTCTTCACCGGTACCCGGGTCTGTAGCACGAACATTGAAGTAACTTGTTATTGCACTAAAAATTACTATGGCAATACAAATCCAGGCAAATAACCAAAATGGATGCGGCAGTTTATTGCCCATTTTTTCAATCCATCGCAAAACCCCTTTTGAACCTGTTGTTTCCAGTTCTTCAGCAGGTTCATGCTTTTCCTCGTTATTCGGATTGTTCCCGGTATTTTTGTCTTCTGTCATAGATATGTAGTTTTAATGTGGCGCAAAAATGTAAGTTTTTTTTTTAATTTCCAATCAAAACTACAATTTTTGATTTAAATTTTTGCTTTATTTTTTTTAAAAAGCTATTAATTGCCTCATATATTGAAGTCAACCAGTTCACTATAAAAGGTTTTTGACGTAAAGGTTTGTAAATTACCTTAAATTGAATTATTGATGTTCAATTGTTGGGTAATGGAAGAGTTGAATAGCTTATGTGGTTTTTGGAATTAAATCGGTATGGTTGTTAGATATAAAATAAATAGGCTGGGTTTATGATGTTAAAAGCTCATAAAGTTTTGAATAAACCTGGCTGCTAAAGGTTGAACTCTTTTATAATTTTAATGAAATCGTCTTCTTGGACCGGTTTGTTCAAGTAATCATCCATTCCCAGGTTTATATATTTCTCCCTGTCTCCTTCGAAGGAGTTGGCGCTAAGGCCAATAATTGGAGGTAAAGATGAATATTTTTTTCTTAACTCTTTAGTAGCAGTAATTCCATCCATAACCGGCATGTGGATATCCATAAGGATGATATCAAATTTTTCATTTTCAAACATTTTGAGTGCTTGTTCACCGTCTTTGGCGGTTTTTACCTTATGCCCCAAAGATTCAAGTATTAAGGTAACTACTCTTTGGTTTACTATTTTATCTTCTACATGCAGTATTTTTAATTCAATTTGTTTTAATTCAGATGATTTTTGTTTTTTTGCCCCTTTAGTTTCCGCGGGTTTTGCAACCAATTTAGCTTTAAAGGTAAACCAAAACATACTGCCTTTTTGGGGTTCACTTTTTACATCTATTTTTCCTCCAAGTTGAGTCGTTATTTCTTTGCAAATTGATAAACCCAGTCCTGTTCCTTCAAAACGGCGGATACCATCAGTATAAAGCTGTGAAAAAGGTTTAAAAAGTTGCTCTTGAGATTCGGGTTTTATACCAATGCCGGTATCAATAACTTCAATTTTCACCATAAGGTTTTGATCATCTATCCATTCATCGGGATAAATATTGATGGTTATTGTTCCTTCTTCAGTAAATTTAACAGCATTGAAAAGTAAGTTGTTAATAACTTGAAAGATCCTTTGTGGGTCAGTTTCCAAATAATCGGGAAGATCAGGGCTCTTATTGATTATAAGTTCAACATCTTTTTTACAAATGGACTCAAAGAGTTTTTCTGCATTTGTTAATAGTTCGTTGGTTTCAAAAACAGAGTGTTGGAGGGTTATTTTTCCTGCTTCTATTTTAGAATAATCCAGGATCTGGTCTATTATTTTTTTTAGATTCCCTGTTGAAAATCTAATGGTATTCAGGTAATCTTGTTGCTGAGGGTCAAGCCTTGTTTTTGAGAGTATTTCCGCCATGCCCATGATACCGGTAAGGGGAGTTCTTATTTCATGGCTCATGTTTGCAAGGAAATTTTGTTTGAACTCAACTGAACGTTGTGCTAATTCAACCTTTTTTCTTAATTCTTCACTGCGTTTACGTTCACTGATATCGGTAAGAATAATAGCAAAAAGGCCGGGCCCGGGACGATAAGCTACTACCTCGTAATGTTTGTTATATGTTTCATGGAAATATTCGTAATTAAGTGGATTGCCCGTTATTGCCACCTGGCAGTGTTCTTCTATCCATTGCTTATCAACGGAAGGGCTAACTTCAGTAACAATTTTACCAATAATTTCATCATTTTTAAGTCCTGTGAGTTTTTCGTATGCTTCGTTAACCTTTAAATACTTACAATTAATAGGATTATTATTATCATCTAAAATTACTTCAAATAAAGCTAACCCTTGTTGCATACTGGCTATTAGCTTACGAAACTGCATCTCTTCTTCGAGCAGGGATGTTTCGGTCATCCATCTTCTAACTGCATTTGAGCATACTCCTGCCAATGCTTCTAACTCTTCATTTGCGGGTTGGTTGGATTTCTTGTCAAATGTATGAATTATGGAGCCTATAAGCTTACCTTCAAAAAATAGCCCAGTGGCTGAAACCCATTCATTTCCAAAGATAGCATTAAATATTTTCCCCCGGGAAGTAGGATTTCTGTCAAAAGTAATGTCGGTGATGGATTCTGCTTTAATTATTGACTCTTTATTAATTAGATCATTTAATTGGGGGGTTGGCTTAAACTTAAGACCTTTGTAATTACGATTTAATTCTCTCAAGGTGTTTTTGTCTGCATTTTCCGATAATGTTGAATATTGATACTCAAGCTCGTCTGTAGCCTCATGAAAAGTGTTTATGCTGACTGTTGAAGCCCCGGTATTTTTTTTAATAGTATGACAAATAAAACGAAATATGTTTTGAGAAATAGGTACAGAGGCAAGATCCATTGAGAACTCTTTAAAGACTTTAGATATTCGTTTTTGCTCTTGTATAGTTTTTTCATTTAGTTTTGTTTGTGTTATATCTGTCATTAATATTGTAAATCCTTTTGTTTTGTTATTTTTTACTTCAAAAGGGGTTTTGTATAGTATTGCATGACATTCTTTATCTTTATAGTTGATAAAACTCCATTCAGTTTTTTGGAGGTCCGTATTGTATAAAAAATCTGCAGTGTTTTGGTTATATATTTTTGCTCTTTCTTCTATCTCGTATATTTTATCAAAGGTTATTTTTGATGCGGGTAAGCCTATATATTCTTCAAAGGCCTTGTTGAATTTGATGTTTTTTTCTTCCTTATCTAACCTAAAAGCCGGTACAGGGATTGTTTCCAGGGTGATACATGATAGCTCTTTTTCTTTTTCTTTTGTGATATCTGATAGGTATGTAACAATATGTTGATTATTGACGGGAAGGATTATAACCTCATACCATTTTTTGGAATGTTCAAAGTATTGTTCAGTTTTCCGGGTAGTATTATTTATAACTGCACCTTCTAAAAATGAAGTCCAATCAAATTTTTCATTTAATAGCATTGGAAAAATGGTTTTAGCATTTTTTCCAACTATTTCGCTTGATTTTTTTCCGGCAATATTTTCAAATTCTTTATTGACCTCAAGCAATTCAAAATTTACAGGATTGTTATTGTCATCAAAAATTACCTTTTGACAAGCATAACCAACCTGAAGTTGGGCTATAATTTTTTTATAAAACGAACCAGTATGCATAAAATAAAGTCAAAAATAAGAATGTTGACGACAAAAGTACATTATTTTTTATAAGGCTCAAAAAAATAAAATAATATAAGCTTTATTTTTTGGTTAAAAAGTGGGTTAAAAACAATCTGTGAAGTTGTTTTTTTATGATTTTTTTTTGGTTATCGTATACAAATATATCATTTTATGCAATATTTTTTTTCAAAATATGAATATCTTTCTACAAAAACATTTAAAATATGCATGATTTATAATTAAATTGGTTTAAAGGCTTTGCTAATAGAAAGCTTGCATTTCAATTCAGATTACGTTTAAATTATAATTAATAAAAAAAGTAACAAAAATTAATTATTTGAGTTCAAAGAATTTGATTACATTTTTCAAATCCTCTTCTTTAATGGGCTTTGTAAGATATTCATCCATTCCCAAATTTATATATTTTTCCCGGTCGCCTTCAAAGGCATTAGCGCTAAGGCCAACTATTGGAGGCAAATTAGAATGGGTTTTTCTTAATTCTTTTGTAGCGGTAACTCCATCCATATGCGGCATTTGTATGTCCATTAGTATTATGTCAAAGTTTTCCTGTGGGTATATCTCGAGCGCTTTCTGGCCGTTATTTGCTGTTATAACTTCATGCCCCAATGATTCTAAAAGGATAGTTACAACTTTTTGGTTTAACACTTTATCTTCAACATGTAATATTTTTAATGGTTTGAGAGGTTTTTGAGTTTCGGGTTTTATTTTGGATTCTTTAGATTTGGGAGGGTCAGTTACTTGAGCTTTAAAAGTAAACCAAAACAGGCTACCTTCTCCGGTTTGACTGCTGTAATCAATTTGACCGCCAAGCATTTTGGAAAGATGCTTGCAAATGGTCAAGCCTAGTCCGGTTCCCTCAAATTGGCGAGTACTGCCTTCTTCTGCTTGCAAGAATGGTTGATAAATATGTTTTTTTAATTCCGGACTTACTCCCACTCCCGTATCTTCAACTTCTATTCTAATTGTAAAATAGCCTTCCGAGTCTATTTGTGTTTCCGGTTTTGCCCTGAAAACAATTCTACCTTTGTGAGTAAATTTAACAGCATTTGAGATCAAGTTATAAATGACTTGTGAGATGCGTTGTTCATCGGCTTTAATATACTCCGGCAAATCCGGGTCAATGTATGTTTCCAGTTTAATATTTTTATCACATATTGATCCAAAGAGAGTTTTGGCATTATTAAACAGATTGCATATAGCGAATTTTTCATGTTTTAGATGCATCTCTCCGGCTTCAATTTTGGAATAATCCAAAATCTGATTGATAATTTCCCTAAGACTTTCAGTAGAATATATCAAAGAATTCAGGTATTCTTTTTGGTCTTTTGTAAGTTTGGTTTTAGATAAAATTTCTGCCATACCTATAATTCCAGTAAGAGGGGTACGTATTTCGTGGCTCATGTTGGCAAGAAAATTCTTTTTGAATTCTAATGATTTTTTTGCAACAGCTATTTCTTCTTTAAGTTTTTGACTATGTTTGCGCTCGGTTATGTCGCGAACCAAGCCAAGAACTTTTGATTTACCGGATATTTCTATACCCATTGTTATTACTTCAACATCTATTATCTCTCCTTTTTTATTTTGAATTTGTGTTTCATAAACTGCTGGTTTTTTAACACCTTTTTTTCGAGCTTTATACCATGTTTCTACAATGTCTTTTCCTTTTTCGGTTAATAATGTATTAAAGTCAAAGTTTCCTAAAGTAAGCTCTTCTCGGCTATACCCGGTAATTTCGCAAAACCTGTTATTTACATATTCGAAATTCCTGTCATCTATCAAATATATACCATTAAAAGCGTTTTCAACAAGAACCCGAAACTTTTCTTCACTTTCCTTAAGTGCTTGTTCAGCATGTTTATGTTTAGTTATATCCTCTACAGTGCCATCATAGTATATGGTTTTTCCATTATTATCCTTTATAGCTTTTGCACTTTCTCTAACATGAATAAGTGAACCGTCTTTATGTTTCCATTGAGTTTCATATCCCACAACTTCGTTTTTGTCTTCAACAAGTTTAATAAAATCACTTCTTGGAGTCTTTTTGGAGAAGTGTTTTTCGTTAGCTACATTACGTTTTGCCAGCTCATCGAAAGATTTATAACCAAGCATTTTAACAAGAGCCGGGCTTGCCAGTAATATTTGCCCTTCAGGTGTTGTCCTGTACAATCCTAGGGAGGAGTTTTGATAAATACTACGAAATCTTTCTTCACTCTCTTTCAGTGCTTTTTCGGCTTGTTTTTGTTGAGTAGTGTCACGATATATAACCAATATCTGTTTTTCATTATTCCATAATATTTCTTTTCTGTAAACCGTCAGATGACGTATTTTGCCATCTTTGCGCACAATGCTTATTTCATATTCTGAAGGAACCTTATAACCTTTTTCTCTTTGTTCTTTTCTAACAAGAAATTCTTTATAACTTTCATGAGTATATTGTTCTTTTATAGGAGTATTGATTAGTTCTTCTGTGTTGTTGTAACCGAGGATATCTACTATAGCCTGGTTTGCGTATAGGGTTTGATAATCCTCAGTAACTACACGTATGCCCATAGGTGATACATCCAGTGTATGCCGAAAGTTCTCTTCGGCTTGCTTTAGTGCTTTCTCGTTTTGTTTACTGATTGTGATATCACGAACAATAGAAAGTATTTGGTTTTTATTTAATGGAGATAGCCTTGCTTCAAAAAACATTGGGTTGCCCTCTAACTCTATTTGATATTCCAAAGTTTGCAGTTCGCCGGTATCCAAACATGCTTGTATAGAGCTTTTAATTCTCTGGGCTTCTGTTTTCGAGAAGACTTCACTTAAATTTTTGCCTATTAGTTCATTGGGTGGTAAGGCAAGCTTATTATGGTTGTTTGCATATACATCAGTATAGTTGCCTTTTCTGTCGAAAACAAACAACAAATCCGGCATGGTATTAAGGATAGCATCAATTTTTGCTGCCTGTTCATTGATTTTTTCTTCCTGCTTTTTGTGTTCGGTAATGTCTGAAATGAAGCCTTCTGAAAATGTTTTCTGGTTATGATTATCATATATACCCTGACCTTGCTCCCAAACCCATTTTATGTTCCCCCCGGCATCTTTTATCCTGTATGTTACTGTAAACTGAGTGTTTCCATGAAGGGCTTTTTGTATTTCATTCCAGACTTTTTTGCGGTCATCTTTATAAACTATCTCATTATAAGAAATCTTTTTATTATATATTAAATCACCAGGTTTATATCCCGTAAGCTTTTCAATACCCGGGCTGACGTATGTCATTGTCCAGTTCTCATCATTTTTACAGCGATAAACCATTCCGGGCAAGTTGTTAATAAGCGTGTTAAACTTACGTTCCCTGTCCTGCAACTCTTTTTTAGCTTGTAGGTTCTCGGTAATATCGCGGCCCACAGCAATTACAGCTTTTTGCCCCATATAGGTGCTTTGTGTTAAGGTTACCTCTTTAGGAATAATTTTGCCGTTTTTGTCAATGCCCCAAAACTCAAATCTTTGTGGCTTTCCCTTGTAGGCTTTTTGCACGACTGTCTTTATAAATTCAAGGTCATTTTTCCCGGGTGCTGCAAGAAATTCGGGAGTCTTGCCAATAAATGATTTTCGTGGGTGGCCATACATCTTTTCAGCTGCTTGATTGACTTCCAAAAAATACCCGTTTTTATCCTGAACGTATATAGTCTCGCTGATGCTGTCAATTATGTGTCTAAAATTTGGTTGTGTTTCTTGAGAAGGATCTTTTACTATTTTGTTTTTTAATGAAAAGACTTCTTCCTTCAATGTTTTATTCTCTTTTTCAAGTTTTTTTATCTTATTTAGAAGGTTATTGTAAGAAGTATCTTCCATTTTTTTTGAGTATGATTAGTTATAAAAGATTATGGATTATGCAAATAAAAAACAAAAAGCTTGCGTGCGGTTTATATATCAGATTAAAAAGCTTTTTATAAAAAATTATTAGAAGTTAGAAAAACATCAACTTGATTTTTCATTCCTAAATACAAAAATATAAAAAATTAATAATATATAAGTTAAATCAACTTCGCATTTAGTTAAAGAAGATTTTTATTGGAAGGAAGTGGAGTATTGGTTTTATAATATTATAACGCGATATTTTTTACAAATTTCAATGTTTTAATGTATAATCTATGCATATTGATTATCAACCTGGCGATATTGGCCACCCAAAAATTATTTAATATAATATAATTGACAGACAGAAAGGCTCTAAAAATTTATATGTTTGCATAACTGTGTTCTATTTGCTGAAAAACATGTTGTTTTATTGACATTTTTCTAAATTTTAACCAATTCTGTTTTAGCAACGTTTTATTGATAACGTGCAGGAAGTTATTAATCGGAGTGCGTTGACTTAAAGCTTTATGAAGACGAGTTTTTATGTTTTTGTCTCTAATAGTATTGGTAAAATTATTCATAATCTCAAGAGTGGTATATTCGGATAGGGGTTCAAAAGCAACTTTGTTTTTCCATTTTTTAACTTTATGTAAAAAGTTTTGGTAATCGTCTGTTTCTTTAATTTCCTTATATGAAATTTCAACACACTCCTTTGTGTCAAGGTTAAGATAGCAAATTAAACCGTTATCTATTTTATCTGATATATAACTAACTAGTTCATTATATGTTTCAGGTATGGGATGCCACTCTTCATTATTTATAATATTAACATTATTAACTTCTTTAATAAGAAAGTCATAAATTTTCTGAAGCTTATTATTGTCGTGATCAACTTGTTTTATAAGATTCAGAATTTTTTTGGTTAATTTATCATTGTACATTCTTTGTAATTTAATTTCTTCGAAATTAAAAAAAATTTTAATAAAAAAGCAATTTTCAATGATGAATATTTTAATTACTAATTAATTTTAATTATATTCAATATTTGTTAAATGCAGTTTTTGGATGAAACAATATTTTCCCTTGCTTTTCGTGATGTTTTAATAGGGTTATTATACTAAAAAAAATGTTAAAATTTATTTTTTTTTACAAAAAGTAGTTTGTAAGATTGTACTTTTACGTCTTCAAAAAAATTAATTTCTATAAAAGTACATCTATGGAATTTATTACTGAACACTTTGCTATTATACACATACTTAACCAATATTGGCTAACTTTATTATTGGTGGTTTCTATGGTGCTTGTATCCCGTACGGTTGTTGCGGGTTCTCGTTATTCTCCTATACTTATTATTGTTGTGTTTGGTTTAATAATGGGGTATGTGTTGGTTAACACCGGTCTTGCTACTCCGGGTTTGCAGGAGTTTCCGATAATAGGGTTGAGCAGCAGGGTTACCATTACTGCACTTATGGCATCATTTTTTGTTGGAGGCCAGGAAATACGCAAATTGCTGACAAACAAGAAGATTGATCCTAAAGATATTGTCGTACCATCTTCTCAGGAAATATTTTTAGGCACTAAAGCCACTCAGTTCATGTTTTTAATTAGAGCCTTTTTTATATTGACAGGCATTGAGTCGCT
>SL_8KL_010_SEDDRAFT_10001475_pt1 | contig 20404 bp, 15 predicted proteins | sample SodLakKL_010_SED_4_FD_11160 | JGI IMG/M metagenome (IMG submission 11160)
AGCCGGTAGCCGCCCGCGGCGCGGTAGTCGGCCAGGCGCTGCCAGACGATCGCCTCGGGATGGAAATGGCCGGTGTCCACCACCGCCTCCACGCCTTCGGCGGTGGCGAACAGCAGGTGGTGGTGCCCCACCTCCACCACCGGCGCCGTCTCGCAGCGCCCCATGCAGGGCGCCCGAACCACCCGTACCGCTTCAGGGTCGAGGCCAGCCTCCAGCCGCGCCTTGAGCGTTGCCGCCCCCGCCAGCTGGCAGGAGAGCGAATCACAGACTCGCACCGTCACCTCCGGCGGCGGCGCCTGATCGTCATGCACCACATCGAAGTGGGCATAGAAGGTCGCCGTCTCGTAGATGGCCGCCATGGGCAGGTTCATATAGGCGGCCAGCGCGCGCAGCGCCACCATCGACAGATGGCCGTGGGCATCCTGGATGGCGTGCAGGTGCTCGATCAGCCGGTCACGGCGCCGACATTCCGGGTCGCTGCGCTCGTCGCCGAGCAGCTGGCGCAGGGAGGCCAGGGCGACGGGAGGCAGGTCGCGGCCACGGGGCCTGCCGCGGAAACGGCGCTGGGGAGTGACGGTCTCGACGGTCATGGCGTTGCTCTTGTTTTCGGTGGGCGCGTGTCCGGGAACGCTCTGTCTGGCGGGGCCATCCACCCTGAACACCGGCTCCCGGATATCGGCCGGCCAGCCCTGTGACCGGCGCCTGACATCATGTTGGCACCGGCGTCAGGATGGGGCAATGTCGGACAGACCATGGTGTCATGCCCTGGGCAGATGAGGGCGGCTTCGGGAATGGCCCCGGCCCGGAGCCGGGGCGAATCACTGCCTTCAGGCCGTGACGCTGCCGTGGGGATCGATCACGAATTTCTTCGCCGCGCCGCCATCGAAGTCGGCATAGCCCTGGGGCGCCTGGTCCAGCGTGATCATCTGGACATTCACCGCATCGGCGATCTTGACCTTGCCGAACAGGATCGCCTGCATCAGCGGACGGTGGTATTTCATCACCGGACACTGACCGGTATGAAAGCTGTGGGACTTGGCCCAGCCGAGGCCGAAGCGCATGCTCAGCGCCCCCTGCTTGGCGGCTTCGTCGGCGGCACCGGGATCTTCGGTCACATAGAGACCGGGGATGCCGATCTGGCCGCCGGCGCGGGTCAGCGACATGGCGGAGTTGAGCACGGTGGCGGGCGCCTCCTTGCCGTGGTTGCAGCCGCAGGCGTGGGCCTCGAAGCCGACGCAGTCGACGAAGGCATCCACCTCACGCTCGCCGAGAATCACCTCGATCCTGTCGGCCATGTCGCCGTCCTGGGTCAGGTCGAGGGTCTCGCAGCCGAAGCTCCTCGCCTGGGCCAGGCGCTCCTCGATCATGTCGCCGACGATCACGCAGGCCGCCCCCAGCAGCTGGGCAGAGACCGCCGCGGCCAGGCCCACCGGGCCGGCACCGGCGATATAGACGGTGCTGCCGGGGCCGACGCCCGCGGTGACACAGCCGTGGAAACCGGTGGGGAAGATATCGGAGAGCAGGGTCAGGTCACGGATCTTCTCCATGGCCTGGTCGGCGTCGGGGAACTTCAGCAGGTTGAAGTCCGCGTAGGGCACCATGACGTACTCGGTCTGGCCGCCGACCCAGCCGCCCATGTCCACGTAGCCGTAGGCCGCACCGGGGCGCGCCGGATTGACGTTGAGGCAGATCCCNGTCCGGCCCTCCTTGCAGTTGCGGCAGCGGCCGCAGGCGATATTGAACGGCACCGACACCAGGTCNCCCGGCTGGATGAATTCGACATCGCGGCCGCACTCGACGACGCGACCGGTGATCTCGTGACCCAGCACCAGGCCGGACTCGGCGGTCGTGCGGCCACGCACCATGTGCTGATCGCTGCCACAGATGTTGGTGGTGACGACCTTCAGGATCACGCCGTGGTCGCATTGGCGATTGCCGAGAGCGAGTTCCGGATAGGGGATGGATTCGACGGCGACTTGACCCGGGCCCTTGTAGACGACGCCGCGGTTGGCTGCACTCATGGCTGGCTCCTCGATATTGTTATTACTGAAGCGTGAAAGGGGCGAACACTTCCGCTGTTCCAGCCTAAGCCCTCTCGGGCGCCCCTCTTGCTCCACAGAGGCACTCGCATGCCTGTTCGAGACATCGTCTCCAGATCGGACGGGGGTAGAGCTGCCACCCCGGCATGCCAATGACACCGTCATTGCAGGAAGCCCGACTGTCAGGAGCGCAGCACGCCCTCCTCATGCAACAGCGTGAAAATCGCCTCCGCGCCCTGCTCGCTGCTGACGCCCTCCAGCACCTGCCCGCTGCCGCCCTCTGCCTTGGCAGCGGCCGCCTTGAAACGATCACGGGCCGAGGCGGCCCTGATGATCTTCAGACGCTTGGGCCGCTTGAGCGCTGGGGCCACCTGCCACCCGGCCAGCTCATGATCGAGCTCGGCGGCTCCCGGAGTAGCCTCGAGCTCGCCACGCCGGGCCGGGCCGAACGCACTCTGGCGTGCCGCCGGGGCCGCAGCGTCCACGCAGATGATGGCGGGCAAACGCACCTGCAGTCGCCGGCGCTGACCTCGGGGCAGTGCCTGAAGCAGGGTCGCCACCCCGTTCTCCACCTTTTCCACCGCCGCCAGGCCATTGACCAGGGGCCAGCCGAGACGCTCGGCCAGGGCATAGGGCAGCAACCCGGAACCTTCACCAAGTTCCGCCCGGGTGCCGGTAATCACCAGCTGCGGCATTGCGGCGGACAGGTGGTCGGCCAGGGCCGGGATGGCATCGCTTCCCTCGGGCTGCTCCAGCAGGGTCAGGGTGTTCAACCCCGTGCCGGCGTCTGCGGCCATGCCCAGGTAGCCGCGCAGGGCCGCTTCGCTCTCCTCGCTGCGCGGTCCGGCGTGCAGCAGGCCGATCCGGGAACCGGGCAACCGGCCTTCCAGGCACAGGGCCAACTCCAGGCCTCGGGCATCCTGGTCTGCCCGGCGGGCTCGCCCCGTGATGGGGTGACGCCCCACCGATACCAGAACTGCCATCTCGATACCCTGCTGCTCAGGCCGCATCGCGCTGTCCTCCTCGCTGCTGTTCCACCTTTGCCACCAGGGCGGCGAGGATCTCGGCGGCATCACCGATCACCGCCAGGTCGGCGCGCTTGATCATGTCGCATCCGGGATCGAGGTTGATGGCCACCACCCTGTCGCAGCCCTGAATGCCCTGCAGGTGCTGAATCGCCCCCGAGATGCCCACCGCCAGATAGACCCGGGCGGTGACCCAGGTGCCTGACGCCCCCACCTGACGATCGCGAGCCATGAAGCCGTCATCCACCGCCACCCGGGAGGCGCCCTCCGTCGCCCCGAGCACCCTGGCGGCATGATGAAAGCCCTCCCAATCCTTGACGCCATTGCCTGCCGAGAGGATGAACTCCGCCTCGGCCAGAGCCACACCGGCGGGGTCCACCGCCACCTGCCCCAGGTCCTCGATGCGCGACAACGCGATGGGAACCGCTGCGCCAAGGCTCAGGGGCTCGGCGGCATGACGGGTCTCGTCCACCGGTTCGGCACACTCGGCGAGTGCCAGGGCGACCCGCGGCAGGGGCCGCCGGATATCCAGGCGCTCCGCCGCGCCGCGGGCGGTACAGCGCCAACCCAGCGGTGCCTCAACATCGGCCTCGATCTGCCAGACCCCGGTGACGGGGCGTTCTCCCAGGCGCTGCGCCAGACGCCGTCCCAGGTCGGCACCGCCCAGGGGCGAGTCGGGAAGCAGCCAGTGGCGCGGTGCCAACTCACGCTCCACGGCGGTCAACGCCGCCAGCCGTGCCTCGGGGGCGAAGCCGGCGTAGGTCTCAGCTCCCAGGTGCAACACCCGATCGATGCCCGCCTCACCAAGACGCTCTTCCTTGTGCTCGCCAAACACCACGGCCAGTACCGCACCGGGACGCTCGGGATCGTCATCCGCCAGACGTCGCGCCAGGCCCAGCAGATCCTTGTCGTGACCGGAGAGACGCCCGCCCGTCAGGTCGGGCACCACCGCCACCAGAAAGGCGGGATCGGAAATCTCGACATGGCGGCGGCGATCCTGCTGGACAGCCTGACGACCGTGACCCGGCGCCGAACCGCCCTGCTGGGCACCGCTGCGGTCGATACGCTTGACGCCATTGGGGCCGATAAAGCCGACGCCATGGGGATTTCGACGCAGCACGCCGCTGGGGCCCAACCATTCGCTGGCGGCCCCGCCGCCCCCGATGCTACCAAGGGCGGCGAGCGCGCTGGCATGCTCGGGATGCAGGCGATTGCGGGCAATCCACTCACGACGCGGATCGCGACGACACATCTCGCTCATGACACCACCTCTTCGGTTCTGGAGCCGGGGGAGCAGCGCTCGCCTCGTCGCGGCCTGGCGGACGGCATCACGATGGCGTCCGCCACCAGCTCGGCGATATCGCGCACCTCCGCCGTCTTGTCCACGACGCCTTCCAGCATGGCGGTGCACTGGGGACAGCCGACCGCCACCAGTTCGGCGCCGGTCTCCTTGACATCGTTCATGCGCATGTCGGGAATTCGCCGCTCGCCGGGGATATCGGTGATCGGCGCGCCACCGCCGCCACCGCAGCAGCGCGAACGGAAGCCGGAGCGCTCCATCTCGTTGAGCGGGATACCCAATGCCTCGAGAACCCGGCGCGGCGCCTCGTATTCGCCGTTGTAGCGGCCGAGGTAACAGGGGTCGTGGTAGGTGACGCGGCCACCCTTCCAGGGCGAAAAGGCCAGTCGACCGGCGTCGTAGAGCTCGGCGATATAGGTGCTGTGGTGGCGCACATCGTAGCGGGCCGGCGCTCCGGGACCACCCAGCTCGCCGTACTCGTTACCCAGCACATGAAAACTGTGGGGGTCGCAGGTCACGATCTGCTGGAAGCGATACTTGGCCAGGGTAGCGATATTGCGCTTGGCCAGAGACTGGAAGGTCGCCTCATCGCCCAGGCGCCGGGCCACGTCGCCGCTGTCCCGCTCTTCGTTGCCGAGCACCGCGAAGTCCACCTCCGCCGCGCGAAGCACCTTGACCAGCGCGCGCAGCGTACGCTGGTTGCGCATATCGAAGGCGCCATCGCCGAGCCACAGCAGGACGTCGACCTGCTGCAGGTCGGCGATCAACGGCAGGTTGAGGTCGGCGGCCCAGTTCATGCGAGACCCGGGNGCGAAGCCGCCNGGNTTGTCGGTGGCGATCAGATTGTCGAGCACTTCGGGGGCCTTGTTGGGCGTCTCGCCACGCTCCAGGGTCAGGAATCGGCGCATGTCGACGATGGCGTCCACATGCTCGATCATCATCGGGCACTCCTCCACGCAGGCGCGGCAGGTGGTGCAGGCCCACAGGGTCTCGGCATCGACCAGCGCCGTTCCCTCGCGAGCCACAATCGGCCCATGAGGACCGCCATGGTGCTCGCCCACCGGTTTGCCGCCAAGCCCTTGTGAAGGGTGGGGACTGCCGGCGTATTTGGCGTCGCTGCCGCCGGCCAGGCCCACCACCATGTCCTGGATCAGCTTCTTGGGGTTCAGGGGCTGGCCGGCGGCGAAGGCCGGGCAAACCGCCTCGCAGCGGCCACACTGCACGCAGGCGTCGAAGCCGAGCAGCTGGTTCCAGGTGAAGTCGGCGGGCTTCTCGACACCCAGTGGCGCCCTCTCATCGTCCAGATCCAGCGCCTTGAGGCCGGTTGAACGGCCGCCGCCGCCATGTTTTGTGGAAAATCGCTCGGCGCGACGATGGAAGGCCAGATGCAGGGCGCCGGCGAAGGCGTGCTTCATCGGTCCGCCCCAGGTCATGCCGAAGACCATCTCGCCCAGACCCCAGACCAACACCGCGCTCAGTATCAGGGCCAGCACCCAGCTGCCAGCGTCTTGCGGAAGCACGCCGACCGTCGGCAGGGTGATCAGGAACACGCTCAGCGAGAAAGCCATCAGGCTCTTCGGCAACCGCATCCAGGGGCCCCTGGAGAGGCGCGCCGGTGGATTGCGGCGCCGCTTGGCCACGAACAGGCTGCCCACGAACATGGTCGCGCTGGCCAGCAGCAACAGCCCACCGAGCACGAGCCCCATCCTTTCTGAAGAGCCGAGCCCCAGGCCATGTACGAGGATCATCAGCACGGCGGCGGCCACGAAGCCACCGGCGGTGGCCACGTGGGTATTGGAGATCACCTTGTCGCGCCCCACCACGTGATGCAGATCCACCAGGTAGCGGCGCGGCAGGGCGGCCAGCCCCTTGAATAGCGGCACGGCGGAGGGACGTCCCTGGCGCCACAGGCGGATACGCCGCCAGGCGCCGATCACCGCCAGCGCCAGGGCGGTGATGATCAGTATCGGTAGCAGGGTCTCGAGCATCTCGCTCACCTCTCCTCGATGAGGAGCTGTAAGCCTTGAGCGGTAAGCGGAAAGTTACCTCACCCCTCTTACAACTTCCGGCTTACAGCTTACGGCTAGGGGTTAAAAATCCTTGCAGATCCGCAGGGCGTCATAGATCGCCGCATGGATATTGCGTGGCGCCGTACAGTCCCCCAGGCGGAACAGCAGGAAGTCGTCACCCTCCTGCCCTCTCTCTTCCACCAGGCAGGGCTGGGGCTGGATGGCGTAGAGCGCCTCCAGGTCCAGCTGGCCCTTGTTGCGGGACTGCGCCTTGAGGGCGAAGTAGAGCGCCTCGTCGGGACGCACGCCGTTCTCCACCACCACCTGGTCAACGACCCGCTCCTCCAGGGCGCCGGTGTACTCGTTCTCGAGCACCGCCACCAGGCTGTCGCCCTCGCGGTAGACCTTATGCAGCGCGAGGTCGGAGGTCATGATCACCTCCTTCTCGTAGAGGCTGCGGTAGTAGGTGGGAAAGGTCGTACCGCCCACGGCCGCGCCGGGCTTGATGTCGTCGGTGACGATCTCCACCTTGGCGCCCTTGTCGGCCAGGTAGTCCGCCGCCGAGACGCCGGAAAACTCGCAGATGGCGTCATAGATCAGCACGTTCCTGCCCGGCGCCACCTTGCCGGAGAGCACGTCCCAGGTGCTGACCACCAGGCTCTCTGCGGGGTCTTCCGAGTACTCCCAGCCCGGGACCTGACTCAGGAAGGGCTGGCCACCGGTGGCCAGCACCACGATATCCGGGCGCAGGTCGAGCAGGGTCGCCTCGTCGGCGCGGGTGCCCAGGCGCAGGTCCACGTTCAGGCGCGCCAGCTCCAGCTGGTACCAGCGGGTGATGCCGGCGATCTGGTCGCGCTGGGGGGCCCGGGCGGCGATGGAGATCTGCCCGCCCAGCGCCTGCGCGGCCTCGAAGAGGGTCACGTCGTGGCCGCGCTCGGCGGCGACGCGGGCCGCCTCCATGCCGCCGGGACCGCCGCCCACTACCACCACCTTGCGCTTGGGCCCCTCGGACTTCTCGATGATGTGGGGCAGGCCCATGTATTCCCGGGCGGTAGCGGCGTTCTGGATGCACAGCACGTCCAGGCCCTGGTACTGGCGGTCGATGCAGTAGTTGGCGCCCACGCACTGCTTGATCTGGTCGATCTGCCCCATCTTGATCTTGGCGATCAGGTGCGGGTCGGCGATGTGCGCCCGGGTCATGCCCACCAGGTCCACGTAGCCGCCCTCGAGGATACGCTGGGCCTGATGGGGGTCCTTGATATTCTGAGCGTGGATCACCGGCACCTTGACCACGTTCTTGATGCCCGCCGCCAGGTGCAGGAAGGGCTCCGGCGGGTAGGACATGTTGGGAATGACGTTGGCCAGCGAGTTGTGAGTGTCGCAGCCCGAGCCGACCACGCCGAAGAAATCCACCTGGCCGGTGGCGTCGTAGTAGGCAGCGATCTGCTTCATGTCATCGTGGGTGAGGCCGTCCGGGTGGAATTCATCGCCGCAGATGCGCATGCCCACGACGAAGTCGTCACCCACTTCGGCGCGCACTGCCTTGAGCACCTCCATGCCGAAACGCATGCGGTTCTCGAAGCTGCCGCCCCACTCATCCTCGCGCTTGTTGACCCGGGGGCTCCAGAACTGATCGATCAGGTGCTGGTGCACGGCGGAGAGCTCGACACCGTCGAGGCCTCCCTCCTTGGCCCGGCGCGCGGCCTGGGCAAAGTCACCGACAATGCGCCAGATCTCCTCCTCCTCGATGGTCTTGCAGGTGGAGCGGTGCACCGGCTCGCGGATACCCGAGGGCGACAGCAGAGTCGTCCAGTCGTAACCATCCCAGCGGGAGCGGCGCCCCATATGGGTGATCTGGATCATGATCTTGCCGCCATGCTTATGGACGGCGTCTGCCAGGTTCTGGAAGTGCGGGATGATGCGGTCGGTGGCGAGGTTGACCGAGCTCCACCAGCCCTGGGGGCTGTCGATGGAGACCACCGAGGAGCCCCCGCAGATACACAGGCCNCAGCCGCCCTTGGCCTTCTCTTCGTAGTACCTGACGTAGCGCTCGGTGGTCATGCCCCCGTCGGTGGCATGCACCTCGGCGTGGGCGGTGCTGACGACCCGGTTACGGATGGTGAGCTTGCCGATCTCGATCGGCTGGAAGATCGCATCGAATGCCATGGTGGTGACTCCTCAGCCCCGGGGGGTGTCGAGCGGACGGGTGACGAAGCGACCCGAGTCGCAGCCTTGTTCGGCGGCGCTCTGGGTCTGCTCGGCGACGGTGCGCAGCGTGCTGCCGCGGGCGGCGAGGATCTGGTCCATGGCGCCGGCGAACCAGCCGGTGAACATGTATTCGAGCTTTCGCCCCACCTTGCCCAGCTGATAGACGAAGGCGCTGTGCTCGAGACGTACCCGGCAGGTGCCGGCCTCCACGTCGATGGCTTCCACGATGAAGTGCCCCCAGCCGCGCTGCGAGAGACGCCGCATGTAGTGTTCGAAGACCTCCACCCCCTCGAGCTCGTGGCGCTCGGCCTCCTTCTCGCACCAGTGCCAGGCGCTCTTGTAGCCGGCGTGGTAGAGAATCTCGGCGTACTTATCCACACCAAGCGCCTCTTCCACGGCCATATGGTTGTTGATAAAGAAGTGCCGCGGAACGTAGAGCATGGGCAGGGCATCGGTAGTCCATACGCCGGTCTCGCTATCCACTTCGATGGGCAGTTCGGGGGCCATCTGTGTCACGGTGATCTTCCTCGAAATCATTGTTATGCAAGGCGCTCAGTTGGCTTGGGCTTTCCGGCGGCAGGCCCCGGGGTGCCGGACCATCGAGGAGGCGCTGTGAATACTTCCCTGTACGCTACCGATTCCTTCCCTGGAATCGGACCTCCTCTTCGGCCTGCCCCCGGCGCCCCCTCGGGCAATATGAAGTGAGAAATGCGCTATCAAGCGCCCCAAACATCCTTCAGGACCCGCACCCAGTTCTCGCCCATGATCTTGCGCACCTGCGATTCACTGAAGCCGTGGCGCAGCAGCGCCTCGGTGAGGTTGGGAAACTCGCCGATGGTGCGGATGCCCCTGGGGTTGATTATCTCGCCGAAGCGGGTCAGGCGGCGGGCGTAGCCCTTGTCATGGGTGAGCCACTCGAAGAACTCCTCGCCGTGGCCCTGGGTGAAGTCGGTGCCGATGCCGATGGCGTCCTCGCCGACGATATTCATCACGTACTCGATGGCCTCGACGTAGTCGTCAATGGTGGCGTCGATGCCGGCACGCAGGAAGGGGGTGAACATGGTCACGCCGACGAAGCCGCCACGGTCGGCGATGAACTTCAGCTCCTCGTCGGACTTGTTGCGCGGGTGTTCCTTGAGCCCGGAGGGCAAGCAGTGGGAGTAGCAGACCGGCTTGCTGGACTCGAGGATCACCTCTTCGGAGGTCCTGGCGCCAACGTGGGAGAGGTCACACATGATGCCGACACGGTTCATCTCGGCGACGATCTCGCGACCGAAACCGGAGAGGCCGCCATCGCGCTCGTAGCAGCCGGTGCCTACCAGGTTCTGGGTGTTGTAGCACAGCTGCACGATGCCCACGCCCAGCTGCTTGAAGACCTCCACGTAGCCGATCTGGTCCTCGAAGGCGTGGGCGTTCTGGAAGCCGAAAAGGATGCCGGTCTTGCCCTCTTCCTTGGCTCGCGTGATGTCGGCGGCGGATCGCACCGGGCGCACCAGATCGCTGCACTCGGCCATCAGCGCATTCGACCTGACGATGTTGTCCACGGTGGCCTGGAATCCTTCCCAGACGGACACCGTACAGTTGGCCGCCGTCAGACCTCCGCGTCGCATGTCCTCGAACAGCTCGCGGTTCCATTTGGCGATGATCAGGCCATCGATGACGACAGCGTCGTCGTGCAGCTCTCTTGGGGTCATGGGTGCCGCTCCGGGAAAGGAATTGACTCGACGGCAGCATAGCGTCGGCCCTCCCCGGCTCGTCGCCTGGAAGCGACGACGGGAATTCCAAAAACGTCATGGCTGTTGTGGAAGCGACGCACGACACTGCCATGCCGTCCCGTGACGGGACGGCATGGCGATCGATTCAGCAGAAGGTCTCGGGAAGGCAGATGTCAGGAAAGCAGGTGTCAGTAGCGAAGAGAAACGCTGGCGTAGGTCGGCTCACCACGAGCCTGGTCGAGGGCCATGACGGCCGACGAGATCGGCTCGGCCGGATAGGCCTCGAACGACAGCAGTTCCAGGTTGGCTCCCAGCTGCTCACACGGCGGTGGTACAGGCAGCCTGACCGGACTCGCGCCCAGCCGTTCGTCTCGAGGCGGCTGACCGAAGAACTCACGGTAGCATTTCGAGAAGTGCGGGGTGGAGACGAAGCCACAGGCCGACGCCACCTCGATGATCGATATCGAGGTCTGTTTGAGCAGCTGTCGGGCGCGGGTCAGCCGCAGCTTGAGGTAGTAGCGCGACGGCGAGCAGAGCAGATATTTCTGGAATAGACGCTCCAGCTGGCGACGCGACACGCCGACATAGGCCGCCAGTTCCTCGAGCTCGATGGGCTCCTCGAGGTTGGCCTCCATCAGCGCCACGATCTCCAGCAGCTTGGGCTGGGTCGTGCCGAGGATATGCTTGAGGGGCACCCGCTGGAGGTCCTGCTCCCCGCGCACACGGTCGCAGATGAACATCTCGGAGATCCCCGCCGAGAGCTCTCGGCCATGATCACGACCGATCAGCGTGAGCATCATGTCCAGAGGGGCGGTGCCTCCCGAGGCAGTCGACCTGTCGCGGTCGATGGAGAATAACCGTGTGGTCAGCAGGGCACGGGGAAAGGACTCCTGCATGGCGGCCAGGCACTCCCAGTGGACGCTGGTCTCGTAGCCATCCAGGAGCCCCGCCTTGGCCAGCGCCCAGCTGCCGGTGCAGATGCCCCCCAGTCGACGGGAGAGGCGTGCCTGCCCCTGCAGCCAGATGACATGCTCGCGCTGAACGGCGCGCGCCGGCCCGACTCCGCCGCACACCACGACCATGTCCAGCGCCAGCGGCACCGTTATCGCCGCATCCGGCGTGACCTTTAGGCCATCGCTGGCGGAGATGGGCTCGCCGTCGAGGCTCAGGGTGAACCAGCGGTAGAGCTCCCGACCGGCCAGCTGGTTGGCCATGCGCAAGGGCTCAATGGCCGAGGCCAGGGAGAAGAGGGTGAAATTTTCCAGCAGCAGAAAGCCGATAGCCTGGGGAACGGCCGGCTTCTGCGGCGCCTGGGAGCGGGTCATCATGGCGAGGCTCCTTTACGGGGTCGTACTCGAGTTGTTGTTATGTTCGCATCAGGACGCCCACCGATATCCGGCTGTCGCGATCAGACAAGTCTGTTCCGATAGTCACCGCAAAGCGTCGCGATCTGACATGTCAGAATTGCACACCCGTGGGCGGGGAGCGAATGAATCACGACCATCCCGTCGCTTTCAGGGGGGCGAGATGTCGCTCATAGGCATGGTCGGATAAATCATTGTCGGCGGAAGCCCGCCAGGCCTTCCGGGATCGTCATTCGAGGGAAGGTTCGGGCATGCTGGCCGGCACTCGACAAGCGCACCGTCCCCATCCGGCGCTGGCTAGCCGCCGGTCATGTTCATGAAGCGCACCACCTGGACGTCGCCATCGGTGGTGAAGTGGTGACGCTCGGGCTTCTTCGNCATGGCGGCGACGATGGTGGCCTTGAGGCGCTCGGTGTCGCCGGGGTGGCGGCGCAGCACGGCGCGCAGGTCCACCGAGTGCTCGTTGCCGAGGCAGAGCAGCAGGCGGCCCTCGGCGGTGACCCGCACCCGGTTGCAGGCGTCGCAGAAGTTGTGGCTATGGGGCGAGATAAAGCCGATGCGCGAGTCGCTGTCGGCCATGCGGAAGTAGCGCGAGGGGCCCAGGGTGGTCTCGGTGGTAGGCACCAGGGCATGGCGGGATTCGATGATCGCCCGCACCGTGTCGCTTCCGCAGAAGGTGGCGGCGCGGTCGTGGCCGATGGCCTGGCCCAGCGGCATCTCCTCGATGAAGCTGATATCCACCTGCTCGTCACGGGCGAAGTCGACCAGGTCGAGAATCTCGTCGTCGTTGCGGCCCTTGAGGATCACGGCGTTGAGCTTGATGCGCGTGAAGCCGGCCTCACGGGCGGCGCGGATGCCGTCGATGACCCTCGCCAGGTCACCGGTGCGGGTCAGGGCGCGGAAACGTTCCGGGTCCAGGGTATCGAGGCTGATATTGAGGCGCTTGAGCCCCCCGTCGCGCAGCGCGCGTGCGTGCTTGACCAGGCCCGCACCGTTTGTCGTCATGGCGAAGTCGGACAGCCCTTCCATGGCGCCGACCTCCGAGACCAGGGTCTTGATGCCGCGCTTGACCAGCGGCTCGCCCGATGGGGGGCGCGGTCTCGGACCGCATGGGCAACCGGCGCTTCGTGATGCTCTGCTACATGTTCGGCATCGGCATCGGCTTCACCCTGATGGCGATGATGAACGAGACCTGGCCGCTGATCCTGGCTATCGCTATCACGATCTTCACCTCCTTCTTCGTGCAGGGCTCGGAGGGCGCCACCTTCGGCATCATCCCGTCGATCAAGCGCCGCATCACCGGCCAGATCGCCGGCATGGCCGGTGCCTACGGCAACGTGGGGGCGGTGGTCTACCTGACCATCTTCACCTTCGTCACCCCGACCCAGTTCTTCTACATCCTGGCGGCGGGCGCCTTCTTCAGCTGGATCGTCTGCTTCATCTGGCTGAAGGAGCCGGAGAGCGGTTTCGCCGACGAGTACCATATCTCCTCCGTGGACAAGATGATCGAGGAGCAGGAGCTGCTGAAGGCCAAAGGCAAGGCCTGAGGTTCCCTTCCTCCACCCCCTCCAGCTGCGCCCGGCCCTGCCGGGTGCAGCTGCGTCAGGCCCACAGAACCCGTGAATTTGATTTCCGATACCGCCCCGCACCCGATACCGCTCTGGCACCCGACACCCGGGGCCGCGGCCTGGCCATCGGCCTGCTGCTGGTGGGCGCCGGCTACCTGGTGGCCCAGGCGACCTAGCCAGCGAGAGCGTGCCCCGCACCGGGATGCCTGTTATAAGTGAAGGAATAGGCGACACCTATCCCGCCATTCGGCAAGTGACTCAAGCGTACGTAGCTTCTGCACTGGCTCAAAAGCGTCGCCGGGAGATGAACAGGTTATGGCTTCTCAACACCCAGCGACCCCCGGACGCATTGTGGCCATCGGTGGAGCCGAAGACCGGACCTCCGATCTCGAGGTCCTGAAACAGGTCTTTGCCCTGGCCCCCGAGGGCAATAGCGAGGTCGCCGTCATCGCCACGGCGAGCCGCATTCCCGACGAGGTACTGCCCGACTACGAAGCCGCCTTCTCTCGCCTGGGCGCCAGTCGAGTCCACTCCCTGAGCCTCCGCGACCGCCGCGAGGCGGCCGACGCCGACACCATCCGCATGATCGAGCAGAGCGGCGTCATCTTCTTCACCGGCGGCGACCAGCTCCGCCTGACCAACGTGCTGGGTGGCTCAGAGACCATGAAGGCTATCCGCAATCGCCAGAGAGAGGGCGCGGTAGTCGCCGGAACCAGTGCCGGCGCGGCCGCCATGCCGGGCACCATGATCTACAACGGCGCCGCCGCCGATGCCCTGCGCAAGGGCGCCGTCAACTTGACCTTCGGCCTGGGACTCGTCGAGGACATGGTCATCGACAGTCACTTCCTCGAGCGCGGTCGCTTCACGCGCCTGATGGAGGTTGGTGCGAGTAACCCGGAGTATCTGGGCGTAGGGCTGGGCGAGGATGCCGCGGTGATCATTCACCCCCATGGCATTCTCGAGGCCATCGGCCCGGGTCATGTCATCATCATCGACAGCCGCGACCTGGCGAGCTCGAACATCGCCGAGCTGTCCGTTGGCGAGCCGGTGGCCGTCGAGAACATGATTCTGCATGCGCTGGTCAGCGGCCACGGGTTCGACGTCGAGGCTCGACGCTATCTCGTTGCCGACGAACTCAGTGCCATTCTCGCGGAGGGAAGATGAACATTCTCGAGCATCGGGCACTGCGCGGCCCGAACTACTACAGCCGCTACCCGGCGATCTACATGCGCCTGGACATCGGTGATCTCGAGGAGCAGCCGAGCGATACCGTCCCCGGTATCGTCGAGCGCCTCACGGCCCTGCTGCCGACACTGCAGGAGCACCGTTGCTCGGTGGGCCGCCCCGGTGGCTTCCTGGAACGACTGGAGCGGGGCACCTGGGCCGGTCACGTCGTCGAACATGTGGCCATCGAGCTCCAGAACCTGATCGGCTTCTCGGTCGGCTACGGCAAGACCATCGACAGCTACGACACCGGCATCTATAACGTCGTCTATCGCTATCGGGATGAAGCCTGCGGTCTGGCCGCCGGGGTCGAGGCCGTCGACCTGGTCGAGCGGCTGTTCGCCGGCGAGTCGATCGACATGCCGGCCATCATCGACCGCCTCAAGCAGGTGCGCGACGCCCACATGCTGGGGCCCTCCACCGCCGCCATCGTCAACGCCGCCGACCAGCGTGGCATTCCCCATACTCGCTTGAGCGAGGAAAACAGCTACATCCAGTTCGGCCATGGCCATCGGCAGCAACGCATCCAGGCAACGGTGACCGGCCATACGGATCTGATCAGCTTCGGCATCGCCGACGACAAGGCCTGGACCAAGCAACTGCTCGGCGATGCCGGGATCCCGGTACCCCAGGGGCGGGTATGCGACTCCTTCGACGAGGCGCTCGAGGCCGTTAGGGGCATCGGCTATCCCGTCGCGGTAAAACCGCTGATCGGCAATCATGGCCGCGGCGTGAGCACCAATATCGAGGATGAACAGGCGCTGCGTAATGCCTTCGATATTGCCGCCCATCGCAACCCGTCGGTGATCGTGGAGCAGTACATCCGCGGCGAGGATCATCGCCTGCTGGTCATCGATGGCAAGCTGGTTGCCGCCGCGAGGCGTCGCCCGGCCCATGTGGTCGGCAACGGAATCGATACCCTGCAGGCCCTGGTCGACGAGGAGAATCGGGATCCGCGTCGCGGTATCGGCCACGAGAACCTGCTGACCCAGATCCAGATGGATGAGCAGTCGCTGCGGATGATCGGCCAGCAGAACCTGACCCCGCAGAGCATCATCCCGGCCGGCGAGATGGTCTTCCTCAAGCCGACGGCGAACCTGAGCACCGGAGGCACGGCCACGGACGTGACCGACGACGTTCATCCCGAAGTACGCTTCGCCGCGGAGCGCATCGCGCGCCTGGTCGGGCTCGATATCATCGGCATCGACCTGCTGGCCGAGACCCTGACCCGGCCGCTGGAGGAGCAGTCTGCTGCGGTCGTCGAGGTCAATGCCGGCCCCGGCTTTCGCATGCACCTCTCGCCGACCCACGGGCAGGGCCGGGATGTGGGTCGCCCGGTGATCGACATGCTGTTCCCGAACAGCGAAGCCGACGGTCGCATTCCCATCGTTGCGGTGACCGGCACCAACGGCAAGACGACGACGGTGCGCGTGATCTCACACCTGCTGCGCCAGGCGGGACGCAACGTCGGCATGGCCTGTACCGGCGCCATCGAGATCGACAACCACGTCATCATGCGCGGCGACTACAGCGGGCCGCAGGCGGCGGCCATCGTGCTGCGCGAGCCCACGGCCGAGTGCGCCGTGCTCGAAGTGGCCCGCGGCGGCATCATGCGCCGCGGCCTCGGGTTCGACGAGTGCGATGTGGGCGTCTTGCTCAACATCGCCAGCGACCACCTGGGCGAACACGACATCCATACCCTCGATGAACTGGCGCGCTGCAAGACCGTGGTGATCGACGCCGTTCGCCAGGGCGGTACCGCCGTGCTCAATGCCGATGACCCCAGGGTGCTGGCCGGCCAGGAGTGGGCCCGTGGCGATATCATCTTCTTCACCCTGGACCCCGACTCGCATCCCGTCCGCCAGCATGTCCGCAACCAAGGGGTCGCCTTCACGGTCCACAATGAGCGCATCGTGATGCGTCAGGGCCAGATCGAGGCCGAGGTGATCCCGGTGGTGGACGTTCCGATCACCTTCGAGGGACACGCCCGCTTCAATGTCGCCAACGCCCTGGCCGCCAGCGCCGCGGCCTTTGCCCTGGGGCTCTCCATCGCCGATATCCAGATGGGCCTGCAAACCTTCCATCCCACCCCGGGACAGAACCCCGGGCGCACCAACCTCATCGAAGCCGACGGCATCAAGGTCCTCATCGATTACGGGCACAACGTGCCGGCGCTCGAGGCCCTCGCCGAGCTGGTCGGCTGCATTTCGGCCCGGCGCAGGATCAGCGTGGCCAGCGCCCCGGGGAATCGTCGCGACGAAGACCTGTTCACTCTCGGCACCCTCCTCGCCCGGATGCACGATGTCGTCTACATCTACGAGACCGACCCCCGCGGACGCACCATCGGCGAAGCCGCCGGCCTGCTCCGCGACGGCGCCGAATCGGTGGGCGGCGCCTGCCGGGTGGAGATCATCATGGAGGAGGCCCGGGCCGTCGACAGGGCCTTCGATGAAGCGAGCGCAGGCGACCTGCTGGTACTGCTGATCGACGACGTCGAAGGCGCCATCGAGCGCTTCCGGGGTCGGCGCTTCACGCCCACGGCATCGACGGGTCCCAACGGCGAACCGGCATGATGCCTCTCGATGAGCGGGACGCCCCCCTGCTGACCCTGCTGCGCGTCGGGCGCATCTTCGCGCCGGAACTCCTCGAGGCCAACGAGATTCTCATCGCCGATGGTCGGATCGCGGCCCTGGGTCGCGACCTCCCCATACCGCAAGGTTGGCCGGTACGCCTGGTGGAGGCTCGCCACCTCACCGCCGTACCCGCCTTCATCGATCAGCATGTGCATGTGACCGGTGGTGGCGGAGAGGGGGGCTGCGGCACCCGCTGTCCGGAGATCACCGCCCGGGAGATCGCCGCCATGGGCATCGGCACCGTGGTGGGTGTGCTGGGCACCGATGGCATCAGCCGCTCACCGGCGGACCTGCTGGCCAAGGTGCGCGGGCTCAGGGCCGAGGGTATCTCGGCCTACATGTACACGGGATCCTACCGCGTGCCCCCCCCGACCCTCACCGGCGACGTACAGCGCGACCTGGCCTGGATTCCCGAGGTCATCGGCCTGGGCGAGATCGCCATCTCGGACCATCGCTCCAGCCAGCCTCGCCAGGACGAGATCGAGCGTCTGGTCAGCGAGGTGCGGGTGGGTGCCATGCTGGCCGGCAAGCTGGGCATCTGCCACTTCCATATCGGCGATGGCAAGCGCGGCCTGGAGCCTTTGCGCCGCCTGCTCACCGAGACCGAGATCCCCGCCGAGCAGGTGATCCCGACGCACGTGAATCGACATCGCGACCTGCTCGAGGAGGCCGCCGACTATGCGCTGACCTTCGATGCCAGCGTGGATGTGACCGCCTTCGACGACGCCGACGAGGACGACCTGAGCGGCTTCGGTGCCGTGTCGCGACTGCTCCGGCGCGGCGTCCCGGTCGAGCGCATCACCATGAGCTCCGACTGCAACGGCAGCCTGCCCGAGTTCGACGATCGAGGCGCCTATATCGGCATGCGGGTGGCGGGCAACCCCACCCTGATCGCGGACTGGCAGCGGCTGGTCCGCGAGGAGGTGCTGCCACTGGAGCAGGCCCTCGGCCTGATCTCGGGAAACGTGGCGCGGGTGCTCGGGCTCGATGCACGTAAAGGCCGCCTGGCCGTCGGCCATGATGCCGACGTGACCCTGCTAGACGACGACCTCCAGCCGCAGCAGACCTTCGTGGCAGGGAAACGCATCTACGCCGTTGACCCTTGACTAACGAAGAGTCTCTTGCCCGGATGAGGGCGGAGGCGGATCACTTCTCGGTGAGGTCCTCGATCCAGGTCAGGGCGGCCACGCCGGTGGGCAGGCCTAGGGTCGGGATGGCCAGCATAGCTACCTGCTTCAGCGCCTCGGGCGATTCGCCCTCCTCCAGGCCGCGACGGGCATGGGAGTGCACGGCCCCTTCGGAGCGAGCCCCCACAGCCAAGGCCAGCTTGACCAGGCGTCGCGTGCGATCATCCAGGGGGCCGGCCTCGGCGCAGGCTTTTCCCAGCTCGGCATAGGCATTCCACACCTCGGGGTACTGCTCGGCCACCTTGCCGGCGCCGGCGGGAAGATCCTGCTTCGACATTTGATACTCCTCATGGGCATTGAATAGAAGAACAGTATAGGACATCCGGCAAAACGTTCGGCTCACGCCAGTCAGGAGAGCGGAGCGATTGAGCGTCGCCAGGACCACCGCGCCTGACCAGGAAGTCGTGCTCGATCATCACGAAGCTCGCTAGCCGTCCTTGCCGTCCGCGCGGGTCGTCAGCAGCGGCACCGTGTAGTGGAACAGGAAGATCAGGTAGGCGATGCACCAGGACAGGATGCTGAGGTTGTAGGTCCAGTGAGTCATCTGGGGAGACATCGCCAGCACCGGCGAGCGCAGCACGGCACCGACGAAGAGCAGCCCGAGCCCAATCCCGATACCCGGTAGGGTACGAATCTCCCGGCCGGTATGGCCCAGCGCCACCCGGGACATCATCGCCAGCATCATGGCGGCGATGCCGCCGATGGCCAGGGCGTGCAGGGCCAGCTCCACCCGGAACAGCCCGGTCTGCGCCAGGGCCCACATTATCAGTCCCAACACGATGAAGGCGTAGCTCAGATGCAGCCCCCACAGCAGCGGCTCACCCAGGGCACGCCACCCCTCCCAGCGGGCCAGGCGCACGGCATTGGCGGCGGCGGCTACCAGCATAGCCCAGCCCAGCAGCCCCGACGGCAGCTCGACCCTGAGTACCACTGCCAGCTGCAGCAGCACCACGGCGTAGATGGACCACAGCGAGAGTCGCTCGAGCATTGGCCATTCGGCGGGCTTCGGGCGTCCCAGCTTGCGTGAGGTGAAGAAGGGAATCACCCGGCCACCGAGCAGGACCATCAGAGTGGCGATCAGCAGCACCCCCAGGTAGCCACCTTCGCGGATCGGTAGCAGCTGGCCATGCATCACCCCCAGATGCATGGCCAGATTGGCCACTGCCATCAGCAGCAGGATGGGCACGAAGACCAGGTTGTGCCACTGGCGCACCGCCACCACCATTCGCCCCATGGCCAGGGCCGCCAAAGGCAGGAAGGCAAGGTCGATAGCCAGCAGCAGACCGGCAGGCAACCCCATGGGAAAGGCAATCAGCAGCCGGGCGGCCAGCCAGACACCGACCAGCCCCAGCAGAGACGCTCCGCGGAGACTTGGCTGACCGGTCCAGTTCTGCGCTGCGGTGAGCAGAAAGCCCACCGCCACGGCAGCGCCGAAGCCGAAGATCATCTCGTGCTGGTGCCACCACATCAGGCCGCCGTAGGGACGCAGCAGGACATTGCCCTGCCAGAAGGCGAACCACACCGCCAGGGAGAGCACGCTGAACAGCGAGGCCAGCAGGAAGAAGGGGCGGAAGGCGAGCCGGGCGATGGGCGGCCCGACTGGCTCGGGCAGGGGTGACGTCATGGCAGCTCTTCGTGGGTGGCAGGGTCTGCTCGAGGGCAGCGTGCACTCATTGTGCCTCGCCCGGGCCCCCCACAGCCATGACAGGCATCAATAATACTTCTTATCACGACTCCCGGCAGGCCAGCCCATGCCTCTGGTCCGGCAATCGAATGGCTCAACGGCAACGCCCCCGTGGGTTTCACCCACGGGGGCGTTCTTGCCTGGCGCTGTGGTCCACGTAACGGGTTCATCCGCCGGGATCGTTACCCCGGTCGTAGTGAAACGTCATGAAGACGATGCCCGGCGTCATCACCAGCCGCCAGGCCAGCTCCACCTCGTCATCGAACTGCTCGTCGTAGACTCGAACCGTGTCGATCAGCGTTTCGAGCCAGAGGTCATAGAGCGCCGGGGCGATGTCGAGCTGCGCGCGACTGTGGCTGGCCGCCACCTCCTTCAGGTAGTAGTCGGCATGGCTCGACACGTAAAACGACAGCAGGCGATAGAAGGCCTTCTTCAGCATGGCCCGCTG
>SL_8KL_010_SEDDRAFT_10001477_pt1 | contig 20390 bp, 18 predicted proteins | sample SodLakKL_010_SED_4_FD_11160 | JGI IMG/M metagenome (IMG submission 11160)
AGGAGGACAAAAACAAACAACCACGATTTGCTTTTAAAGTTCATACTTATGTCTTCCCCCTTAAAATATGTGTGTTTATGCCGAACGGTACAGCTTTAACAGCTTAAAATTTTTTTTTAAAAATGTTAAAATAAGGCTGTATTTATTCAGCATAATTGCTTATACTATACATATTGTTGCAAGAAAAAACAAGATATATTTGCAAAATGTTTTAAGATCAATTAAATTATTGTTCAACCACTATTTTAGGTAAGCGCTGAAGGAGTAGATTGACAGTAATGAGCGATCTGGCCCACGGTACACAGGAAGCACAAGAACAGGCAATACAGGGTACTTCAAATTGGCACCTGATCTATAAACGGCTTAAAAAGAATAAAACCGCACTGATTGGCGGTTACCTGATCCTTATCTTCATTATTGTAGCCCTTATCGGCCCCCTGTTTACGGTTCATGATCCGCTCAGGGTCGACTATTCCACAAGATTGCTTCCTCCCTCATCCGACTTCTGGTTGGGTACCGATCACAACGGCCGGGACATTTTTACGCGCCTGATCCATGGGATGTCGATAACGCTCTACATCGGCTTCCTTTCTGTTTTTGTGGGGATGGTGATCGGGGTACCCATGGGGATACTCTCCGGTTATTACGGCAAGTTGCTCGATACTATTATTATGCGCATCGTCGATGTCCTGCTGGCTTTTCCAGGCATCCTGCTCGCCATCGCCCTGGTCAGTGTGCTGGGGGGCAGTATCAATAATGTCATTGTAGCAGTGGGTATATTTTCAATTCCCGGTTTTGCCAGGATTGTCCGGGGAACCACCATGGCCGTGAGCAAGCTTGAATATATCGAAGCGGTCCGGGCCCTGGGGGCAAGCGACCTGCGCATCATATTCCTACATATCCTGCCGAATATAGTTTCGCCGATAATTGTTCAGGCTACGATCAGGATAGCAATAGCGATCCTGATTGCTAGCGGCCTGTCTTTCCTGGGGCTTGGCGCTCAGCCACCCACTCCCGAATGGGGGGCCATGTTGAGCCAGGGGCGCAGCTACATGTTTGATCATCCTTATGTAGCGCTTTTCCCGGGGCTGGCCATTGTTTCGGTAGTGCTGGCTTTTAACCTTTTTGGTGATGGGTTAAGGGATGCTTTTGATCCCCGGACCAGAGTTTAGAAAAGGAGTGGCATTTATTGCTACAGTTTATTGTAAGAAGGTTTATTCAAACCATTCCCGTTATCCTGGGGGTTACCCTGCTGGTCTTTTCCCTGATTCATTTAATCCCGGGCGATCCGGCCCAGATCATGGCCGGTGAAGCCGCTCCGGAAGCCACGGTTGAGGCGATGCGGGAGAGACTGGGCCTTAACGATCCTCTCCATGTTCAGTACGGGCGGTATATGAGTAGTTTGCTCCAGGGAGACCTGGGCCAATCCGTTCGCACCAGCCGCCCGGTAATGGACGAGATTCAGCCCCGCATTATGATTACCATCCGGTTGGCGATTTACAGCATGATCTTAAGCATTATTCTGGGCCTGGTGGCAGGCGTAGTTTCTGCTGTCCGCCGCTACGGCTTGCTCGATGCCACTTTGATGCTGGCGGCCCTGTTCGGTTTTTCCATGCCTAACTTCTGGCTGGGCTTGATGCTAATCAAGCTGGTGTCCATTGACCTGGCCCTGCTGCCGCCGTCAGGCTGGGGGACCTGGCAGCAGGGAATTTTACCGATTATCACCCTTGGTACCGGCGGCGCGGCTATTATTGCCAGGATGACCCGGTCCAGCATGCTTGACGTGATTAACCAGGACTATATCCGGACGGCCCGGGCCAAAGGTTTGAAGGAAAGGGTGGTCATTTACAAGCACGGCCTGAAAAACGCCCTGATTCCCGTGGTAACGGTAGTCGGTATCGAGATGGGTATGCTGCTTTCAGGGACAGTGCTGGTGGAAACTGTTTTTGCTGTAAACGGCATGGGCAGGCTGGCTATCGATGCCATCAGGGCCCGAGATTTTCCAGTGGTCCAGGGAATTGTGCTGATTTTTGCCCTGATCTTTGTGGGAGTAAACCTGCTGGTCGATATATCTTACCGTTACCTGAATAAGAGGATTGAACTAAATTAATTGTTTTTAAAGAGGTGTAACGATTTGAGTTCGGTGGAACCTATTCTGCAGATTAAAGATCTCCGGACCTCGTTTTTTATAGACAGAGGAGAAGTGAAAGCTGTGGACGGGGTTACCCTTGATGTGCCAAAAGGCAAAACCCTTGGTGTGGTAGGCGAGTCAGGATGCGGCAAGAGCGTCATGGCCCTGTCGATCCTGCAGCTGCTGGAGGAGCCCGGTAAAATAGTGGGCGGTGAAATACTCTTCAACAATGTAAACCTGCTCCAAAAAAGCGAAAAAGAGATGCGCGACATCAGGGGCAATAATATTTCCATGATTTTTCAGGAGCCGATGACTTCTTTAAACCCGGTTTATACGATTGGGGAACAGATCAGCGAGTCTTACCGGGTCCATCAGAATATGGGCAAAAAAGATGCTTACCAGAAATCCCTTGAAATGCTAAGGTTGGTCGGGATTCCTTCTCCTGAAAAGAGGTTGCACCAGTATCCTTATGAGCTTTCCGGCGGGATGCGTCAGCGGGTGATGATTGCCATGGCCCTGGCCTGCCGACCGGATTTGCTTGTTGCCGATGAACCGACCACGGCTCTGGATGTGACCATTCAGGCCCAGATCCTGGAGCTGATTAAGGATCTGCAGACCAAACTGCATATGTCCGTTATTATCATTACTCACGACCTGGGAATTGTTGCCGAAACCTGCGACCGGGTGGCCGTAATGTACTGCGGAAACATTGTAGAACAGGCTGATGCCGAAGAATTGTTTGAAAGGCCCAGGCACCCTTATACAGCAGGGCTGTTTAATTCTCTGCCCCGGCATGATCAAGAAAAGGAAGAGCTGGAAGCGATCCTGGGTTACGTGCCCAGTCCTATTGAGATGCCGCAGGGCTGCCGCTTTTCTCCGCGCTGTTCATACGCCGAGGAGATTTGCCGGCAGCAGAATCCCGATCTGAAAACCCTGGATAATACCAGGGCGGTGCGATGCTGGATCTACTCCGACGGTTGGAAAGGCAGCAAAGAGGTGGCCTACCATGGATAGCGCTTTAGAAACAATGGATAACAAAGAACTGCTTAAAGTAGAAAATCTTAAAGTATATTTTCCGATCAAGGGCGGTTTCCTGGGCCGGACAGTCAACCATGTCAAGGCCGTGGACGGCATCTCTTTTTCTGTTTTTGAAGGGGAAACTGTTAGCCTGGTTGGCGAATCCGGCTGCGGTAAATCCACAGCAGGCAGGGCTATATTGCGCCTGGAACAGCCCACAGCAGGAGAAGTCTATTACAAGGGCGTCAACCTGACCAGCCTTAACAAGAAAGAAATGCGCTCTACCCGTAAGCACCTGCAGATTATTTTCCAGGACCCCTTTGCTTCAATCAACCCCCGCCAGACGGTGATCCAGGTCCTTGAAGAAGCGCTCTTGATACAAAACATTGTGCCCTCCGGGCAGCACCGGCAGAGAGCCCTGGAACTGCTTGATACGGTGGGTTTGAAGGAGCACCAGGCCGACCGTTACCCGCATGAATTCAGCGGTGGGCAGCGCCAGAGGATTGGAATTGCCAGGGCGCTGTCTTTAAATCCGAACCTGATTATCTGTGATGAGGCAGTTTCTGCCCTCGATGTTTCGATCAGGGCCCAGATTTTAAACCTCTTAAAAAGACTCCAAAAAGAGTTTCAACTTACATACCTGTTTATTTCACATGACCTGGGTGTGGTCCGTCACATTTCAGACCGGGTTATCGTAATGTACCTGGGGCGGATTATGGAAGTAGCTGATAAAAAGTCGCTTTTTGAACAGGCCCGGCACCCTTATACGAAGGCTCTGCTATCAGCCATACCGGTTCTCAGGCCGAGCCAGAAAAGGGAAAGAATAGTGCTAACCGGTGATGTGCCTTCTTCACTGGATCCTCCCGAGGGATGCCGGTTCCATACCCGCTGCCCTTATGCGCAGGACATCTGTAAGACAGAGGTGCCGGAGTTGAGGTCGGCCGGGGAAATGAAAGAGGGACACCAGGCAGCCTGCCACTTTTTTGAGGATATATATGCTGAAGCAGCCGGTTAGTTTAAGATCAGTCCAATGGTTTTCTAAGAGATGGCACCCGTATGAAGATATAAATAGCCAGCTTACATTCTGGACAGAATAGATAATAAAACACCAAAAGATAGATAATAGCAATATATAAAAAGGGGATTGCATAGGAAACCGCATTGTTCAGGCGGTTTCTTTTTTGAGCCGGTATTAATTGGCCACAAACCAGTAGAAAAACAGTCCGATCATTGAATACATCAAGATCAGTATTAAAGCCCTCGGCGCTAAAACCTGCGCTCCCGCTATAATCAGAGCCAGGATATCCAACCAGTCGATCATTTTCGAGTTTTCTTCCATTGCCGGCTTTGCTCCCGTTCGCTCCCGGGTTGAGTTTAAGGGCTGTTCGCCTTGTTCGATATCAGGCTTATGGTTCAAATACATCTGCATTATGCCTCCCAGGTTAATTTTATCATTTACCTGCCGTTCTTGACCAGGTGGCAGGCAACCCGGTGATCCGGTTCAACTTCTTTCAGTACAGGCGCTTTATTCCGGCAGATGCCTTCCGCCTCCGGGCAGCGGGTGTTGAATTTGCAGCCCTCGGGAGGGTTGGCGGGACTGGGGATATTGCCCTTGAGGATTATTTTTTCTCTTTTCTCTCCTGGGTCGGGTACGGGGATAGCGGCAAGCAGGGCCCTGGTGTAGGGGTGAAGGGGACTGGTAAACATGCTGTCCACTTTCGCAACCTCTACCAGGTTGCCCAGGTACATTACCCCGACCCGGTTGCTAATGTGTCTGACCACGCTGAGATCATGTGAAATAAAAAGGTAGGTCAACCCCATTTCTTCCTGGAGGTCCAGCAACAGGTTCAGGATTTGCGATTGGATGGAAACATCCAACGCTGAAACAGGTTCGTCACAAACGATAAATTCTGGATTGAGGGCCAGGGCCCTGGCGATACCGATCCTCTGGCGCTGCCCTCCACTAAACTCATGCGGGTACCTTCTTAAGTGATGGGGTTGGAGGCCGCATTTTTCTATCGTATCGCGGACCCGGGAAGACCGACCTTTGCCATTGACCAGATTATGTTCTTTAAGGGCCTCACCGACTAGATCAGAAACGGTAAGCCTTGGGTTTAAAGAGCTGTAAGGGTCCTGGAATATGATCTGCATCTCCTGCCTCAATCTGGTTAATTCCCGCCGGTTCAGTTCAAAGATATTCTTGCCGTTATAGAAAACATCACCACCGGATTTATCAAGAAGGCGCAGGATGGTTCGTCCCACAGTTGATTTGCCGCAGCCTGATTCTCCGACCAGGCCGAAAGTTTCTCCCTTCTTGATCTCAAAACTGATATCATCAACGGCCTGGACCCAGCCGACAACCCTTTTCAGGATACCACCCCAGATGGGAAAATATTTTTTCAGGTTTCTGACATCCATCGCAAGGTTATTTGCAGCCATTACTGCACCTCCTCAAGGTCAGTATGCAGAAAGCAGCGGGCCAGGTGACCGCTGTCTACTTCTGCCAGGGCCGGCACTTTTGTTGAGCAGATGTCCATAACATAGTCGCAGCGGGGGTGAAAAGCGCATCCCGGGGGAGTGTTAAGGGGGCTTGGGACTGAACCCCTGACAACTGCCAGGCGTGGTTTTTTCGTTTTTACGTCTGGAATGGAACTTTTCAGGCCAATGGTGTATGGATGCTTTGGATTTTGAAAAATTGTGTAGACATCCGCTTGCTCTACTACCCGCCCTGCATACATCACTACTACCTGGTCGGACATTTCGGCTATAACGCCCAGGTCGTGAGTAATCAGGATGATCCCGGTATTAAACTCTTCTTTAAGGTCGTTGATTAAATCCAAAATCTGGGCCTGGATGGTAACATCCAGGGCGGTGGTCGGCTCATCGGCAATCAAAAGCTTGGGATAGCAGGCCAGGGCCATGGCTATCATGGCTCTTTGCCGCATTCCGCCACTGAGCTGGTGCGGGTATTCATCGACCACTTTTTCCGCTCGTGGGACCCTGACCCTTTCCAGGGCTTCAACGGCTTGTTCCCGGGCTTCCCTGGGAGAATAGCGCCTGTGCAGAATCAACGCTTCCACGATTTGGTCGCCAACCGTATAAACCGGGTTAAGTGAGGTCATGGGTTCCTGGAAGATCATCGAGATTTCATTGCCCCTGATCCTGCGCATTTTGCTTTCCGGATAAGTTAAAAGATCTTCATTGTTAAAAAGGATTCTTCCTCTTTCGATCCGGCCCGGAGGTCTGGGGATAAGGCCCATGATGGACATGGAGGTAATGCTTTTTCCGCAGCCTGATTCTCCCACGATGCCAACGGTTTGTTTTCTGTGCACAGAAAAATCGACCCCATCAACCGCCCGGACGACGCCGTCTTCGGTGTAGAAGTAGGTTTTTAGATTTTCGACTTTCAATAAACTGTTATCCAATCCGGGCCCTCCTTTATTCTTTCAGCCGGGGATCAAGAGCATCCCTGAGAGCATCGCCGACCAGGTTTAAACTCATTACAGCGATAAAGATACTGATGCCCGGCGGAATCCACAACCACCACCGGTTCTGAAGGACATACATCGACTGGGCCGCCCGGAGCATGTTGCCCCAGGTGGGGGTGGGCGGGTTGACGCCCATGCCCAGGAAGCTTAAAGCGGCTTCCAGGATAATGGCGGTGGCGATTCCCAGGGTTCCGGCCACGATGATCGGGGCCATGGTGTTGGGCAGCAGATGCCGGAAAATCTGGTTCCTGTCCTTAATGCCGAGCGCCCTTGCTGCTTCCATGAACTCCTGTTCTTTTAGTGACAATATCTCACCCCTGACCAGGCGGGCCAGGCTGGGCCAGCCCAGGATGCCGATGACCAGCATGATGTTGAACATATGGGCGCCGAATATGGCTACCATGGTTATAGCCAGGGGTAAAAACGGCATAGACATAAAGACATCGGCGATGCGCATAATTATATTGTCCACTGTTCCGCCGTAATAGCCTGCCACTCCACCGGAGATGGTGCCGATTAAAATAATCAGGGAGGTGGACACCAGGCCTACGGTCAGAGAAATACGCCCGGCATACAGGATCCTGGTCAGGGTGTCCCTGCCCATGTTGTCCGTTCCGAGGAGGTGCTCGCTGTCCGGCGGGGCATTGGTATTAAGAACATTGGTTTCATTCCACTCATAGGGGGTTAAATAGGGGGCAAAAATAGCTCCCAGGATTAAAAGAAAGAGGATGGCAAATCCCAGCATGGCCAGCTTGTTTTTTCTCAACCTGCGCCAGACAATTTTGCCGGGGGTCAGGATCTCTTCCGATAAGGCAGCATCATCGGTTAATGCTGTATATTTTAGTTTATTTTTGTTTTCAGCCAAAACAGTCATCCCCCTGTGAGAAGTGATCTCCCCGCTCAAAAAAAGCTAAAAAAGATCAGTCATACCTGATGCGAGGATCCACGTAAGCATAAGCGATATCGGCCAAAAGGTTGCCCAGTATAATCAAGAAAGCCAAAAACATGTTGATACCCATCAGCAGGGGGTAGTCCCTGCTGTAGACAGCGCTCAGCATCAGGGTGCCCATCCCGGGCCAGCCGAAAACCTGCTCGGTGATAACCGCCCCGGAGAACAGCACCGGCAGCTGGAAGCCCATTAAGGTAATAATCGGGATCATGGCATTCCTTAACGCATGCTTGTAAATTACTACCCGCTCCTTCAGGCCCTTGGCCCGGGCCGTCCTGATATAATCCTGGCGGATCACTTCCAGCATGCTTGAGCGGGTGTAACGCATGAACTGGGCGGTAGAACTGAGGCCCAAAACGATCATGGGCAAGATCATGTGTCGCAGGATATCGATAGCCTGCCAGAAAGGAGTATATTCCACACCTGCTGTTGTCATTCCCGAGATGGGCAGCCAGCCCAGCCTGAGGCCGACGATAAACATCAACAGCAGCCCGAAGAAAAAGTTTGGTATTGATATGCCGATAAAGGCAAAAGTGGTTAACGAGTAATCAATATTTGAATACTGCCTGGTGGCTGATATGATTCCGGCCGGAATGGCAACAATAAGGCTCAGGATGAGAGAGGAGAAAGCAAGCAGGAACGTGGGGAACAGCCTGTGGCCAATGGCATCGGTTACGGGAACCCTGAGCTCGAAAGAAACACCCAGGTCTCCCTGCAGCAAGCTCCCCAGCCAGTCGAAATACTGCTCGACGGGGTGCCTGTGAACGCCCATCGATTCGGCGATCCGCTCGATTTGTTCCACGGTCATTCCCGGCTGGGCATAGAACTGGGCCAGGGGATTGCCAGGTGCCATCTGAAAAATGGCAAACAATAATATGCTGACCCCAAAAAGAAGGATGGGGAACTGCAGCAGCAGTCGCCGCAAAATAAATTTACCCACGTTACTTCCTCCTCAGCATGTTACCAAACTGCGTTAATAGCCCCGGGGCGGGAACCGGTTGACGGCAATCCCGCCCGGGGCAAGCCGAATTTAGCCTTGAAAAAGGCATAATCCGGGTTTTTCTTTAGTAGTCTACCGAGATTTCATGAGCATTCCAGGTCCAGCTCTGGAATTCAGAGGGGTTGAAGTTGTTAACGCGATCATTTACCCCGAAGTGTTCTTCCCTGAAGTAGACAAACAGGTACGGAAGATCTTCATTTAACTTCTTGAAGAGCTCTTCGTAGATTTCTTCTCTTTCTTCCCGGTCAAAAGTCTCCCGGCCTTCTTCCATCAGCTCTTCCACGGTTTCGTTGTGATACTGACCGGAATTAAATTCGCCCGGGTCAGTCCTCTCTACGCTAAAGGTGTCATAGGGATCCGGATCAGCGCGCAGGCTCCAGGCCATGTTGAAGAGATCGAATTCCTGCTCCACTGTGACTCTTTCCTGGAGCGTAGTGAATTCGGACATGTCAATATTCAGCTTAATACCCAGGTCTTCCCAGTTATCCTGGGCCATGACCGGCATTTCCTGTGACCAGGCGGCATCGTCGTAGGTTTCGTAAGTTAACTCGATCGGTTCACCATCTTCGTCTAACCGCCACTGATCATCCTCGCACCATTCGTCATAGCCGGCGTCATCCAGGAGTTCGTGAGCTTTGTCGGGGATCGTATTCATAATGCTCAAAGGCATCATCACCCGGGTATGCCCAGGAAGCCGGGGCTACCGGTGCATGAGCCGGGGAGCCGAGACCTTCAAAGAAGGAGTCGATCCAGTCAACCCTCTGGAAGCCATACATCAGGGCCTGCCTGACTTTCTGGTTTTCAAGGACCGGGTGTTCATGGTGAATGCCTATATAGGAATAGCCGTTGTTCATGTGGGAATGGATATAGGCATGTTCGATTTCTTCCATCATGGCAACATCTTCCGGTGTTTCAGTGTAGTCTACTGCATCGATACCGCCGGCGTCCAGTTCTGGAATGTTGGCATCCATCGGGACTTCTTCCAGGATCAGATCATCAATCTCTGGAGCTCCGAGGAAATAGTTTTCGAAAGCGGTCAGTTCGACCCTTTCATCAGGAGAGTACCCGGCGAACTCGAAAGGACCGCTGCCCACCGGATCAGTGTTCAGGGCTACAAAATGATCATCATAGGCTTCTTCATCGTCAAAATCCCATTCATAGTAGTGTTTGGGCATGATCGGCAGGTTCAGGTCGAGCTGCTGTAATTCCGGCGCCAGGGGCTCTTCAGTTTGCACTTCGATAGTGTAGGGATCAACAACTGTGATTCCTTCAATTTCATCAGTTTCCCCGGCGCGGAAATCTTCAGCACCGATTATATTTTCAACATAACCCCCACGCGGGCCGTCATACTGCGGGTGAGCGTGGGCATACCAGGTAAATTCTACGTCTTCTGCGGTCAATTCTTCGCCGTCATGAAATTCTACACCTTCACGCAGATAATAGGTGTAGGTCAATTCCTCTTCATCAAATTCAACCTCTTCGGCCAGTGACCGGTGGTCCGTGGTCAGGGTGCCGTCGTCTTCAACTGAAAGCAAGGTGTCGAAGATCAACTCATTGACCCAGGCGTCATAAACGGTGGCATACAGGGCCGGGTTGAAAATGCCGCTGTGCTCATGGGTCCCAAAGATGAAGGTGTTGTCGCGCTGTTCAATAGCCGGATTAACTACTTCCGGGTCTTCTTCTACAACCTCTTCCTCCGGTGGTTCACAGCCTGCCAGGGCAAATGATCCCACCAGCACCAGGAAAACTACAAACAAGCCAAGGCTTTTTTTCCACATTCTTAAACCCCCTTAAAAGATTTGGTGTATTTTGTTCTTGAGAAGAATTAACGATTGGTTATCCCCTCAAATACCACCCCCTAAAGCTTTTTCAAACATAAAGGAATAGGATAAAATAATTTAATTGTCTATACTAAATTTAAGTACTTCCTGTAGCAACTTCTAAGAATCATAATAATTCTCCTGCGACAAACAGTAAATATTCTGTAAATAATAATTAAATTTACTATAAAAATAAAGTAGTATGGAATAATATGATTTTGATGTTAAATAAAATCGGGGTTTTAAGTAAGTATTAAATTTTAGATTAAAAAGTGAAGCAGGTTTGATATTAACATAGACCGGATGATGACAGGCAGGTGTTGAAAATATTCCGGCTTTACGTTGCCCCCGCTTAAATAAACAAGGTCTGTTTTTCGCTTTTCTGCAGGGGATCTGCCTGTTAGCCTTGAATAATTGTTTCAGCATGATATGTGGAATGATACGCGGAGGTTGAAGCATAGTGAAAAATGAAGACTTAAATACCTGTTTGACAGGTATGAAACCACTTTCACTGCCTGGCAGTGAAGAAAAGCCGGCAGAGTCTGAAGAGAAGCGTAACAGAGATAAACGTTTCCCCGGCATCCTGGAGGAGGGCCTGGTTTATAGCTGTGCCGGGCCCAGGATCGATCCCGATAAAGCCTGATCGGGCCAAGTGATGAACCATGATTGGTGAGGTGAAAATGATGAACCACAAAGATGATTTGCTAGAGCAATACAAGGCTCAACATCAGGAGTCGGCGCAGTGGCATGAACGGGGCAAAAAAGTCTTTACATCAGAAGGCGCCACCCACTTTGCCCGTATCTTTAATCCCTACCGGCCATATATAAGTCATGCCGATGGGGTTAAAAAGTGGGATTTAGATGGCAATGCGTACATCGATTATGTCCTCGGGCATGGAGCGCTGCTGCTAGGGCACAACCACCGGGATGTTGTCAGCGCTGTGCAGGAACAGATAGCCAGGGGAGTCCTTTTTGGAGAAAACCATACCCTGGAAGTAGAGTGGGCAGAGTTGATCCAGCAGATGATGCCGGGCGCTGAAAGGGTCTTGTTTTTTCCCTGCGGAAATGAGGCCAACATGATGGCCGTAAGGTTGGCCCGGGTGTACACCGGGCGAAACAGGGTGCTGCGTTTTGAGAAACATTACCACGGCTGGTCTGACGAACTGGCTTCTCCGGCAGAATCTGGAGTCAATCATGATCAGGTAACCATTATTCCTCAAAACGATCCAGGCAGGCTTGAAGAAGAACTGTCCAGTGAAAAGTATGCTGTCTTATTCACCGAAGCAGGTGGTGCGTTCCTGGGCGGTCGAACCCCAATAGATCCAGAATTCGTAAGGCAAATTCCTGAAATGACTAAAAAATATAGGACTGTATGGGTCCTTGATGAAGTTGTTACCGGGTTCAGGGTTGCTCCGGGAGGATGGCAGTCATTAACCGGGGTAAAACCCGATCTTACTTCCCTGGGCAAGTGTCTCGGTGGGGGGGTGAGCGCCGGCGCTTTAGTGGGCAGGCCGGAAATTTTTGAACCCTTACGGCCGGGCGGGGTTCCCGGCAGACAGGTAATGCATGGCGGAACCTGGAATGCTAATCCCTTGACAGCTGCTGCCGGTATCGCAGCCTGCAGGTTGTTGAAAACCGGTGAGCCCCAGCAAAAAGCAGCTGAAGCAGCCGCTTATCTGCGCCGGGAGGGCAATAAAATACTTAAACAGAAAGGTATCAGCGGGGCTTTTTACGGTAAATCATCTATTGCTTATTTATACCTCGGACCAGTTGATTCGGAGCCCGCCGATGATACTTTGCCGCCGGTGAAAGATCCGGGCAGGCTTACCGATCCAGACGCCCTGCCGGTCTACAACCGCCTTCTGCTCCACCTTCTTTATCGCGGTATTTCCAACTTGTTGGGCTCCATATTTATCTTTTCTGTCTACCATACCATTGAAACAGTCGACCAGACCCTGCAGGCTTTAGATGAATCTCTGCAGGCTATGGTTGATGAGGGAACCCTTAAAGCCGGAGAATAATTTTTTTATACTTTTAGCATTGCGAAAAGCTAGGTCAGTTCAGTATTCCGGTAGCATGATTTTATTTTCTCTTATTATATAATAACTTGCTTTGAATTTTGTGTTGTAAAAAAAACTGCCATATTATAAAGTATATACAAGGAATTCTGAAAAGTTTGACGAAGTAAAGCTTAAAGTTTGCGCAAAAAGGTTTGGAATATTTCCGATCCAACAGGTTGAGGTATGTTTGCTTGTGTGGAAAATGGCAAAACTTTAGCAGAAATAAAAACAGTTTGTCAGGCCTTAAACTTTACAACACTGGAGTGATTTCATGTTCGACATCGGGATGTATATCAACGCAATCATATTCATTGGGATTGTCTTGGTTACTTTTGTTGGAGTTTATATTTTTTTTGTCAGAAATTTTTTTAAGGATTAGCAAGATATTTGTAGCTGGTTGCCGGAGAAGAAGTTCTTATAATATCCGATCAGTGCTCTTCCATGTAACGAACAGGGTTAACCGGTGAGCCCTTGTAATGCACTTCATAATGAAGGTGCGTCCCCGTGGTGCGTCCAGATGCTCCCATGTAACCGATAGTTTCTCCCTTTTCTACCCTGTCCCCTTTACTGACAGCAAAATTGGCCAGGTGGGCATAATAGGTTTTATAGCCGTAACCGTGATCGATAATCAGCAGGTTACCCAGGCTGCCGCGGTAACCCGAAAAAGAAACTTCGCCCTGGGCAGCAGCCCGGATTCTTGAACCGTGTGAACCGGCTATGTCTACCCCGGTATGAAACTGGTAACCGCTGCCGTAAGGGATATTTCTTGCTCCAAACCCGGAAGTTATACGGCCTCTGGCCGGCCATAGAGACGGCTTAGATTCGATCTCTTCCAGCTTGGATTCAATTTTGCCGATGTAATCTTCAACTTTATCCAGGGTGTCAAGTTGCTCCGGTATGATGTAATGCAGGGTAGTTAAATTATCTATGGCTCGTTCAAGAACCAGACCTGATGTAGAAGAGAGTGCGCTGACATCTTTTGTTATGGAATAATTTGGTTCCGGGTGCTCGGGTATGGTTTGATAATTATAGGTGACGGCGCTGTTAAATGAATTAGAAGGTGTTGATTCACGCTCAGGGAGAGCTACTTCCGCTGAAAATAAGTAAGTTCGGTTTTCCTGAACTTTCTTTTGTAAACTATCCATGTCTTCAAGGATTTCAACATCGTCAATTTTTTTTGTGATGTTTTCAATTAAATAATCCAGTTCTTCTATCTCATTCATAGCCTGCTCGGTTTCTATGGCAAGTGCATCAATTTCTTCCTGCTGGGCCCGGTTTAACTGCCGCAAATGCTCGAGCTGACTGGCTTCTGCTGCAGCTTTCAGGTATGAATAACCCAGGAAACTAAATCCGACTGCAGCCAAAGTTAAACCGACGGCTGCTATCTGGACAGCATAAAGGGGAATTTTTAAACTGAAAGTAGCTTCCTCAGAATGGGGAATGACCATGAATGTAAAGCAGCGTCTTTGCTTCTCAGATGCCATATTATCTATCAGCCCTTATATTAAAAATTGTTATAAGCATCTGTTCCTTTAACGATGGCATATAACATCATAAGGGCTGCCTCCAGGTGAACCAGTTTTAAATAAAGCACTATTTTCGTTTAACTTACTGCTAATAGGGGAAACTAAAATACTTTAACCCTTAGTATATAACTTGAATATTACAAGATTATTACATTATTTATTATATGCCTTAAATCTCCAATCAAAAGGCCTGTCCAGGAAATAGATATGACCAAAAACTACATTTTGTGGTATTTTATAAGAAGGGAAAATTATGCGAGTTGTGTTTAATTATAAAATACAGATCCGGGAGACAGCTACATGGACAAAGCCGAAAACAAGGAATGCCCTTTCTGCAGGGAACTGGTTAAGACTAAAGCTATCAAGTGCAGGTACTGCCGTTCCCGTCTTGATGAAGCGGTTTTTAGGCAGGCAAGCTCCTTAAAGGATGGACCGGAGCCTGCTGCCAGGATCAAAAAACCATTTTTAAGACGGATATTTGTTCCGATGGTGTTAATGCTGGTTACCGCACTGGTGATAATTACTTTTAGTGGCGCCTCATTAACTGGCGGGAGCATCGACGTCGATGAAACAGGGCCGGATTCCTGGCTGCTTGAAGAAGAACCAGCACGTCCGACAAACGGCTCAGAAGCGGGATCGGACCCTGCTTTACTACCGGTTACACAGGAAAGCATTGTTAACAAATACAATCCTAAATTTGCCGCCCTGGAAGATCAAATTGAAACTGAACTGAGGACCCTCTTCAATAATGCCCTCAAAGAATATGAACAGGGTAGTGGCGGGCTTATTTTCCAGCTGCAGCTGGTAAATAAATATATGAAAGAGATTCAAAAAGTGGAAGATCGTGCCGATGTGATTTTTTACAACCTCCTCGATCAAATGAGCGACGAATTAAAAAGCCACAGTTTGCCAACCGACATTATTACTGAAATTGAGGCGGACTACAAAAGGGACAAACAGGCTAAAAAACGGGAACTAACCAATTTCCTGTCCGATTGGAGCAACTGGTAGGACCTGCTTGGGGGGGATAGCTTGGCGAAATCCGGTGAAAGAGCGGTAAGGAGCTACCTGGAAGGTAAAGGGTTGAAGGTAGTTAAAATACCGGAAGGGGATATTAAAACCGTTGATTTCGAAGTTTATTCCGGAGCTGACCTGGTTTGCTGCCTTGAAGAAAAGACGCTTGAACTTATGCCTTTGGCCTGGAAAAACATTGACCCAATCTACAATTCTATTGCCAGGCATATTTATGAAGCCATTAAGCAATTTAAAAGCGCAAATCCAAACCGGGTTGTGCCCAATGTTTTAGCCTTGACTAACATGGATCCGGGCAGGGGCATCAATGATCTATTTATTACTTTAACTGGGCACGTAATTACCAGTTCCGGTAAAATACGCCGCATTCAAAATATGGTCCGCTTGGAAAACGACTTGCCCGTGATCGACTTGTACCTCTGGTTTGATCAGGACCGGTTAAACGGTCATATCTACGATGAAAAAGATTTATTTAAGTTGGAGAAACTTTTAAGGATCCTGGATCTTGGTGAATAGAACATTGAAACCAGGTTTTGATCGGTTTTTATAACGGTGTTAACCAGGATCATTTTGTAAGAATCCTGGTCAAATCTTTTTATAAATTTGCTTATAGTATGGAGGCATACTGAAAATCATGTCGAATACTTTTGGGGGTAAGAGGTAAATAGAAAACAAAAGCGCTGAGGAAGGTTTATGGATAACATAACTAAAAACCAGATAGAATCAATACTTGAATGTATTCGGATGTTTAATGCTCAACTGGAAAGAGGCGAGTTATTGTCTCTTGTTCTTAAAAAGTCCATGGAAGTTGTCGGATCGGAAGCAGGAACACTCTGGTTATTAATGGAAGACAATCGCCTGGTGCCGGTTGAAGTGCAGGGCGTAAAAAAAGAATTGATGCAAAATTTATCATTAAAGAATGGCGAAGGCCTGGCGGGTAAAGTTGTGACAAACGGTAAACCGGTTATGGTCGATAATGTTAAGAGCGAGCCCTGTTGGGCATATCATTTTGATGAGGTGACGGGATTTAAAACAAAGTCTATCCTCTGTATCCCACTAAAGGTGGAAAACAAAACCATCGGTTGCCTCGAACTGGTAAACAAACCTGATAATGGGAACTTCACGCCAAATGACATGGAAATGATCATGTATTTTGCCGGTCATATGGCAGTGACTCTTGAAAACAGCAGGTTGTATAGTGAAAACAAGCAGCTTCTTGAAAGCATAGCATATGTTTTGATTTCTGCTCTTGATGCGCGGGAACCATTTGCGCGGAAACACTCTGAAAATGTAACTAATATTTCTTTAAGAATTGGTAATAAGCTTGGATTATCGACGGAAGATTTAAAAGTCCTTGAATGGACAGCCCTGTTACACGATGTGGGAAAAATTGGCATTAATGACTCCGTATTATTGCAACCCGGGTCATTAAGTAATGAAGAGTGGGAAATCATTAAGAAGCACCCGGATATTGGTTTCAAGATACTAAAAAAAGTTAAACCAGCCCATTTTGCTGATAAGATTAGCGAAGGGGTATTGTATCATCATGAACGCTATGATGGTAAAGGTTATCCAACAGGGTTGAAGCAGGATCAGATACCCATATTTTCCAGGATTGTCAGCATAGCCGATGCTTTTGATGCCATTACTTCGGATCGCCCCTATCGAAAAAAGGCCAGCATGAAAAAAGCCCTGGAAGAAATAGAAAAATGTAGTGGTTATCAGTTTGATCCTGCAATTACGCAAGTGTTCTTTGAAGTGGCAAAAGAGTTTAAATGATAAATAGATAAAACCTGTCAAAATTAATGAAAAAATGCAAAAAATAAATTGACATTATTCCCAAGTATAGTATACTATTAAATAAGACCATGAAAATCGATAAAGGCAAGCCTGGCTTAAGCCAGGGGCGCAAAACCAGAGGGTTGGGGCCGTTTCTCAGGCTTCAATAACCGGTTGCCGAAAGTTTATGGTATATGGGAGCAGTATTGTGAAATAAGCCTGTATCCTTTCGCAGCCGGATGCAGGCTTTTCAACGCAGATGTGATTGGTTATACCCGGAGTTTTGGGGGTTATATGATGTATTGCCTTTGGACTAAATATCCAGCTTGGAAATCACTGTGCTTGCTGGCGATAACGCTGGTTTTATTATCGTTACTTGTAAGTTCTGCTTACGGCGATGAAGACTTAACAGGCGAAGCAGAAGAAACTTTAATTGAACAAAACAACCATCTGGATTATGATACAACAAATGTTATAGCCAGTTATGATAAAGTGGCTAATGCTGAATTGAAGGCAGCCCCTGTTTTAAAAGACTCTCTTCCCAGGCTTACTCCTTTGAGAGGAGAGGTAATTCTTCATTCACCGACCGGTAAACAACATGTGGTATTAGATCAACCTGCAGTTAAGCTGGGCTCCATTATCATTACCGGACCGGATAGTATGGCCGAGCTAAACTGGTCTGATGGTTCAAGTATTCTGATTGGCGCTGATACAAGGCTGGCGGTTGTTAATTCTCAAGAGAAAGTATTGGATTGCGCAATCAATTCCCAGGGAGATATTGATAAACTGAGCATTTTGGGCCCAAATGCAAGCGCCGACAATTATAACGAGTTACAGTTACATCAAGTCAGGCTGATATTGCAGAAAGGAACAATTTACGGCGAGCTGGTTCCTCTGGAGCAGGACGAAGATGAAGAGGAATTTGGGCCCGTTAATCCCGACAACAAGGTCCGCATGGAAATTGAAATGCCCTGGGGAGTTGCAGGGATCAGGGGTACAGTTTGGATGAATGCTGTAAAAGAGGACAGAGAGATTACCACTGTTTTATCAGGTGAAGTTACTGTAACGGCTGCCGGCGTCAGTGTTTTGGTGAAACCAGGTCAGGCTGCTCAAGTTGTAGGTGAAAAATCAAAACCTGATAAACCATCTGAAATGATGCCGGATGAATTTGAGAATTGGCGGGATGCCAGGGAGTGGCTGAATAAGGTGGTGCCTGCTGAAGATAGCCGGGTTCAAGAAGTAATTGAAAAGCTTGAAAAGAATTCGAATAACAATGGTTCATCATCAAATCAGCCTGAGACTGATTCTGAACAGAGCGACAATACCCCCGGGCAAAGCGGCGATGCCCCGGGCAGAGCGGTGATACTCCAGGGCAAAGCGGCGATGCTCCCGGGCAGAGCGGTGATACCCCAGGACAAAGTGGCAATGCTCCCGGGCAGAGCGGCGATACACCAGGGCAGAGCGGCAGCGCTCCCGGACAAAGCGGCAATACACCAGGACAAAGCGGCGATGCTCCCGGTCAGAGCGGCAGCGCTCCCGGGCAGAATTAGCAAAGTAAATGAAAACGAACTGGATTAATAAGATCAAAGCGATTATTGTTCCACTGCTTATTGGAATGATAATCGCTTTATTGTCTTTCTCCGGATTGTTTAAACAGGCAGAGCTTGGTCTTTATGATATATTTTTTCGTATTAGGGGAGACACACAACCCGGCTCGAATATTGTTATTGTGGCTATTGACGAAAAGTCTATTGCCGAAATAGGACCCCTGCCCTGGCCCCGAAAGTATCACGCCAGATTACTTGAAGATATTTCAGAAGCTGAAGTAGTGGCTTTTGACCTGCTTTTTGATTTTCCAGCTGAAAGTAAAGATGATCAGCTTTTTCTTAATGCCCTTAAAGAAAACGGAAACAGCGTTCTGGCTTCAATGTTTACCTACAAATCAGATGAAAACAATGACTGGTTTCAACAGATCAGGTTGCCATATGAAGAACTGCGGCACGGCGCAGCCGAAACAGGTTTTATTAATGTGCCGGTGGATAAGGGTAATGTTATACGTAGAATCACTGTAGTCGATACCAACTATTATACTAAACCTTACCCATCTTTTAGCCTGGCTACTGCGCTGCGTTATTATGGTTTGGGTGCCGACTCACTTGAAATTAAAGGCAACAGACTGGTTACGCCAGAATGGGAAATCGCGCTGGACAGCTCTAATCAAATATTAATTAATTTTTGGGGGCCTGGCAAAACCTTTCCAACTTACAGCTATAAAGATGTCCTTTCCGGTGAATATGCTCCCGATTATTGGTCAGGCAAGGTGGTCTTAGTAGGGGTTACTTCTCCGGTAATGATGGACTATTTCGAAAACCCATTCACTCTCGATAATATGATCATGTCTGGCTCACTGCCGGCTGCAGGAGTAGAAATTCATGCATCAGCCGTTAAAACCATTGTTAATTCCAGTTACTACCAGGCGGCGCCCTGGTATGTAAACTTATTAATGTTGCTTGCGATATGGTTACTTTCTATGAATATGGCCAGAAAATTTTTACCCTGGCCGGCTGNGGCCTCTGCTATTATTTTGGGNCTTCTTACTTTTACTGCNTATTATTTATTCTGGCTTGAAAAACAGCTTTGGTTCAATCTTTTTGCGGCCCTTTTCGTCATAGTGGGAACTTATTCTGGAATAATGGTTGAAAATTTTGTCCATGCTGAACGAGAGCGTCGGTGGATTAGAGATACGTTTTCCCGTTATGTCTCTTCTGACTATGTTCAGGAATTGGTCCAAAACCCTGGAAAAATAAGGCTTGGTGGAGAAAAAAGGATGTTAACTGTCCTTTTTGCCGATCTTAGAAATTTTACCGCTTTTTGTGAACAGGAGAAGCCTGAATTTGTAATAAGCCGGCTCAATGAGTTTTTCAGGGCCATGACAGATATAGTTTTCAAGTATGAAGGGACCCTGGATAAGTTTAATGGGGATGGGTTTATGGCCTTTTTTGGAGCGCCGGTTTACAGTGATAAACATGCTGATAACGGTGTTAAAGCCTCCATGGCAATGATAAAAAAGATGGATGAGCTAAATATGAGATGGGCAGGTAATGGATATACATTACAACTGGGCATAGGCTTAAATAGCGGTTCTGTAATTGTTGGAAATATCGGAAGTGAAAAAAGGATGGATTATACTGTAATCGGACGGGTTGTTAACCTGGCTTCAAAACTGGAAAACTTGAATAAAGAATACGGGACTGATATTTTGATTGGCGAAGAAACGATAAACAGGCTTGTTTCAAAAACACTTTTAGAAGAGGCAAGTATTAAAGAACTGGGGCATATAACGGTTCCTGGGCTGGCAGGTTTAACCAAAGTTTTTACATTCAGCAGCACAGGAAGCGAGGAGTAACCGCTGCATTTTGGTTTCTTGCAAAAACCCACGAAAACATATATTCATGCTTCAGCAGGTAAAAAACTCTTTAATGATTAATGCGCCGATAAAAATATAAATAATATATATCAATAACTTCCAAAAACCCTTTAAAATCAGTGGTGCGGGCGAGAGGATTTGAACCTCCAAGGGATGACTCC
>SL_8KL_010_SEDDRAFT_10001480_pt1 | contig 20355 bp, 16 predicted proteins | sample SodLakKL_010_SED_4_FD_11160 | JGI IMG/M metagenome (IMG submission 11160)
CATAAGCATCCAGCACATGGTCCACGATCACCTTCCTGGCATCGAATGGCGGGGCACTCAGCTCAGCATCGTCAATGTCATCGCCAACCACCAGGGAAAGGTCTGTATCATCTCCCGGCAACTCAGCCTGGGGCTCATCCGCGCCAAGCACATCATTAGTACCGGCAAATATCAAGACAGCCAGCACCATAATATAGGTGACAAATGGGTAGTGTGCACTTTTTTGCTTATCGGCTATATTCATGATCACATCGTCTTGGTGATACAAAAGCCCCCTTGCGTTAATGGCTTTCAGAACCGGGATACCTTATGATCTTTTCAGATCACGGTACAGGTAAATGACTTCAAATACAGTAAACGCAAAATAGAACACAAAAAATGTGACAACAAAAACAAGGGCATCTTCCGGGAACGCAAATGCATAAAACACGATTGCCAGGAGATAAGTTATGAACCTGAACACCGTAACTACAAGAAACACATCGGTGAAACGACGGCCCGATCTTACGCCCAGAAGATGAACAATATATTTTGAAAATAGTACAAGCAGGTAGAAAAAGGGCACAAATGCCCAAAAAACATCAGAAACCCAGTGTACAGGTGCCAGCCACACAAACAGGAGGTATGCCAGCAAAAGCATAACTGCAAAAATGGTCAACTGTTCCGTAAACCGGCGGATATTCATTTGGGTTTTTCTGTTTTGGCCTGCGGGGCTTCCCTGTCCATGGAGCAGGTACCGGAAAACTTTGCCCCGGGCTCAATGGACAGCCTGTTCGTGACAATATCACCGAGAAACGTAGCAGAAGCCTTCAGTGTCAACAATTCAGTCACGTCCGCCTTTCCCTGCACCTTCCCGGAAAAATCGGCATTCTTACAAAAGAGATCTCCTTCAACCATGCCGGTATCACCGATCACGACCTTACCCTCTGAATGAACCTCTCCGATGATCTTCCCGTCAATCCGGACATCCCCTTTTGACTGAATCTCCCCTTTGATTACAGTGCCTTTACCAACCAGGTTTATTGCTGTGTGATCAGGTTCTTGCTGTCTTGCCATGCTGCTGTTTTTCTTAAAAAATTAAACATTATTTCCTACGCAAATGCGTAATACATCAAAACAAATGTAACAAAAAAAGGAAACCGATGTAGTCTTTTACTCCTGCACATAATAATACCGGAAAAAGGTTCGGTAAGCCTCCAATTCTTTATCCTGATAAAGCACGGGATAGTTGTCCACCGATATTACAAAGCTTTCCATTTCCCCCGTTCGGCTTTCACTGATCACCTCAGTCCCATGCAGCTCCTCCAGGTATGCCAGGCTGCTCTCCTTACCCGGGAAGTTGGTCACCGTGATCAGCTGTTTTCCATCCTCAAAATAGACATTGCTTACGGAAAGTCCGTCTTCTTCACGGGTCTGGTTATTGAATTCCGCCAGTGCATCGTTCAGCGAAGCCGGATCTTCCTGATCCGTATTCAGCACAACCACAAAGAAATGTATCTGTTCCGGATCAAAGGTGTAAGGAGAATCCACCGGAGCCTCCCCCCTTCTTTCCCGCTCAGGCACCTCTGCAGACCCTGATGCGGCAGTTCTTTCAGGTGAATCAAGCGAAGCAAGCAGTAACCGGGCAGGTTCATGCACGGGTGTATCCTCAAACTCAGCCACCACCCTTTCCAGCTCTTCCCGGTACCCGTCACCATCTGTTTTCTGAATCGAGAGGGCATGAAGGTAGGTGAAACGGGCCTTAAGTTCTTTGGAAGCTTCCAATGAGTCAAGTGCCTGGTAATTACGGCGAACCACTTCGTGCCTTCCGGAAAAAAAAGCATCGTAGCTCTCACGGTACAGGCGATCAGCAGCACTTTGCCGCTGACGGATTTGCTCCCCGTATTCAGGATCGGAAAGCATCCGGGCCAGCTCACTGTCAGGATAGGTCGTCACAAGATCGTTCTTTACCTGCTCGGCCCGGTTGTAATCACCTATATCCTGGTAAAGGTTGTAGAGGTAATAATACGCGTGCATTTCCCTTTCTGAGCCGGGGAGGCGCCTTATCAGCTTCTCAAAACTTTCAATCGCACTCTCCCTGTCACGCAGATGGTCTTTGAACATAATGGCTTTCTGGTAGAAGGCCTGCATCATCCGGCGTTTGGAAGCAAGCATCTGTGCTTCCGTATTGGGGATATTCGCAAGGTAGGCATCCTTGTCATATATATCCTCTACCGCACCAGGGTCACCGTTATCCATATCGTCCCAGTCTTCCTCCATATCAAAAGATGCCATCATTTGCATATTGCTGATCCGCCAGTAATCCTCCAGGGGCCGGTCACCATAACGACCAAAAAACTCATCGCGGCCACGACTCATGGCGCTTGAGTTGTAAAAATACCACCCCCCGTCCTGCTGTTGCATCCCGGTCTGCCTGGCCCGCTGACCGGCTTCCTGCATTTCCCTTCTGCGTTCACGTTCTGTCTCCTCTTCAAGTCTGTCCTGCTCAAGGATTTCATTGATGATCCCATCCACCACAGCGATCTGTTCAGCATCGGGCAACCCGGCCAGGTACTGCAGTGAATCTTCCCGCTGGATGATCAGCTCATACCCGGAAAGCGCCGAAAGCAATTCCTGGCGCTGACTGATCCGGTCAAAATCCGGGTAGCCGGAAGGCAGGTTGCTGACCGCCTCACTATAGCTCTCACTGGCTTCCAGGTAGTCGCCCCGCTCAAAGAAAATCTCTCCCAGCCGCAGGTGGGCCAACCCCTTCTGCACAGGGTTCTCTTCACTGATTTCGGCAGACTGCCTGAACAATTCCACGGCTTCTTCCTCATTGCCCTCACGCAATGACAGCTGTGCCAGTGCGTAGTATATCTGATCCCTGAACCCGGCAAACCTGTCCTCGTCAAGCAAATCAAAAAGCTCTTCACGAATGCGCCCGCCACCGCCTACGTCAGGGTCATAAGCCATGGCCATCCCGATCCTTGCCTGGAAACGCATCCGGTAACCGGCCCCGCGCATATCCAGTACCCGGGCATACGTTTGCTGGGCTGCCGCGTAATCACCGGAATGTTCGTAAAGCTGAGCATTGATAAAGGTAAGGCGGGCCCGCTCTTCCCGGCTGGCCAAATGGCTCACTGCCATTTCAAGCTGCCGGGCAGCCCGTTGATAGTTTCCCTGCCTGCGATAATAATCAGCATAAGTCATCCTGAACAAGGCAGTACTTTCACCATTCAGCAGATCATTCTGATAGCGACGCTCCAGGGTCTCCAGCATCTGCAGCGCCTGCTCAAACCTTCCCATCTCATGGTAGGCTTTGGCGATCCAGGCCTTTGAATCGTAGCTGCGGTCGGTATCATATTCCCTGATGATGTATTCAAAAGTCAGGATGGCAAGGTTATATTCCTGCCGGAAAAACTGCGAGCGGCCAATAAGGAAGAAAGATTCATCGATCCATTTATTGTGCTCTACTCCGCGGATGTTCATGGAATGTCGTCTGATCACCAGGCTGGCCTTCTCATAAGCCACCTCCATGTTGCCACTGACAGCGGTCCGATCCTGCTCATTGCCATAGCGGAAAATATCCAATACCTCTTCGTAATTGTCGGTATGGTTTTCATTTAACTGATTCAGGGCCTCCTTATAAGCTTCCCGGGCATTGAAATAACCATTGTATTTGGCATTGACGGTATGATACGTTCGATTCACGAATGAATTATTCTGGGTGGAACACCCCCAGAACAAAAGCAGCACAGTGGCCATAAGCCACAAAAAAAGATGCCTCCGGGATTTTATCAGAAGGTTCAGCATGCGGATTTCAAGATTTCACCACAAATATAACTCTCATTTCATGAAATTATTATATGATGTGGTCAGTCATTTCATTAAATCCGGACGGTCGTATCATGTGATGCAGCCTGGAAAAGATTTAACAATCATTAACGACGTAAAGCCCACTGTTCTCCGTTTAAAGCAGGGGCATACATGGCACAATGGCAAATTTTGCATATTGCGGCCAGCGGCTGCCCTAAAATGATTAATTTTGCAGCACAAAAGCCAGGTCCCGGAAATGGACAAAGACAAAACAACACAGCAGAAAAAAAAGGAACACCGCAGCTTCCTGCAGAAGCTCCACAACAAGTATCGTCTTGTGATCATGAACGACGATACCCTGGAGAAAAAACTTACCGTAAAAATGACACGTTTCAATGTGTTCATTTTTACCGGAACTGCTGCTTTATTACTTGTTGTAGCCACCATATACCTGATCGCCTTTACCCCGCTCAGGGAATACATCCCGGGGTATGCAGACTTCAACACCAGGCAGGTGCTTCGCGAGCTTTCACTGCGGACCGACTCCCTGGAAAGGGATCTGAGACAAAAAGACCTTTATATTATGAATATCCGGAATATCGTAGAGGGCCGTGAAATCATGGAGGAAATTCCAGACAGCATTGCCAGTGCAGGTTCTTTACATGTGCAGAACATGCCACGCTCTCGTGAAGATTCCCTGCTGAGGGCCGAGATGGAGGAGCAGTTCCCTTTTGAAGAAGGACAGCTTACCGCAGAAGGAACAGGACAGGGCCAGTCCAACATCCACCTGAGCTTCTTTCCTCCCATCAAAGGGATGGTAAGCCGCCACTTCAACTCCGTCCAGGGGCATTTCGGGGTGGATATAGTAGCAGATTTGGGTGAGGTGATCAAGGCGACCCTTGACGGCACGGTAATCTTTTCCACATGGACACTGGAGACAGGATATACCATTGGCATCCAGCACGAACACAACCTTATATCGGTCTACAAGCACAACAGTGCCCTTCTCAAAGACCAGGGCAGTTTTGTGGAAGCCGGAGAGGCCATTGCCGTAATCGGAGACACCGGTCTTTACTCCACCGGCACACATCTGCATTTTGAATTGTGGTTGAACGGGGTACCCATCAATCCCATGGATTATATAATATTGGAATGACAACGATCAGGCGGAAAAAAATAGCGATACTCGGGTCCACCGGATCTGTCGGGCAACAGGCACTGGAGGTGATCCGGCGCTACCCCGGCCGGTTTTCTGTGGAAATGCTCAGTGCCAGAAACAGCACTTCCCTGCTGATTGAGCAGGCCCTGGAGTTTTCTCCCCGCAACGTCGTCATCGGCAACCCCGATCGCTATACGGAAGTCAGGGATGCCCTTGCATATACTTCCGTGAATGTAGCTACCGGGGAAGAAGCGCTGGAAGAAGCCGCAGCATCACCGGAAACAGATATGGTACTCAGTGCTATGGTGGGAATTTCAGGACTGGGTCCGACCATCAATGCCATCCGGCATGGAAAAGATATTGCCCTGGCCAATAAGGAAACCCTTGTTGTAGCCGGCCACATTATTACCGGAATGGCCGCAGCCAACGGGGTTAAACTCCTGCCTGTCGATTCGGAACATTCCGCCATATACCAGTGCCTGGCCGGGGAAGCGCACAACCCCATAGAGAAGATCTACCTCACCGCCAGCGGCGGCCCATTCAGGGGAATGAGCAGGGAAGCCATGAGAAGTGTTACCCGGGAACAGGCCCTGAGGCATCCGAACTGGGACATGGGGGCCAAGATCACCATCGACTCTGCCTCCATGATGAACAAAGGCCTGGAGGTGATAGAGGCAAAATGGCTGTTTGGCCTGTTGCCCGATCAGATCAGGGTGATCATCCATCCGCAGTCAGTCATTCATTCCGTCGTGCAATTTGAAGACGGTAGCATGAAGGCACAAATGGGGCTGCCTGACATGAAACTCCCCATACAATATGCACTGGGATATCCTGAACGCATCCGGTCACAGTTTGAACGATTCTGCTTTACGGATTACCCCGCACTGACCTTTGAGCAGGTCGATGAGCACTGCTTTCCCTGTATCGGGCTCGCCTACAAGGCCATGGAAAAGGGTGGGAATGCCCCCTGCATAATGAATGCCGCCAACGAAATCGCCGTGGCCGCTTTTCTGGATGGCAGGATCGGATTTGTACAAATTCCGGAGATCATCGCCTCCTGCATGGAGCAGGCCACACATTTAGATGACCCGGGGCTGGAGGATATCACGAAGACCGACAATGAAGCCCGGGCCCTTGCCCGGGAACTGACAGAACAAAAAAGACGCTCAGGCGTTCATTCCTCATACAATAATTCAACATCCGGCAATTGATCCGGAATAAAATACACACAATAAACTTTCTGCACGCACAATGGAAATCCTGATAAAAACATTACAATTCTTTCTGAGTCTTTCAGTTCTGATCGTCATTCATGAGATGGGCCATTTTCTGTTTGCCCGCCTTTTTAATATCCGGGTGGAAAAGTTCTACCTGTTTTTCAACCCCTGGTTCTCCCTGTTCAAGATCCGTCGCGGAGAAACCACCTATGGCATGGGATGGCTCCCATTGGGTGGATATGTAAAAATATCCGGTATGATCGATGAGTCGATGGACAAAGAACAGATGAAGCAGCCTCCAAAACCCTATGAGTTCAGGGCCAAACCAGCCTGGCAAAGATTGATCGTGATGGTGGGCGGGGTTTTCTTCAACGTGATCCTTGCCGCCCTTATATATATTTTCATGATGTTCTTTATCGGGGATGAATACCTTCCGGTGGAAAACATGAAATACGGCATCGTAGCGGAAGAACTGGGCAGGGATATCGGGCTGGAAACCGGTGACCATATCGTGGCCCTCAATGGGGAGGATACCGGTGACTGGGTGGAGCTGCGCAGCAAGTTTGCCCGCGGTGAAGTAGAAGAAGTAACCGTAGAGCGCGACGACAGCCTGATCACCTTTTCCGTACCCGAAGACTTCTTCGGCAAGCTGATCTCTGCCCGGGGGCAGAATTTTATCTCGATCCGTTATCCCTTTATTGTGGATGGATTCCTGGATGGCTCAACGGCAATGGAGGCCGGTGTGGAAGTGGGTGACCACATCAAGGGGATCGGGGGGCAGGAAACCTGGTCTTTTATGGAATTTGTTCAGACCATCGGGAACTACGCCGGAGAAGAGACCACCCTGACGGTGGAACGAAACGGACAAACCATGGAACTACCCATCAGCATCCCGGAAGAAGCCGTGGTGGGTGCTTACCTGAAAGACCCCTTCGAGATCCTCCAGACAGAGGTACGCAACTACTCATTCTTTGCGGCCATCCCTGCCGGCGTTGAAAGGGCTTATACTACCACCAGGGATTATTTCCGTGACCTCGGACTCCTTTTCAAACCTGAAGTGAGTGCCCGCGAGAGCCTGGGCGGATTCATCACCATCGGGGGCATTTTCTCCCCTACCTGGGACTGGGTACATTTCTGGACAATGACTGCATTTCTGTCCATTATCCTGGCGGTGATGAACATTCTGCCGATCCCCGCACTGGATGGTGGTCATGTGATGTTTCTGCTGTATGAGCTCATTGCCGGAAGGAAACCACCGGAAAAGTTCATGGAATATGCCCAGATGGCGGGTATGCTTCTGCTTCTGTCGCTAATCCTCCTGGTGAACCTCAACGACGTATTGCGGCTTTTCAGGTAAGCGAATATCAACCATTTGTAATGTCGGCCATTTTTGAAACCACCATACTGGGCTCTTCGGCAGCCACCCCCACCTCAGTGAGGCACACCAGTGCCCAGCTGCTGAAATACCATAACCTCTATTTCCTGATCGACTGTGCGGAAGGTTGCCAGATGCAGTTGCGCAGGCTCAAAAAGCCAATGATGAAGATCGGTCACATTTTCATCAGCCATCTGCACGGAGACCATTACCTGGGTTTGCCCGGCCTGCTGTTTTCACTGCACCTGCTTGGAAGAGAACAGGAACTGCATGTGTACTCTCCGCCAGGGCTGGAAGAAATCATCGATCTGCAATACAAAATTTCGGGACTCACACCCTCTTTTCATATCCGGTTCCACGACCTGCTGGAAGGAGAAACCCAAATTTATGAAGACGATAATCTGACCGTGGAAACCATTGAAATGGATCACCGCCTCCCTACTTTCGGCTTTTTGTTCAGGGAAAAACCCAAAGAAAGAACCATCCGCAAAGAAAGCCTCTCTGAATATCGCATCCCGCTGACCCGGCGAAGCGGAATTAAAAAGGGGGACGACCTGATTACGGAAGATGGCACGCGGATCCCCAACGAGGAGATCACCTCGCCACCGCCACCACCCCGCAGCTATGCCTTTTGTTCCGATACCGCCTACACAGAGACCTTTATTGAACAGATACGCCATGCAGACCTCCTCTACCACGAGGCCACATTCATGCATAACAAAGCCGACATCGCCAGGCAAAAACTACATTCAACCACCATAGAGGCAGCCACCCTGGCCAGAAAAGCCGGGGCCGGCACACTGATGATCGGCCATTACTCGGCCCGCTACAAAGAGCTGGAAGATTTCCGCAAGGAGGCAGCCACAGTGTTTCCGAACACCATCCTGGCCAGGGAAGGGGAAACCGTTGAAGTCAGATTAAAAAAACAAGCCGGAAAGCCTGGCGGGTAAAATCTTCCTCCGACCGTCCAGCAACTGATAACGCTTCAGCATCGCCACGACTTCCGTTTCTGCATGCCGGCAGCCCGGCAACGCAGCCTCCAGCTGCTTCCATGGACGTGCAGCCTGCCCGGAGACCTCGATCTCCCCGCCCGCAACCCTTATCTCAGCATGGCGAATATACCCCTTCTCTACCCTCAGCACAGAAACCAGGTGTTGCTCAAGGTAGCTGGCCTCCCCGTAGAATTCATAATCCGGAGAGTAACCGTAATTCCAGTGCCACTGTGAATATTTTTCATCTGCCAGGGCCTGAACTTTTTTGGTTTCACCCGCAGTCAACTCCCGCACCCCCGACAGGGGCCCGAAATATTCTTTCAGCCAGCGGGAAAACATGGCCAGGAATTCAGGCAGAGGAGGCGGATTATCCATAAAACTGCTCACATTGGCCACTTCGCTGCGGACTGAAGCCACACTCCTGTCGATGTAACGTTCCGGTGTAACCCGTATCGATTCATTCAACACCGAAAGATCCGCATCATACAGCAGGGTGCCGTGGTGCAGGACACGTCTGCGGAACACATGCTCTGCATTACCCGAAACCTTCAGTCCGTTTACCCTGATGTCATTTTTTCCTTCAAACCGGGCCGGGATACCCAATGAAATCAGGAAATCGATCACCGGGGCAGTATGTTTTCTGAAGTCAACCAGCTTGCCTTCCTCCCCGTTACGCACAAAGGTGAAATTGACATTGCCCGGGCTGTGAAACACCGTACCACCTCCCGAAAGCCTGCGGATCAAAGGGATCCTGTTCCGGTTCACAAAGGGATAGTTCACCTCCCCGAGGGCATTCTGATGCTTGCCGATTACCACCGAGGGGCGGCTTTGCCAGAGCAGTACTGATTCGTGGTCCGCTTCACGGAGGAGGTATTCCTCCAGCGCAAGGTTAAAATAAGGATCGTCGGAGCGATTTCGCACAAAGATCATAGTTGTGCCTGCAGGTTATCAAGGTGGTTCTTAATCTTACGAAGTATGTAGGCGTCCGACAACTCATTCTGCAACTGCATCAGCACTTCCGGGTCAGAGATATTGAACAGGGCCCGTTTGCGCACATCAAAATCATCATCACTGATGATCACCTTTTTGAGCACCTCCACATCATGGATCCGGGTTACCGCCTGGCCCCGCACATAATAATCGGCATCGTTCAGGGCAATATCCATGATCACCTCCGCGTCGGTGATTTGTTGCACGGCCAGGGCACGCACATAATAATCACTGTCTTTACGGGCAATACGTGCCAGCACCTCCTGGTCGGTGATCTTTTTCAGGGCATCCGAGCGCACATAAAAATCACTGTTGCAGCAGGCAATATCCGCCAGCATATCCTGGTCGGTGATTCCCCTGACCACTGCCGACTTGATGTCCCGGTCGGTCAAACCTTCCAGTAAGCTGGCCAGTACATCATTGCTTTTGATATTGCTGAGGGCGTCTTTGCAGATATAATAATCAAACTGGCAGTTCAGCACAATGTCGGCCAAAACCTGCGGATCCCTGATCTTTTTAACAGCCGCAAGGCGCACATAATAATCGGGATCGGAGTTGGCGATCTGCTGCAAAGCCTCCTGGTCAGAAATCCTTTCCACGGCTGACTGCCTGACAAGTTCATTGGAGTCCGCAGAAGCCACCCTGATGAGCGTTTTTTCGTCTTCCACCTCACGCAGGGCCTGAAGCCTGGTACTGCGACGGGGAGCATTGAACAGGCGTTCCATCAGTTTATCCTCTGATGATCCGCGGTTTCCTGAAGTAATCCCGTCCTGCTCCTTCATGACTGTTGGTATTTTACCGGCGTTATGGTCACACGTGCAAAGCCTCTATGACAAATTTAGCAAAAAGCAGCAAATGCCAAACGCGCTTTTTTTATAACTTTGTCAGGTTTTTTGATAACAATGCCAGCATTCAGAATATTATGGACAACATCCCCAAGCATTATTCCCCTGACAATACGGAAGCCAGATGGTATCAGGAGTGGATCGACAAAGGCTACTTTCATTCAGAACCTGACGATCGGGAGCCTTACTCCATGGTGATCCCGCCACCCAACGTTACCGGAGTGCTGCATATGGGTCATATGCTCAACAATACCATCCAGGATGTATTGGTCAGAAGGGCCAGGATGCAGGGATACAATGCCTGCTGGCTGCCCGGCACCGACCATGCTTCCATTGCCACCGAAGCCAAGGTGGTCAACAAGCTGAAGGAGGAAGGGATCAATAAGAAAGACCTGAGCCGTGAAGACTTCCTGCGTCACGCCTGGGAGTGGAAAGAAAAGCACGGGGGAATTATCCTGGAACAGCTGAAAAAACTCGGTGCCTCGTGCGACTGGGAGCGCACCAGGTTTACCATGGACAAAGAGTTGTCAGATTCAGTCATCCACACCTTCGTAGACCTTTACGAAAAGGGGAAGATCTATCGCGGGGTAAGAATGGTCAACTGGGATCCCAAGGCACTGACCGCCCTGTCTGATGAAGAAGTGATTCACAGGGAAGTACAGTCAAAGTTTTATTACGTCCGCTACCAGGTAGAAGGCACCGATGAATATGTGACCATTGCCACCACACGTCCGGAAACCATACTCGGAGACACCGGCATTTGCATTCATCCTGAGGATGAGCGCTATAAGCATCTGCTTGACAAAAAGGTCATCGTACCCCTGGTAAACCGTCGGGTTCCTTTTATTGTGGATGAGTATGTGGATCGGGAATTCGGAACAGGGGCACTGAAGGTAACCCCCGCCCACGACATCAACGACTACAACCTGGGCATCAAGCACAACCTTCCCTCCATCGACATTTTTAACGACAACGGAACCCTCAGTGAAGAAGCCGAAATTTTTATCGGTGAAGACCGTTTTGCCGCCAGGAATAAAGTAACACAGGCACTGGAAGAAAAGGGCCACCTGGTAAAAGTGGAGGAGATCACCAACAGCATCGGCTACTCCGAACGCACCGACGAAGTGATCGAACCCAAGTTATCGCTGCAGTGGTTTCTGAAGATGGATGAACTGGCCAAACCGGCCCTGGACGTGGTAATGGATGACACCATCCGCTTCCATCCGCCCAAATTCAAGAATACCTACAAGCACTGGATGGAGAATGTACGCGACTGGTGCATCAGCCGGCAGTTGTGGTGGGGGCATCAAATCCCGGCATACTACCTGCCCGATGGCCATTTCGTGGTAGCCCGCAGCAGGGACGAAGCCTTGCTGCTGGCCAGGGAAAAATACAACAACGACCTGAAAGATGAGGACCTTCGACAGGACGAAGACGTGGTGGACACCTGGTTCTCTTCCTGGCTCTGGCCCATTTCGGTATTTGACGGCATCAACCGCCCCGACAATGAAGAGATCCGCTATTACTATCCCACCAATGACCTGGTGACCGCCCCGGAGATACTGTTTTTCTGGGTTGCGCGCATGATCATGGCCGGACTGGAGTTCCGCAACGAGATCCCGTTTAAGAACGTGTACCTGCACGGCATTGTCCGTGACAAACAGGGACGTAAAATGTCCAAGTCACTGGGAAACTCCCCCGACCCGCTGGGATTGATCAAAAACTACGGGGCCGACGGTGTCCGCGTGGGCATGCTCTTCAGCTCTCCCGCAGGAAACGACCTGTTGTTCGAAGAAACCCTTTGTGAGCAGGGTCGCAATTTCTGCAACAAGATCTGGAACGCCTTCCGCCTTACCCAAAGCTGGGAAGTAACCGGCAACATTACACAAACAGAAGCCTCCGCCACTGCCATCCGGTGGTTCGAGGCCAACCTCAGCCAGGCCCTGGAAACACTCGAAGATCACTTCTCCCGGTTCCGCATTGCTGACGCCCTGATGACGGTGTACAAGCTCATCTGGGATGATTTCTGCTCATGGTACCTGGAGATGGTCAAACCGGCTTACCAGCACCCCATTGACAAAGCCACCTACCAGGCAACCATTGGGTTCATGAACAAACTGATGCGAATCCTGCACCCGTTTATGCCCTTTATCTCGGAAGAGATCTATCAGCGCATCAGGGATGAAAAAGAGGCTGAAAGCATCACCATCGCTCCGCTTCCGGAAGCAGGAGTACCGGACAAAAACCTTACCGGAAGGTTTGAATTTGCAAAGCAGGTGATTATGGCCATCCGTAATATGCGGCAGGACAAGAACCTTTCCCCGAAAACAGAACTTGACCTGTTTATCAAAAAGAATAACAACCAGCAGCCTGACACCACCTTTGACGACATCGTCAAAAAACTCTGCAACATTGCCCACCTTGATTATGTGACGGAAAAACCCGAAGGCTGTATTTCAATCATCATTAAGTCTACCGAGCTCCATATTCCGCTTGACCAGGAGTTGAACATAGAGGAAGAGGTCAAAAGTCTGGAAGAAGAACTCAACTACCAGGAAGGCTTTCTGAAATCAACAGAAAAGAAACTCTCCAACGAGAAGTTTGTGAACAATGCCCCTGAAAAAGTGGTGGCCATGGAGAAAAAGAAACAGGCCGACGCACTGTCGCGGATCGATGTGATCAAAAGACAGTTGGCAAGCCTGAAAAACTGACCTGAGCCTGACGAGCTAGACTTAAGCCTGAAGAGCTGACCTAAGGAAGCTTTACCAGACGCTTCACCCGACGGTATTTTCCGTCCGCCTCAACGGTAAGCAAATACACGCCGGGCCGGAGATCGCCATACAAATTCGTGAGCAGGAAACGGTGTTCACCCGGTGGCTTTACCCCGTCAAATATATGACCTGCAGGCTTGCCCATCATATCGTGAACCACAATCGAAAGGGTTTCTTGCTCAGCAAGACCAAGCACCAGCTCAGAGGAGGATGACATGGGGTTGGGCTGCAGACTGAAACGGGTCAGCGGCTGCTCCGGCTCCTGCACAAACACCGGATCGCTCTCTTTGAACACAGCCCGGATCTCCATCCCTTCCGTAACAATAAAGGAAACCTGTTCTTCCGGGTAATCCGTGCCGTCTACCACCCATTTTTCAAATTCCCAGGCTTCGTCTGCCAGGGCGGAAAAGTGGGCATTGGAACCTTCCGTAAAGTACTGCAACCCCTCAAAGGGAAAGATCACCCCCTCCCCGTCCTTTTGCACATCCAGGGCCACCGGGCGGGTGCCGGCATCTTCACCAAGGGCCACATTCAGCCGTATTCGCTCATAGTTGCCGACTTCCACTCCCTCCGTCTCAATGGCTTCGTAATCCGGGTGATCAAACCGTAAACTGTACTCTCCTGCGTACAGGGGCCGGTGATAATCACCGAAAGGGAGCGAAGACCAGACTGCCATGGAGGTGGAGTCATGGCCGGGAATAAATAGTTCCGCTTCCAGTGGTTGGCCGGTCTCATTGTCGTACACAAAGCCCTGTACCCCGAAGGTGGCCTGCCGGATATAGTTAAGCAGAGACCGGTAATTGTACCCCCAGAAATCAGGCAGCAACTCCGGTTCGGGAATTTTGCGGTCACTCAGTTCAAGGGTAAACTCCCGGCAACTGCGGTAATAGTTGAAATAATCCTGCCGGCTGCCGTACACCACGTACCAGTCACCCCCGTGGGTCACCCCGTCGCCCATGCCGGTCATATAACCCGCCGGGCTGTAATGATGTACGGTATCCACGTATTCATACATCACAAACTCCCACCAGTCATGATCCGGATGCCTTCGCTGATGAGATCTCCAGCTGTCGTAAGGAAAATTCACCAGCTCGATGCCGGTGTGCATATTGGCAGACATCACAAAGGGGATGGTGTCGGTAAAGCCGATCATGGCAGTGGTTTCCACCTGCTGTTCTGCAGCGGGATCATTCACAGGATTGGGATAATTTCGGTTCAGGTCAACCCAGTTGGCATTGCCCCGGCTGGCTCCGAGAATACTGGAGTTGTCATCACGGTAGGTGCCGTCAGGGTTCTCGTTGGGAGAGATCCAGATATCCACATTGTCTACCAGCCAGGTGACCTCCGGGTCCGTTCCATAGTTATCCAAAAGGTAATGGATCAGGCGCAGGGAAAGAATAAAACCCACGGGTTCATCGCCGTGCATGGTTGCGGTATACATGAATTGCGGCACCGGCCTTCGCTGGCCGGGATCAGGCGAGATCGCCGCAAAAAGCAGTTGCCGCCCCATCACCGTTTCCCCGATGTCCACGATCCGCACCAGATCAGGGTATTCCTCCTCAAAGCGGTACATCAGATCAATGTAAGCTTCATAAGTGGGATAAAAATCCCAGCTATCCGACAGATCTTTGCCGCGGAGGGCTTCCAACCCTTTCATGTTGAGATCAAAATCAACCTTCCCGGGTGGGGGCAATATTTGATAAGGAATACCGGTGGAAAGGAAAGCCTCAAATCCTTGCCTGTCAGCGTAGGCGTATACCGAATCATTTTCCAGGCGGTCAACCGACAACCGGTGGCCAATATCCTTAAGCAGGTCGGGTTCCGGCAGCGGGAAAGAAAAGAAAACTTCTCCCCTAATGATAAAATAGTCATCGACCGGGGAAGTGGTATGGAGGGTTTCCGCAATTTCGGTCAGAGGAATAATGGCAGAGTGAACGTTTCCGGAAAATGGCTGAGGCCCGGATCTTGCTTCCCCGGTAAGGGAAAAAAGAGATGAGTGCCCGCCCGGAATAAGAAACAGCATCAAAATAAGCAGACCATATAAAAGGCTTCTTTGCATACCCGGTCAGCAATTTAAAAATCGGGTCTACTGCTCACTTAACGGCACCTCACCCATCTGCTCAAGCATTTCTGACATCTGCATATAAAGGCTGCGGTTTATTTTTACAAGTGGCAGGCGCACCACATTTTTGCACAACCCTTTCATACCCAGCAGGGCTTTGATACCGGACGGGCTGCCATCTTCGTATATGGCCTGCACCATGGGCAGCAACTGGTTGTGTATTTCTCTCGCATCGGCGAACCGGTTATCGAGGCAAAGACTTACCATGTGGGCAAACTCTTTGGGAAAGGCGTTGGCGAAAACGGAAATGACTCCGTCTCCCCCGAGGGCCATAAAAGGCAGGGTCAATTCATCATTGCCGGAAATTACCAAAAAATCATCCGGTTTGTCACGAATGATCCGGGCACATTGCTCCAGGTCTTTGGATGCCTCTTTTACGGCAATCACATTGGGCACCTCGTTGGCGATCCGCAAAGTGGTATCCGAATCAATATTGGAGGCAGTGCGTCCGGGCACATTGTAGATAATTAAAGGAACGGGACATACCGCCCCGATCTCTTTGTAATGATAAAGTAAGCCTTTGGGCTGTGGCTTATTGTAGTAGGGGCTGACCGACAATACGGCATCAATCCCGTCAAAGGAGGTTTTCTGGATGGTGTCGGTCACGGATCGGGTACTGTTGCCTCCAATGCCAATCACCACGGGCACACGTTTATCCACCATTTCAACAGCAAAGTTGATCACAGCATTTTGCTCATCGGCACTGAGGGTCACTGACTCCCCCGTTGTTCCTAGAAAAACGATGTAATCCACGCTGTTCTCTATCTGATATTCGATCAGGGCTTCAAAAGACCTGAAATCAATATTGCCTTCCTTGTGAAAAGGGGTGACGATGGCAGTACCTGTTCCCCTGAACTTTTTACGCATCTGTATTTTTGGTTTTAATGATTTTCAAATAATGAATGATGTGACGGGCCAGTTCGGCTGCCGGACAATTCTCCTCCACCTGCATGATCAGATCGTACACATCCTCAGTGTCAGGATGCGCAGCCCCTGTTTTGAACATTGCCCCCGACCGGGCTGCAATGAACTTCATGGGGTGAGCCTGGTGCGACGACAGATCAATCAGGATATCGAATTCCCTGGTTGTGAAATCCTTCAGAAAATCACGCTTCGGCTTGAGCAACCAGGAGAAATCCTTCCTGCAACAAAGCCGGACATTATCCGGTGCTGAAATCTCTTTCGGAACAGCACCGGCATTGACAAAGCCCAGTGCGCTAACCGACTTTCCATTTACCTGAAGCTGCCTGATCAGTTCACCCGCTGCCCGCGAATCCTCTTCTCTGTCGTACCCGTATAACAAGGCAATTTTGCCGGCTGAGGCATAGTCAACCACCCTCCGCCGCCTTTTGGCCGACTTTAGCAAACGGCGCATCAGAAACCGCCGGAGGCTGCGCTTAATCCTTTCAATAATGTTCACGAAACAGCAAAATTATCCGCTATGTAACAATTATTCCTTTTCCCATGCCTGGATGATCTCCCCTATGTAAAAACGGTGATAGTCTTTGGCAGGATAGATTTTTTCAATATCAAATACCTGGAAAAACTCCGGCCTGATGTCATCAAAATAAATCTTCCTGCACTCCAGCACGAGCCGGGCTTCTTCAAAAGCCACTGATCCTGAAGGGGCCTCAACAGCGTTCAGCCCGTCAATATTCATTTTATTCAGATCCCGGCCGGATGTGGTTCCGCAAATATTCAACAGTTCCCTTTGCTCTTCAGGAAAAAACGACAGGGTGAAAAACGGCTGCTTCTCAAGGAAACCAAAAGTATGCCTCTGGGGGCGCACAAAAGTAATGGCTATGGGTTTGCGCCACAGCACCCCGGCAGCGCCCCAGCTGGCCGTCATCATATTGTAATTATCGGGTGTTCCTGAGGTTACCAGCATCCAGTCCTTTCCAATCAGTTTAAATACATTGTCCTGAATTTCCTCAGTGCGAATCTTTTTGAAAAGTTGCTCCATCTTTAGGTCTTTCTTCAGTTAAAATTGAGCACAATTTACTAAAAATTGCGCAGACGGAGTCCCCTTTCAGACATTACTGTGTGATGGAATAAACAAATCCGGCCAGTGTAACCATATCCTGATCTACCTCAAAATCGATGTTATTTCTGCGGACAAACCGGCGAAGTTCGCCGCGGTCATTTGCAAAGTTCCTGAGCAGCAAACTCCTGGTCCTGACATTTACCGGAACCCCGTCCTTCAGGAGATGGTATTGCAACTGCCGGTCCAAAGTCACCTCAATACGTTCTGTACCGGGATTGTGCACCAGGACTGTCGGATCTGCCACACCTCCTGACCCGGCCCCGTCAAAATTCATCACCACCTCCACTGAAGAAGCGTGCACATTGCTTCCATAAGGGCCTTCAACAAGTACCTTCGGGGATATATCAATGGCATGTTTCCGGAGAAGCAGGGGCTCTGACTCCACCACTTCAAAAAATCCATGATCAGGCAAATAGGTATAGGCCTGCTCTCCGATCCGGATCGAATCAATTTCATGGGGCTTGTCCAGCAACCGGAATCCCCTTCTGCTATCCTCGTAATAAAAAATATCAAACAGCAAGTTGTAATTCAGCGTGTGACTCACCTGCCGCCCCCCCCGGTAAATGGTGGCCTCCATTGGCTCCGGAAATAAATTCTGAATCTCCGGAGAGGCATTGCTCTCCACCACAATACGACGGTCGTCGCTGCGGAAAGATTCCTGCTGTGCCCTTAGCACACCGGTTGCACAAAAAAGAAATGCGATAAGCAGCATACAGGATTTTACTGATGTTTTCATGGTTTCTGAAATTAAATGGGTACTGGTTAAATCTGACTCTCAGGGTGATTAATAATAAATTCAGGCCTAAAAATAGGAAAAATATATGTAACAACCCAGCCTGATTGATCGTTTCAATTTACTTGTGATGGAAGGCAGGCAATCGAAGGCAATTATGTATATTTGCCGGCATACTATTATTCAATTCCGGATGGCATTGCTGGAAATAAGCATACTGGGCTCAGGTACATCACAGGGAATCCCCGTGGTGGGATGCACATGTGATGTATGCCGCAGCAGTGACACCCGCGACAAAAGACTCAGAACTGCTGCACTGCTTCAGCACAACGGCACCACCGTGGCCATCGATGCCGGCCCCGATTTCCGGCAACAGATGTTGCGTGAACAGGTCCGGAGGCTCAACGGTATCGTGATGACCCATAACCACAAGGATCACACGGCCGGAATCGATGATGTAAGGGCCTTTAACTGGATACAGCAGGAACCCATGAATATTTATGCAAGGGGATCGGTGCTGTCTGCCATCAAAGAGGAATTCTTCTATGCCTTTGAGGAAAACCCCTACCCCGGTGTGCCTGACATTAACCTGAACGAACTGGACGGCTCACCCTTCCGGATCGGTGGGTTAGAGCTGACTCCCATTGATGCCATGCACCACAGGATGCCGGTTTACGGTTACCGTACCGGCGATTTTTCTTACCTGACCGACGCCAACTACATTGAAACGAGCGAACTGGACAAAATGAAAGGCTCGCGTTTTGTGGTCATCAACGCCCTGCGAAAAGAAAAGCACATCTCCCACTTTACCCTGGAGGAAGCCGTTGATATTTTACAGTACCTCAGGCCTGAAAAAGGCTTCATTACACACATCAGCCATCAAATGGGTAAACACCGCGAGGTGGAAAAAGAGCTTCCGAAAGGAATATTTCTGGCCCGCGACAGCATGAAGGTTTACTGCTGATCAATTCTGACCCGTTTCAGCACCAGGTGATTCAACGGGTTGTTTGACAAGTCCTCCACGTGATTTTGCGCAAAACGCATGGACTGGTCGTAATACAGGAAAACTTTCGGAGCCTCTGCAATAATGATACTGTCCATCCGGTGGTACATCCCTATGCGGATACTGTCATTGGTTTCCGACAAGGCCGCATCATAAAGACTGTCAAAAAGCGGGTTGGAAAATCGTGTGTAGTTGGGGCCGGCAGGGGTTTTGTTCCGGCTGTGAAAAAGGGCCAGATAATTTTCTGCATCGGGATAATCCGCAATCCACGAACCCCGAAAAAAAGGGGCATCGGCATTGGCCATCATCTCCCGGTGAGTAGCCGAAGGGTTGACACTGATCCTGAGCGTAACACCAATTCGTGCCAGTTCAAACTGAATATACTGGGCGATATCCTGGTAGGCCTGTGTGGTGTGCAGAGTGATATCCGGCAGGCCTTCCCCACCCGGATATCCTGCCTCATCCAGTAACTTCATGGCCCGCTCCGGATCGTAATGGTACCCGCCTTCATTTTCGTTAAACCCAGGCACCCCCTTGGGGACAAAACCGGCATGGGCAGGCGTACCAATGTTATTGCGCAAAAATGTCAGCATCTTTTCCCGGTCAAATCCGTAATTGATCGCCTGCCTTACTTTCCTGGAACGAAGAGGCCAGTCGGGGGGCACACTCTCCGGATCCATCTGGAAGCCCAGGTATTCAGAGTTCAGAAAGGGCATGCTGATCTTCCGGATGCGGTCATGGTACTTCTCCTGCAATTCGCCACGGGGAGTCAGCAGCTCATCCTGATAACTTGCATCAACCCTGGTGAGCACATCCAGGTTCCCTTTGATGAACTCCAGGAAAGCGGTCTGCCGGTCGATGATAAAACTGATGGAAACGGCATCAAGGTAGGGCAGCCGCTGATCTCCGTCAAACTCGAAATAGTCCGGGTTTTTCCTGTATACCAACTTCACCCCCTCCCGCCAGTAAGCTAAGCGGAAGGGCCCCGTTCCCACGGGGTTGCGCCGGAAATCCTGCCCGTAGGCTTCAATGGCTTCACGGGGAACCACCGCACAGTATTGCATAGTCAATAATCCGGGCATGGGCGGGAAAGGCTGCGCCATATGGATTACCAGGGTGGTATCGTCAGGGGCCTCCATATGAAGCTCCCCGTTTTCTGTTCGCGCCACTTGATTCATCACCCAGGCACCCGGTGCACTCAGCCGGGGATCGAGCAGACGGGAAAAACTATAGATAAAATCATCGGCCACAACCCGCCGGCCTTTCCCGCCGGGAAAGCATTCATCATCATGAAAATACACATCGTCAC
>SL_8KL_010_SEDDRAFT_10001482_pt1 | contig 20340 bp, 17 predicted proteins | sample SodLakKL_010_SED_4_FD_11160 | JGI IMG/M metagenome (IMG submission 11160)
CGGGAACTGCGTATAGAAATCTTTGCCGGGATCATCTCAGGATACGGCCGGGCCATCTCGGAAGTGGGTGCGGTGATGATCGTCGGAGGAAACATCCAGGGCCATACCCGGGTAATGACCACGGCCATAGCCATGCTTCGAAGCATGGGCGACTATGAAATGGCCATTGCCCTGGGACTGGTGCTGTTGGCTTTGTCCTTTATCATTAATTTCGCCCTGTACCATTTTCAGCAAAAGGCTTAGTCCCTCAACCGAAATAAACCTTAAAAATATTAATGAAAGCAGGAACCCTTATGGAACTGGAAATTCAAAACCTTACCCGTACATACGAAGACAAGGTCGCCTTGGATATCAGTGACCTTTCGATTCCCTCGGGGTCTTTCATCGGAATCATCGGGCCCAACGGGGCGGGAAAAAGCACCTTTGTTAAACTGCTGGCGGGAATTGATCCCCTCAGTCAGGGACGGGTGTTGTATAACCGAAAAAAACTTCACAGAAAAAGTGAAGTGTATCAAAAGATGACCCTGATTTTTCAAAAGCCCTACCTGTTTCGAACTTCGGTCTTTGATAATATTGCCTACCCCTTAAAAATCCGGGGAGAAAAGCCGGAAGTGATCAACGAGAAGGTGGAAAAGCTTTTAGTGGATTTGGGTCTTGAATCAATACGGAACCAACTGGGGAAAACCCTGTCGGGGGGGGAAGCCCAAAAGGTGGCCTTGGCCCGGGCTCTGGTGTTTGAGCCGGAACTGCTGCTCCTGGACGAGCCCACCGCAAACATCGACCCCCAGTCCATTATGGTAATGGAGCGGGTCCTTCGGGATTTTCATCAGAAGAACCGCCCCACGATTATTATGGTGACCCATAACATCCAACAGGCCAAGCGTCTTTCCAAGGAAGTGTTATTCATCGATGAAGGCAAACTCATTGAGCGGGGCCCCACGGCAAAGGTATTGGAACACCCGAAAGAGGGTCGCACGAAAAACTTTATCCAATGGGCCGGTATTTAGTTTCAACTTGAAAAAAAAGAGAGTGTATCAGCAGGTTAATCCCACTGGTACACTCTTTTTATTTTCATTATTCTTTTACTTCTCTGTGTTTTGCTACTAATTCCATTAACTAACCTATCGGATTTCCTGCAGTCTTTCGGGGATATTGGTTAAGCTTTTTTTCTGGGCCAACCCCTCAATTACCAAAGCTACCTCTTCCCAGTTCTTCACCCGGATCATGTTGGGTATTAAGGGCTCCTGGTTATAGCTGCAGTCCATCAACAGCACTTTAATGCCCTCTGCCGCCAGTTCCACTGCGTTTTCGTAGCGGTCCTCGATGAATACGTCGCACCCCAGTTCTTTGGCTTTTTCCACTTTGAAATGGCTCCCCAAGGTGTACAGTTTTTCCTTTGGCAGTTGATGCTTGTCAAACCAATGATGGGTAAGGTTGTAAAGACTTTCATCCCTGGCGGTAATATAGTAGGCGTCATGCTCCTGAAAGATTTTATGAAGTTTTTCCCTTGCCCCTTCCCGGACACCGGCCTTCATATGAATTTCCTCTTTACAGTCCTCGTAAAACTTCATATACTCTTCCTTTTTCAAACCTAACACTTCGCCGATTTCATAAATCGTGATCTCTTCCGGTTTTACCTCTGTGCCGAAATACTGATTGGCAAGGTCCAGCCAGTAAAACGGGTCGGTAATGGTTCCGTCAATATCAATGCCGATGGTCAGTCGTTTCATGAGAATCCCCCCTGTTTAGCGGTTTTAAACCGCCCCTGTTAAAATCTAAACGAAGGATTTTATCCTTCCATTTGAATAGATTTGAATTCCCATTATAAGTCATATCCCGGTTTTTGTCAATTTGAAACTTGATAATACAAGGCTTCTATAAAAATTTCATTATCCTTTCTCCTCTGGAATTTTTCGCCTCTCTAGGTTATACTGAAAAAAGGCGTTGCGGGGCTGATATGATAACATATACGTTATACACCTCAGTATCCCTGCTAAATATATTCAGAGGAGGACTATGATGAAACTGAAAAAAATCGTATCCATAGACAATACCCGCCTGGTGCCCGAAGCCCGGGAGCAGCTGAAGTCCTTGGCAGAGGAAGTCATCTTTTACGAGGACTATCCCACCGCTAAGGAAGAGATTGAAAGACGCATGAAGGATGCGGAGGTGGTGCTGGTTTCCTGGAACACCAAAATTCACCGGGAGGCGATTTTAGGGGCGAAAAACTTAAAGTACATCGGCATGTGCTGCTCCTTATATGACGAGGCCAGTGCCAATGTGGATATTAAGGCCGCCCGGGAGCGTTCCGTCCCGGTACTCGGGGTGAAGGACTACGGCGACGAGGGGGTCATCGAGTTTATCATCAGTGAACTGGTCAGCCTCTTACACGGTTTTCACGAGCACCAATGGCGGGATTTTCCCACGGAGCTTACGGGTCAAAAACTGGGGATTATCGGCATGGGGACCCTGGGTAAAATGCTTACCGTAACCGCAAAGCACTTTAATATGGAAGTGTATTACTACAGCCGTTCCAGAAAACCGGAGGCCGAGGCGCTAGGGGCTAACTACCTTCCCAAGGAAGAACTGCTTCGAACCGTGGATATGGTCTCCACCCATCTTCCAAGAAATACCCTAGCCCTTTCCCCTGAGGATTTCAAAACCTTTGGCGACGGAAAAATCCTGATCAATACTTCCCTGGGCAAAACCTATAATTTGGAAGCTTTTCGAAAGTGGATTGAAAACCGGGATAATTATGCTATTTTTGACGTGAGCGGATTGGAAGGAATCCTGGAGGAAATGAAATCCTATGAAAACGTGATTACCTCCAATACCGTAGCAGGCTTTACCACCCAGGCCAAAGGCCGGCTTTCAAAGAAAGTGCTGGAAAATCTTTTCAAAGTGTTTCCTGATTTGCCACAGGAATAATACCTGTAAAAAAAACAAAAGAAAAAACACCCTGTAGGCTACCGTTAAACGGCTGCCATGGGTGTTTTCTTTTGTCCTTCGGATTATTTCTTCGATGATTTATTCTGTGTCTTTTTCGACTCCTGCTGTTTTTGTATTTTTTTATTGTCCCGAAGTCCCTGCACCGGCTTTTTCTCATCCTCGGGCTCCCCGAACTTTCTTTTCAGCTCCCCTTCAATAATGATGCTGGGAATAAAGACGAATACTACTCCCAGGATAAAGTGAAAGAGGTTTAAGTCCCTTCCTGATAAAGGATTTATAAAATAGCTGATCGCAACGATGATAAATAGAATGGCGCCGAACTTTTTCCAAAGAGGTCCCCGTCTTCGATTGGCATAATCCCAGGCTTCTTCCGATTGCTTGGAGCGCCGGGTTCGATGGCCGAAAATCACGGCTCCTTTTTTCACCGGATTTTTGGTGAAATAGGCACCGAAAATAATCAGCAGTATCGGTATAACAAAATCAAAAATGATCTGTGCCGCATCCATATAAAAACCTCCTAAATTTATAACGGAATTTCTCAGTACTTCTTGATTGTATCACAGGATACCGGGATAAGCTATATTTCAATTAATGCTCTGCGGCCTTTTGTATGACCACGTTTTCCCCTTCCACAATCTCGATGGGGTTCGGCTTTCCCCATAGATATCCTTGAATTTCATCACAGCCGATTTCCTGTAAAATCTTTAATTGACAGGTTTCCTCCACACCCTCCGCAATGGTTTTCAGTCCCATGCCCTTCGCCATCATGGTAATGGCTTGAATAATCAGCCGGGAGTTTTCATCCTCGGTAATATGATCGATCAGTTCCTTGGCAATTTTTAAGCGGTCAATATGGTATCGTTTAATATAGCTGAGGGAGGAATAACCGGTGCCGAAGTCGTCAATGGAGGCGCTGATCCCCAATTCCGCAAGGCCGACAAAAATCTCTTCCATAGAGAAACTGCTGTGGATCGTAGCCCCTTCTGTAATTTCAATGTCCACCCAGTAAGGATGGACTCTTTTCTCCCGCAGTTTTTCCCCGATCCAGGGAAGAAAATCCACGTTTTGAATTTGCACCGGGGATACGTTAATTCCCATCTTTAAATTGGTATCGTGCTTTTCATTGAAGATTTTAATCTCCTCTAAAGCCCGCTCCATTACCCATTCTCCAATGGAGATAATTTGCCCCGTCTCTTCCGCAATGGGGATAAATTCCTTGGGAGATATATTTCCCGCCTCCGGTTGCTCCCACCGAAGCAGAGCTTCCAAACCGATCATCTTATGATCCTCAATTCGGTATTGGGGCTGAAACACCAGATGAAACTCCCGGTCATAATCCGCTTTTTTAAGCATCATTTCCACATCATGCTTCTTTTCCATATCCCGCTGCAACTCATGATTAAAAAACAAATATCCCTTACTGCGATGGTGATTTTTCGCCTCATACATGGTCATATCTCCGTATTTCATTAAATCTTCCCGATTCAAAGCATCCAGAGGATAACGGGCAATGCCGATGCTGATTCCCACGTAAAAGGTATAGGGAGGGATCTCAATGGGCTTTTGCACTTCTTCGATAATTTCCTTTGCAATCGCTTCTAAGACCTCTTTTGAATAGCCCTTCGGCAAAACCACCGCAAATTCATCCCCGCCGATTCGAAAAAGACCGCCCTCTTCTTCGCATCCCGTAAGGAGTTGCCGGCTGATATGCTTTAACACCCGGTCTCCAATTTCATGGCCGTGGGCATCGTTAATAAACTTGAATCGATCCAGATCCATATAAAACAGCGCAAAGGGTTGATTCATTTCCTCCGTCAACCGATCCATATAATCCACAAAGCTCCTTCGATTTCGAAGCCCCGTCAGCTTATCCCGGTAGGAGAAATCCTCTAAAATATCCTTCGCCCGCTGCAGTTCCCGGGTTTTCTTTTCAATTTGCTTCTCTAAGGTCAGGTTTTGTTCCTGTTCCTTGTATAGAAGGTACTCATTTTTGATAGAGAGTTGAATGTATGAAGAAAAAAGTTTGTGAAACAGCAAAAGAATTGCCAGCATCACCAAGGTATGTAAATCGATTGCCTGGATATACCATAAAATCAGCAGCCCGACCATAAAGAATTTAAACTGTGTGATTCGTCCGTAGTTCTCGGGAAAATCATAAATCTCCCATGCTTCCTCTTGTTTTTCGGTTTTATCATAGATTGCCCCGAGACTAAAGGCCAACAGAGGTAATAGGTATAAAACATCCACCAGACTGTTGGGGAGGTAACTGTCATTGATGAAAAGATAGGTATAATAAAAATTGCTGCCCACAAAGAACAATACCCCTGTTAAGATCCAGAGATTCCCGGGATTACGCCGTTTATTACGAGTGGAAATATGAAGAATGATCATCCCTGTCAAAATACATATATCGGCTAAGTGATAAATCCCCAGGGTTATCACCCGACCGGTCTCTAATGTGGAAAACTCGGTTATATGCCCCATAAAGTTCCAGAGAATGGACAGCGCCACGGCGGAGACCACCAATACATCCAGCATCAGCTGATAACGATTCCATTTTCCCACATTGGAGTAATAAAAAAAACTGACCGTGATTACAAGAAATACACTCGGTATCATATAGAACACATTTACCATCACCGAAGCCAGCGGCTCCACCCCTAGTATATGGTCGGAAAGCAGCCACAGGGTATCTGCAATTCCCCAGGTTACTGCAAAGAAAAACAGCCACAGATACACACTGTCCTTTCGTTTATTCTGTCCTTGATAAATGATATAGGCCGCAGCAAAGGCGAAAATCGGGCCGATTATATTACTGATCAACTGCCGGTCTGTGGCAGAAGCAAAAACGTACATTAAAAATACAAACAGCAAAACCCCTATGGGAAATCCCCTTTGATACATTCTGCTTTTCTCTTGATCGATTGTTTCATAAGCTCTTGCTTCATAACCGGCTGCTTCATCACCGGTTACTTCTGCACCCGGAGTGTTACCGGAATCTATTGTGTGGTTCATGATGTCACCTCGTTTTCTTTAATACGTTCTAAGGTAATTATCGCTGAAACTTATTTATTGCCTAATCATCTGCAGCNTTGCTTTTAAAGCATTTTTTCCATGATCGTAATATCCACCCATTTACCGTCAATTTTCCCCTGGTTTTTATAGGTTCCAACCAAGGTAAATCCCGCTTTTTGATAGAGTTTTTTGCTGGATTCATTCTGATCCGGTGTACTCAGGACCAGTTTATAAAAGCCCTGTTCCTTTGCGGTTTTTTCCAGTTCCCTGAGAAGGGCTCTTCCGATACCCTGCCCCCGGTAGCTCCGTTTAATGTATATGGAGAAATCCGCGACACCGTCATAGCAGTGTCTTGGATTAAAAACATTTAAGGTGGCAAAGCCCAATAACAACCCCTCATCGTTTTTAGCCACTAAGGTTTTATAACGGGAGCTTTTCCCAAGAAGCCAGGCTTCCACCTGTTCCACGGTTTTCAATTCCTGTTCCAGCGTGGCCTCCCGATCTTCAATTCCTTCATTATAAATGGCGGTGATCCGCTTTAAATCCTCCCCAGTAAGTTCTTCAATTATTAGATTCATACTATACCTCATTTCTTATTTTATCATTCTGTATTTTATCATTCTAATCATTATATGCTTTCTTTCGATATTTTTCCAGTATTAAGATTGAATTATGGGTAAAAAGACCTAAAAAAAACTTGGACATCTGAAAGATCTCAGACGTCCAAGTCGGTTTTACAGTATTTTCTACTCCCACTCCACCGTAGCCGGGGGCTTGGAGGTAATATCATAAACAATCCGGTTAACATCCTCCACTTCATTAACAATTCGTCGGGACATGGTGTCCAGCACCTCATGGGGAATTTTTGCCCAGTCGGCGGTCATGGCGTCGGAGCTGGTAATGGCCCGAATGCCGACGGTATGGGCATAGGTCCGCTCATCTCCCATAACCCCCACACTTTGGATCCCGGGAAGTACGGCGAAGTACTGCCAAATATCCCGATCCAGCCCTGCTTTCTTAATCTCTTCCCGAACAATATGGTCCGCTTCCCGTACAATGTGCAGTTTTTCATCGGTAATTTCTCCAAGAACGCGAACCGCAAGGCCCGGTCCCGGAAAAGGTTGTCTCCAAACGATTTCATCGGGAAGACCCAGTTCCGCCCCTACGTTTCGTACCTCGTCCTTAAACAGATATTTAAAAGGTTCAATCAGTCCGAAGGTCATGTCCTTGGGAAGTCCCCCCACATTGTGATGGGATTTAATGGTGGAGGCGGTGTCCGTTCCGCTTTCGATGATGTCGGGATACAGGGTTCCCTGTACTAAGTAATCAATCTCTCCGATTTTTTTCGCTTCCTCCTGGAATAAATAAATAAATTCATTTCCGATAATCTTACGTTTTTTTTCGGGATCGGAAACCCCTTTAAGCTTATTAAGGAATCGATCCTTGGCGTTTACCCGGATAAAATTCATTTTAAACTGATCCTTAAAGATTTTTTCCACCCAGTCCCCTTCATCCTTTCGAAGAAGGCCGTGATCTACAAATACACAGGTTAAATCGTCGCCGATGGCCTTGTGCACCAGGGCCGCCGCAACGGAGGAGTCCACCCCGCCGGATAAGGCGCAAAGGACTTTTCTCCCTGCAGCCTTTTTTCGGATTCGGAGGACTTCTTCTTCGATGTAGTTTTCCGTAGTCCAGGTTCCCTTGGCATCGGCTGCTTCATAGAGGAAATTTCGAATCATTTCTTTTCCCATTTCCGAATGCTCCACTTCCGGGTGGAACTGCAGGGCGTACAGCTTTTTCTCCTGGTCTTCCATAGCGGCCACGGGACAACTTTCCGTGGAGGCGGTAACGGTAAAGCTCTCCGGTGCCCGTTCAATGAAGTCCGTATGACTCATCCAACAGTTCACATTTTCGGGAATTCCTTTAAAGATCGGGGAACCCGCCTTCATTTTAAGCGCCGCTTTTCCGTATTCCCGCTTCGCGGATTTGCTTACCTTTCCTCCGAAGTGGTGGGCCATTAGCTGTCCGCCGTAGCAGATACCGAGAATCGGAATATCAAGGTCAAAAATTGCAGGATTGCACATCGGGGCTCCTTCGGCGTATACGTTGCTGGGCCCTCCGGTTAAAATAATACCCGTGGCCTCTTTTTCCCGAATTTCTTCAATGGACAGATGAAACGGTACTACCTCACAGTACACGTTTTGCTCCCGTACCCGCCTTGCAATTAATTGATTGTATTGACCGCCAAAATCCAAAATTAATATTTTTTCCTTTTCCAAAGTCTTCATCCTCTCTATTGATAAATTCTTTATATGCTCAATCTTTATATTTTATTGTATCATTTTTTCCCTTAGGGTTTTAAGTCTTTTCTTTTTTATTGGTTTTTCCCTTAGTTTTTTCCTACGGATTTTTCGAATGAATGGGTCTTTCTCTTGCGGGTTTGCAAATATTTATAGGGCTTCTTATTTTCCCTCGTCAAAAAAAATAGGGGGGCCGAGGGGTGAGCTCGGCCTAAGGTAATTTATTCACCAACACTGTAGTTGGGGGCTTCCTTCGTAATCATAATATCATGGGGATGGCTTTCCCGAAGACCCGCCCCGGTGATTTTGATAAATCGTCCGTTTTCCTGAAGATCCGTAATGGTCGGGGTCCCACAGTAACCCATCCCTGCCCGAAGGCCTCCGATCAACTGATGCACGGTTTCTTTCAGCTCTCCCTTATAGGGTACTTTTCCTTCTACCCCTTCGGGAACCAGCTTTTTATTTTCCTCCTGGAAATACCGGTCTTTACTGCCTTTTTTCATAGCGGTAATGGATCCCATTCCCCGGTAGGTTTTAAAGCTTCTTCCTTTATAAATTACGGTCTCGCCGGGGCTTTCCTCCACTCCCGCAAACAACGAACCGATCATAATCACACTGGCGCCGGCGGCAATGGCTTTTGGGATTTCTCCCGAATATTTAATCCCTCCGTCGGCGATTACGGGAATGTCGTATTCCCTGGCCACCCTGGCACAATCATAAACCGCAGTCATTTGTGGTACTCCGATTCCCGCTACCACCCGGGTGGTGCAGATGGATCCGGGACCGATACCAACCTTTACGCAGTCAGCACCGGCTTCAATCAGTTCCTTTGTTGCCTCTCCCGTGGCCACATTCCCTGCAATCACTTGAAGATCGGGAAAAGCATTTTTGATTTTCCGGACCGCCTCCAACACCCCTTTGGAATGTCCGTGGGCGGTATCCAACACAATTACGTCCACCTTCGCTCGGTTCAGCGCTTCTACACGGTCCAGTAAATCTGCCGTAATGCCTACCGCAGCCCCCGCGAGCAGTCTTCCTCCGTCATCCTTGGCGGAATTCGGGAATTTAATGGCCTTTTCAATATCCTTAATGGTAATGAGTCCTTTTAAGTTGTTTTTTTCATCGACAATGGGCAGTTTTTCAATTTTATGCTTCATCAAAATCTGCTGGGCTTCGTCCATGGTGACCCCTTCCCTTGCGGTTACCAGTTGTTCCTTTGTCATCACTTCATGAATTTTCCGCCCGTGGTCCACCTCAAATCGAACATCCCGATTTGTCAGGATTCCCACGAGTTTGCCCCCGGTGGTAATGGGCACACCGCTGATATGGTATCGTTCCATCAATTCCAATGCATCGGCTACAATATGGTCCGGGGATAGATAAAAGGGATCCACAATCACTCCGTGTTCGCTTCGCTTGACTTTATCCACTTCCAGGGCCTGCTCTTCAATGGACATATTCTTATGAATAATACCGATTCCGCCCTCTCGAGCCATGGAAATCGCCATTTTCCCTTCTGTTACCGTATCCATTCCCGCACTCATCAGGGGGATGTTTAATTTAATTTTCTTCGTCAGTCGGGTTTTAGTATCCACGTCCTTCGGCAGTATTTCCGATTTATTCGGAATCAACAGCACATCATCAAAGGTAATTCCTTCTTTTACAATTTTTCCTTCCATAAACAAGCGGCCTCCTTTTGTTCATCCTATATAGGGCTTCTCCTTATCTTACACTTCGAACAAGACTCAAAAAAAAATTCTGCAATTCAGTAACTACAATTTTTGCAACAATAATAAAGCGTATATCCTTTCCCTCCAGTTACAGAGTGAAATTATATACGCTTTAATATATTTCAGCAGAATCATACAGCCATCCGGTCTGCACAACCCCACTTACTCCCGTAGATAACTTCACCCATAGTCGAATGATTTACGGTCATCCGGTAGAAACTCTCGATCCATATTATCGAATTTATATGAGTGATTCTTTTAAATTGTTATTACATAGAGTAACAGAGGCCTAAAGCCTTGTCAAGTTATTTAAATAATAATTCTTACCAAAATTTTTTTAAATGATCTTTTAAAGCATTCCGATTTGATCCAGTTCCTTCAGTCGCTGAATAATGGGAAGCTTTTGGGTACAAAGATCTTCACAAATCCCACAGGCGATACAGTCTGCAGGCTTAGCATCATCCTCTTTGATCCTTCCGGAATCCTTTAGCATTTGAATTCGCTTTTTCATTTCCTCTTCATCTTTTAACAGCTTTAAATTGTAACTCTCCAGATACTGATGGATTTTAATATCCTTCGGACATTTTAGACAGTAACCGCAAGTGGTACAAAGGGTATTCATACTGTCGGTGATGTTTCTTTCAATTTCTTTTACCTTCTCCCTGGATACGGTAAGATCAAAATCTCCCACAGCTGCGTTTTCTTCCACTTCCTCGATGGTTCCCATGCCGGGAATGGTTAGGGTAATGCCTTCCTGGGCTAAAATAAACCGAAGGGCTGCCTGGTTTACGGTTTCCTGATCATTTTCCCGGATAAAATCGAAAAACTCCTTATGCTGAGGAATCAGTCCTCCTCCTAAGGGATTCATGGTCACCACCCCGATATTTTTCTCGATTGCAGCGTTTACCCCTTCCTGTCTAAAGGGATAGTTTGAAACGTTATACCCCAGAAGTACTCCTTCAAAATGATCCTCTTCCACAATGGTTCGAATATCTTCCCCTTTACAGTGGGTGGAAAACACCAGATGGTCTATTAAGCCTTCTTCCTTGGCTTTCAATGCCCCTTCATAGGGCCCACCCGGTGCCATAACCCCTCGATACTGTTCTAAATCCTTAATACACCACATATGAAAGAAGTCGATTTTTTCTCTTCCCAGTCTTTTTAACGATTTATCAATTCTTGCCCGCACCTCATCGGCAGTAGATTCTGCGCTTAAGGTACTTTTCGTGGATACATAAAAGTCCTTCGGCATATTTCGAAAAGCCTTTCCAAAGATGTCTTCACTGCGATCATCACAGTAAAAAGGTGCGGTGTCAAAGTAATTAATCCCCAGTTCACTGGCCCGATGTACCACTTCCTGGGCATAATCCTCATCTTTTCCAAAACGCATGCCTCCAAAACCGATCACTGAAAGCTTTTTTCCCGTCTTTCCGTATTCTCTGTACTGCATAGCTTTCCCTCCTTATATTTCTTGGACTATGTAGATTATTATATCATTTCTGCGTAAAAATGTTTAGGGTGTGGAAGGAATTTTCTGTAAAGGACAAAAAAATATTGATCGGATAATCGATATACGTTCTATCAACTATCCGATCAATGGTCTATCCCTTCTTCATTTGTGAAGTCTTGGTGTTGCCCGGTGTTGCTAGTTTCTACTTGATTCAAATAATCGTACCTCACTTTACTTCTGGATTTACTACTTTTTTCTTTGGTGCTAGCTCATCTCCACCCCTGTGGTAGATGTCTTTCATTTACATTGATGGGTTCTACCTATATCATCGATATGCCGCTTACGGAAGTCGGCCTCTCCATAGGATTTACTGAAACTCATCGGTATTACTGGTACTACGTTGATACGGTACTTCTTTGAAACAATGTTGCTTACTACAGTGTTTCTTTGAAACGTTGCTTCTTTACATTTTTCTTTACTGCATGTGTTTCTAAAAACTTCGATTCGTGTTACAGAATGGTGAAACAAAATTCTAAACCGTAATCCTAATTCTTAAAAACTTACTGCGGTAAATCAAAAGCGGTAAAGCTAAAGCGACTTCCAAATGAAGAAGGTTGTTAAAGGAGAAAGGGCTCTTCCCCATCTCCTTAATCAAAGTATAGCAAATATTCAGAAATTACGCAAGGGCTTTTCAATCTTTTTTTTGCTGTTTTCTGAAAATGCAACTTCAGACCTAAATTCTTTTTTTACACAACGTTTTTTAGCAACATCAAACTACTTAAACTTATTCCGCTCTTGCATCTTCCAGTGCATCATTCACTGCATCTATTACTGCATTACTACTTTCTGTAGCTCCACTTACCGCTTCTACATCATCGGTACTTTGGTTTTCGATAATCTGGCTGATCACATCATCAAAAGCTGCGTCTCCTAGACCTTCGGTCTCTTGGTGAGATACCACTTCAATTCCTGTAATTTCGTCGTTTTCGATGGTTACTTCCACTTCAAGTTCTCCACCGTAACCTTGGCCGGTCCCTGTATAGGTTCCATCGGTGTACATTCCGCTAGCATCTCCTTCGGCGTCATCGCCGCAAGCCACAAATGCCAACAGACCTACCATCAATACTGCAATTAACAAAAGCTTCTTTCGATTCATAATTTGTAGTCCTCCTTTTTCCTGATCCACTTTATTTGGTTTCACTCAACTTCTATTTTAACACATTCCATAATTACCCACAATTCCTGTAATTAATCTTTTTCAGTAATTTTTCCTACTTAGGTCTTGGATCATTGATTTTGAAGGACTCAATGAATTCATTTTTTTTGAAAAAGATTATCAATTAGGTTGCATCATCCTCCGTAGCTGCCAGTTCAAATGCTTCATCAATGGCTTCAATAACTGCGTTGCTGGTCTCCTCCGCATCGTTGACTACTTCAATGCCCTCGGTGGACTGTTGTCCGATAGCTTGGTCGATAATCCCGTCTATGGCACCTTCCATCTCTTCCGGTTCATTGTGAGATATAACTTCGATTTCGCTGATTACATCATCTTCAATCGTGACCTGTAATTCAATTTCCCCTCCATAACCTTCGGCTGTTGTTGCATACATTCCGTCTACATACATGGTTTCCTCCGGCACTACCTCTTCCTCACAGGCAGCAAATGCTAATACCCCAATCACTAACACAGCAAGTAACATCATTTTTCTGTTTTTCATAAATCAACACCCTCCTTTTAACAATTCTGATTTACGGATCTGCTTTAATTTTCTGCTGAATACATTCCATTATTACCCGTCTCTCTCAAGGAATAAACTTCCAAAATACTATTTAGCCGAGGAACTAATACAAAAAAAGTCCGGTAAGAAGGGATATTTCCCGCCTACCGGATTTTTTACACAAGGTTTTTTTATACTCTATTTAACTATCAATTTTACAAACATACCGATCAGGATGTAAAATTTTGCATCCTTTTCCTTACATCATTGGCATGCCGCCACCCATGCCGCCGCCCATGCCGCCGCCGGCTGGACCGTCGCTGTCATCTTCGATGTCGGCTACTGCGGCCTCAGTGGTAAGAAGCATTGCAGAAATCGATGCTGCGTTTTGCAGTGCAGATCGGGTAACTTTCGTTGGATCCACAATTCCCGCATCAATCATATTAACATAGGTTTCATTTAACGCATCAAATCCGATACCGATTTCCGAGTTCATCACTTTGTTCACGATTACAGAACCTTCAAGGCCTGCATTCTCAGCAATTTGTCGTAGCGGCTCTTCCAGGGCTCTTCGAATGATTTTTACTCCCGTTCGCTCATCCCCATCGCTTTCTTCAATAAGCTTATCAATGGCAGGAATCACATTTACAAGGGCTACGCCTCCGCCGGATACGATTCCTTCTTCCACCGCAGCCCGGGTAGCATTTAGGGCGTCTTCAATCCGAAGCTTTCGCTCTTTCAGTTCCGTTTCCGTTGCGGCTCCTACTTCAATTACCGCCACGCCTCCGGAGATCTTTGCCAGTCTTTCCTGAAGCTTTTCTCTGTCAAAGTCGGAGTCCGTATCTTCAATTTGCTTTTTCAGCTGGTTGGTACGATCCGCAATTACTTGCTCATCTCCCTGGCCTTCCACGATGGTGGTGTTGTCCTTATCCACTTTAATGGTTCTTGCTCGACCAAGCATATCTACGGTGGCTTCCTTCAGTTCATAACCTAATTCTTCAGAGATTACGGTACCGCCGGTTAAGGTTGCAATATCTTCCAACATCGCTTTTCTTCGGTCTCCGAATCCTGGGGCTTTAACCGCCACGCACTCAAAGGTTCCTCGGATTTTATTTACTACTAAGGTCGCTAGAGCTTCCCCTTCAATATCTTCTGCAACGATTAACAGTTTTCTTCCCTGTTGCACAATTTCTTCTAATAAAGGAAGGATTTCCTGTACGTTGTTGATCTTTTTATCGGTAATTAAAATGTAGGCATCGTTGTATACCGCTTCCATCTTTTCCGTATCCGTAACCATGTAGGGAGATAAGTATCCTCGGTCAAATTCCATACCTTCCACTACGGATAAGTTTGTACCCATGGATTTGGATTCTTCCACGGTAATAACTCCGTCTTTTCCGACCTTCTCCATGGCGTCGGCAATTAAGGCACCGATCTCATCGTCCGCCGCGGAGATGGCTCCTACCTGGGCAGTTGCTTCTTTGGAATCAATGGGCTTAGAGATCTTTTGCAGTTCCTCCACCGCCAGTTCCACCGCTTTGTAGATTCCTTTTTTCACGATCATCGGGTTTGCCCCCGCAGCCACGTTCTTCAGACCTTCTCGAATAATTGCCTGGGCAATAAGGGTTGCAGTGGTTGTACCGTCTCCCGCAACATCATTGGTCTTGGTGGATACTTCCTTTACCAACTGGGCTCCCATGTTTTCGTATACGTCTTCCAGTTCAATTTCTCTGGCAATGGTTACACCGTCATTGGTAATTAACGGGGATCCGAATTTTTTATCTAAAACGACGTTTCTACCTTTAGGTCCTAAGGTTACCTTAAGGGTATCCGCCAGTTTGTTTACACCTCGTTCTAATGCTCGTCTGGATTCTTCTCGAAACTTAATTTCCTTGGCCATAACAAAAACCTCCTTTAATAATGTATGTTTATTCTACAATGGCTAAAATTTCACTCTGCTTTAAAATGGTGTACTCTTCACCGTCAAACTTTACTTCCGTACCTGCATACTTGGAGAAAATTACCCGGTCTCCTTTTTTCACTTCCATGGTTACTTCTTTTCCGTCAACCATTCCTCCCGGGCCAACTTCTAATACCTCGGCCATTTGAGGCTGTTCTTTGGCACTGCCTGGCAGTACGATTCCACTTTTGGTTTTCTCTTCCGGTTCAACCTTCTTAATTACCACTCGGTCACCTAATGGCTTGATCTTCATTGATAAAAACCTCCTCTTTATATGCTTCTTTATTTTTTATTTTTTGTTAGCACTCACTTATAGCGAGTGCTAATTACAAGTACCATAGTATCTAAAAGAAACCAAGGGTTCAACTGCGATTAGAGCTGATTATGCAGTGAATACTTGGTTTTTCTTTTATTATTAGCTTATTTCTTTCATTTTCATCGAATTGCTCTCTCAAGGGTTATTTTCTAATTATTCCAACAAAAAAGACAGAGGGAGGGACAGGGGGACGAGGACAGGGGGACGGAGGAGGACAGGGGGACGGAGTAATTGTCCCCTTGGTTCTTGAACTACCAAGAGAGGACAATTACTCCGTCCCCCTGTCTTCTCTTTTTTTTCCTGACTTCCTACAGGAAGCCCAGGATCCCGGCGATTACGGGGATGATGATGGCGGGAAGCATATTGGCTACGGGGAATTTTTTGATTTCCAAAATATTAAAACCGATGCCGATAATCAGCAGGCCTCCAATGGAGGAGATCTCCAGGACCACGCTTTCCGTCATAAGGGGTTCTACAAACCCGGCAAGCAGCGTGATGGCACCCTGGTAGAAAAACACCGCCACGGCGGAAAAGGCGACGCCGATGCCCAGGGTGGAGGCGAAGATGATTGAAGAGATACCGTCCAGAATGGATTTGGTGAATAAGGTGGTGTGATCTCCCAACAGTCCGCTTTGCAGGGAGCCGATGATGGCTAAGGCTCCTACACAGTACACCACACTGGCGGTAACAAATCCCTTGGTGAAAGTGCTCTCGGAGCTCCCCATTCTTCGCTGAATAAAGTCGCCGAGATCCTGCAGTCGTCTTTCCAACTCCAGGGCTTCTCCTACAATGCTTCCGACAATTACTGCAATAAGCAATAATAGCACGTTCTCCGATGCCAGGGCTTCTTTGAAGCCGATAATCAATACCCCGAGCCCAATGGCTTTCATGATGGTATCTTTATAGCCTTCCCCGATGCTTTTTTTCAGCAGTACCCCAAGGATTCCGCCGATGACAATGGCCAGTGCATTTACTATGGTTCCTAACATATGTAATACCCCTTTTCTTCTAGGATTTGGACGCTTTGTCCCTTCCTTACTTTACCGGATATTTTTGATCTTTTTCTCCCGGGCATAATAAAATAAATACTGCTGGGCATAACCCGCATACTTCCCGAATTTTCCCATGGCAAAGTCTTCGATCTCCTTAAGAGACGCTTCTCTTTGAAAGTACAGAACCTCCATCATGCGCTTTACCCATACATCCACGGGAAAGGCTTCCCGTTTTCCCATGGAAAAGAATACCACGCAACTTCCCACCTTCGGCCCCACACCGGAGAAATTCGTGACCCCTTCCAGACATTCCCGGCGTTTTTCTTTGATCATCTTCTCCAGAATTCCGGGGTTTTCCCAAACCTTACGGGCGGTTTCTTTAACGTATCTCGCCCGGTAGCCGAGACCGAGGAGTTTCAGTTCTTCCACCGTGGCTGTACTAAGGGCTTTTGGCGTAGGAAAAGCGTAGTGAAACTCTCCACCGTAGAATTCGATCATTTCTCCGTAGGTCCTTGCCAGGCCCTCTACGGAGCCTTTAATTCGCTTGATATTATTATTGGAGGAAATGATAAAGGAAATTAAGGTCTCGAAGGGTTCCTGCTTTAAAATCCGAATGCCGCGACCGAACTTCACGGCTTCTTCCATGACGGGGTCCCGGCGGATCAGTCTTTTTTGTATTTTTTCGTAGTCCGTATCCAAATCAAAATAATCCCGCCAGACTTTATTAAAATCTCTTATATCCGTGTTGTGAAAAATGATTCGATCCCCTTTTTTTTCCACCTCAATTACCCGTTGACAGGCAACCAGAAGGTAGCGATTATCTCGCTTTTTTTCCCAGCGAAAGGATTGGCCGCAGTGAAAAATATCCCGGGGCTCAAAGGAGGAAAGATTTTGAATTTCCACCGTGGATTCCCGTTCCAGCGGATTAAGGTCCTTCATATGAAAGTCATCCTTTCTTACACTTCATCAGTACCGGACACGGTCGCCTAAAAGGCTTCATAGGGATAGTAATTACGTTCCAGTTCTCGTCCTGTGAACTCGTCAAAGTACAGGGCCGCCCGTTGTCCATCAATTTCTTGAAAAAACACCTTTACTACCCGGGGCTGAAATTCCGTATAATAGTTCCGGATAACCGCTCTTCCTTGATAATCCATATCGGGAAATTTGTCTTTGTGAGCTTCTTTAATACTTTCTACAGAAAGGGGAATTACATCCTCCTCTGCATTATGAAGTTCTAATATGGCCAGAGAGCCCTTTGCATCCACAGGGACCACCGTTTCATGGAATCGATTTCTGAAACGAACCACTTTCCCGCTTCCGGCGTCAACATTGATTTCAAAAGCGTCACTGGATAATCGCAATTTGTTCTCGATCGGGGTAAATCGAAAGGCATAGACTAGCCCCCCATTACCCTCTTGATTATAGGTAAAGAACTCTTCTTTCAGCTCTTCAAAAACGCCTTCCTTGAAATTCCCGTAAAAATCCCGGGCAATATCCAAGGCTTCTTTTCGATTTATATCTTTACCGGAGCCCTTGAGCTCCTCGGGGTTGTACTCTAAATACCGTAGAGAACCGGACTTTGCATCCAGCCATAAAAGCAGCTCTTCGCTTTCCGCGGCATAATGGCTGATTCCGTTACGATATTGTATCCCCTGGATTTCCAGGGTTTTCAAAGTTTCTTCATCCAGCCAGTTCCGGGCAATTCCCCTTAGTTCCGTGGTCGCTTCTTCCTCACTGAGTAACTCCTCTTCATAATCCAAAAGAATACTGTGACGATAGCGGGATCCCAGTTCCGTTAAATTCGTTGAAATTCGCTGTAAATTCTCCCCTTGTTCCTCGGGAATGGTTATAACCAGTTGATTTTCATTGGCTTCCGCGATACGGTAGATACTCGATAAAAATTCCTGCAGAGCAACTTCCAGGTCCTGCAAAAACAAGTAGTCGTTGGCAGTGAACTGATACTCATTCATCTCAAATTTCTCCTGAAGATTATTATTTACTACATTCCGGATACTCCGAAGGCTCTCCAGGGTTTCTGCGCAGACTCCCCCGTTTCCCGTATTTTCATTTCTGAGATCTACAAAATAAGAATAATCCTCTAGCAGATCATTCAGAGAGTTCTGCAAATGGTTAAAGATCGTCTGTCTCATAAAATCATCGGTATTATCTGTTTCCCTCAGCACCTGAATTTCATCTATGAATCGGATACTCCAGCGGGCGTACTGTTCAATATTATCCAACACGCGGTTGTTCACAATGGCCAGCTGCGATTCGGCTCTTCTAATTTCTCCTAATTGATAAAAATTAAAACCGACACTTATTAAAATAATAAAAATCAGCGGGATAATTCCATATTTTTTCACGTTATTCACCTCGCTAATATCATAGCATAAAATTTAAAAAAAGAGAATTGATTTCTTCACAAAAATGGTCCTTTAGTCTTGGTATAGACTAAAGGACCATTGATATTTCGCTTATCTAAGCTTATTTCCCGGAAAATTAATTATTTTCGTTCCCCGGATTTTCCGGTGGTATATCTTCTGTCTGAGAGGCCGGGTTTCCGTCCGGGCCTAGACCTTCACCAGCATTTTCATTTCCATCTCCAGCATTTCCATTTTCGTCTCCAGCATTTTCATTTCCATCTCCAGCATTTCCATTTTCATCTCCAGAAGATTCGGAGTTTTGATCTTCACTCTTCTCCTGATCTCCCGGGTGCTGATCAGATAAGGGATGTTCTCCCTCTTCTTTATCCCGATCTCTTGGATGGTTTTCAAATATGGGATGCTCTTCTTCTCTATCTTCTGAATTTTCCTGGTCCTGATCTCTATTTCCTCGATTTCTAGGATGCTCATCAAATACGGGATGAGGTCTTTCGCCATCTTCTTTGTCCCAATCCCTTGGATGCTCATCATATACGGGATGTGGTCTTTCTCCATCTTCTTTGTCCCAATCCCTTGGATGTACCTCGAATACGGGATGGTCTCCCTCTTCTCGGTCTCTAGGATGTGTTGCAAATATGGGATGCTCTAATAGTTCCCGAACCGGCTTACCCCGTAATTCTTCTTGATCCAGGGATCTTTCGGCTCGATTTTCGTCTGCTTCCATACCTTCTTGTGCTGGCTCAACATTTCCTTCGCCCTCTTCAATTGCTTGAATCAGTTGGAACTTGCCAAGAGTGATTCCTGCTTCCGCGGCATTTTCAAAATTTCCCGCGTCTGCAGCTAAGGTATTAATATTTACGTTCATATTCTTTCCTTTAAAGTATTCATTCATCTGCCCGGTAATTCTGTCCACCAGGTCTTGGGACGCGTCTTCATCTTCTAATAGATCCGCATAAGAAAGTAGCACTTGATCCGAATCCTCATTTAAGTAACCGTTTTCTTCAAGTTTATCCAAAAATTCCACTAAAAATACCTCTAAGGATTCTCCTTCCAGGTGTTTCAAGTCCAGTCCCCTTGCCTCATCATTTGCTGCTAAAATCTTTAGTACTTCATCGCTTTCTCCTACTTCAATTCCCACACCGGGGTTTACATCAAAACTTAATAAGTACTGGGCTTCCCCATTTCCACCACTTACGGCAAAGATCGATAGTACTAAGAACAGTACCATGGCCGCAGCAATTCCCATTGGCTTTGCATGCTTGATTTTCTTCATAAAATGCTCCTTTCTGTTGATTGTTTTTGGTATATCCATCACTTGATTCTCAGAGAATAGAATTTCTTCTCCTCCGTCGACTCCATGCTTCTTTTGAAGTCGTACAAACTTCTGGTCCTCGGTCATCACAAGTAAATGCTCTTCTTTTACTTCCAATACATAACCTTTCTTCACTTTTTCTCCCACCCTTCTTTTTATAGGTTTATATATTTCTTTAAAACCTCTAAATCACTGTCCAAAATGTAAAATACGGCGA